>Ga0172363_10000942_pt1 | contig 22910 bp, 25 predicted proteins | sample LakKivs2_kivu2a2_FD_114541 | JGI IMG/M metagenome (GOLD analysis project Ga0172363, IMG submission 114541) | Sediment microbial communities from Lake Kivu, Rwanda - Sediment s2_kivu2a2 | ecosystem: Environmental > Aquatic > Freshwater > Lake > Sediment | place: Rwanda: Western Province, Lake... | reverse complement strand
TGAAGACAGGGATGTCGAACTGGGAATAAGGATACCTGCTGTCAACACCGAGGGCATCGAGGTCAAGGTCTTCCCACTGGTCATACTGATAAGGAAGGGCCTCATACTGTCGCTCCACGAAAGCGCCATAACCAGGCTTATAAGGTTCTCAAGATACGCCGAGACGTTCATGAGGAAGTTCAAACCGAAGACGGATTGGGAGGACATACTCACCCTGCTCATCTGGAGGATCATGGACGAGAACAACTCCAAGAACTTCGATCACCTGAGGGAGATCGAGGAGGAGGCAGACCATCTCGTCCGCGAGCTCATGGACCCCCACACACCGCGCGAGCGCGTCGGGCCGCACATATATAAGATGAAGCACGCCCTGATAGTCTACCTGGACGCCCTCTGGGCCACGCTGGACGTCATAAACACCCTAAGATACGGGGATGCCGACGTTCTCACCGACAATCCCGAACTGCTTGAGAGGATAGCATCGCTGTCGTCGGACGTGACGAGCCAGATTTCGATAAGCGAGCACATGTCCGAGGTCCTGGCCTCTGGGCTTGAAGTGCTGCAGAGCATCTACAACAACCAGCTGCAGATACTCAACAACCGGCTGGCCCTGCTGGCAACATGGCTTGCCATAGTGGGCACCGCCGTTTTGGTCCCAAACACGCTTGCGACTGTGTTCGGCGTGTCAAAGCTGGCCGAAGACTTTGACGCGGCGACAATATGGGCGATTCTGATAATATCGACCGTAGTTTCGGGCATAGGGGCCTACTGGTTCATAAAGAAGAAGGGCTGGCTGCCGAAGGCGATGGAGGACTAAGCTTTTTCTCTGGGCGGGTTTAATTGGCTTTTTCTCTAAGTATAATCAATTGGTCGCGATGATACTGCAGGTTGCACTCGACTTCTTGGACATGGAAAGGGCTTTGAAGGTCGCCAAGGAAGTCAGTGATAGCGTCGACTGGATCGAGGCTGGTACGCCGCTGATAAAGGCCAACGGCATGGACGCGGTAAGAAAGCTGAAGAAGGCCTTCCCCGGCAAAAAGATAGTTGCGGATCTTAAAATCGCAGATACGGGAGATGTGGAAACCGAAATGGCCGCCAAAGCCGGAGCGGATATCGTCACTGTGCTTGGCGCGGCAGATGACCAGACCATTGTCCACGCCGTGGAGGCAGCCAAGAACTTCGGCTGCAAGGTGATGGTGGACCTGCTGAACGTTGAGGACCTGGAGGAGCGCGCAAAGAAAGCTGAAGAGCTGGGCGCTGAGTATGTGATGGTCCACACCGGCATAGACCAGCAGATGACCGGCAAGGATGTCTTCGGCGATCTCAAGATAGTCGCAAGTGCCATTGACCTGCCCATAGCTGCGGGCGGTGGGCTCACGCCCGAGAACGTCTCAAAGGCCGTGGCCGGTGGCGCGGAGATACTAATAATCGGCGGTGCGATAACAAAGGCCCCGGATGCCAAAAAGACTGCAGCAGAATTCAAAAAGAGGCTTTCAGAAAAGAACGGCAAGGCCTCAGCAAAGAAGGAGGACGGCGTCGAGGACATATTAAGGAAAGTCTCCACTTCCAACGTCAGCGACGCCATGCACCGCCGAGGCGAGATGCACGGGCTGAGGCCGATATCCTTCAAGAGGAAGTTCTTCGGCAGGGCATTCACAGTCAGGGCTTATCCAGGCGACTGGTCAAAGACTGTACAAGCAATCGATGCAGCTAACAAGGGCGATGTCATAGTCATAGACGCCCACGAATCCGAAGTCGCCCTTTGGGGTGAGCTGGCAACGCGGAGCGCGATAGCAAAGGGCATAACCGGCCTTGTGATAGATGGTGGGGTAAGAGATGTAGAGGAAATACGAAAACTAGGGTTTCCAATATATGCGCGCTGTGTCAGCCCGGCGGCAGGCGAGCCTAAAGGGATGGGAGAGCTCAATGTGCCAATAAAGTGTGGTGGCCTTGACGTGGAACCTGGTGACTACGCGCTAGCTGATGACAACGGGGTAGTCGTCATTCCAGGGAAAAGAGCTGTTGAGATAACAAAGAGGGCACTTTATGTCAAGGAGAAGGAAAACCGGATAAAGAAGGAGATATCGGATGGTACGACCCTTGGCAAGATACTCGAACTTGGTAAGTGGGAGAAGGTCTAACAGCGGGAAACAAATGCACTTTATTAAGCACCAACCCTAAAAATATCCAATGGTCCACTCGGTGCTGGTATTTTTCGCAGGCCTTGCATTCCTTGCGATCGCAAGCAGGTTCGTGATATCGTCGAGTATAAAGATATCAGAGTATTTCAGAATATCCGAGCTGGCAGTCGGGTACTTGCTCATCGCGCTGGCAACTTCTGTCCCGGATATAATGGTCTCGGCTACGGCCTCGCACTCCGGCGTCAGCGGGATAGCCATAGGCGACATCCTCGGTTCGTCGATAGCCAATATCTGCCTCGTCCTCGGCGTGGCGGCAATAATCAAGACTCTGCGCGTGAAGAGGGAGCAAACTCTCGAGAGCGCGGAGCTGCTCCTGTTGGTGACCATAATACCTCTTGTGCTATTGACGCGCCACATGATAGGTTTTGCAGAGGGCCTCATACTCGTCATTGTCTTCGGCTTCTATGCCCTTTTTGCGGTCAAGGAGAAGTTCACCCTAGGCATCAAGGAGGGCGTCTTACATAGGGAGTGGATGCAGCAGGTGACAATTTTCTTCATCAGCATAGCGGTAACATTGATAGCCGCGCAGTTTATAGTGCACTCGGGTGCGGACATAGCGAGAGGCCTTGGAGTGGAAGAGGCGGTAATAGGTATGACCATAATCGCATTTGGCACTACGCTGCCCGAACTGGCTGTAGACTTCACAGCGATAAGGAAGGGTCACTTCGCCCTCGCGATAGGCGACATCTTCGGCAGCTGCGTCGTGAACCTGACGCTGGCGCTGGGTCTTGCGGCGATGATAAACCCTCTGTCCGAAGAGGGTATGTTCATACAGACTGGCATAGCCTTCTTCGTCGGCATCGTGGTGTTCCTCTGGTACATACTCATGAAGCATGAGGGCATCCGCAGGGAGCACGGGCTGATATTCCTGCTGGCCTACATACTGTTTGTGATGATGGGCATCATATGGGGCTTCACTTCTGCCGTGTCACTACCCTAAACAAGATAGTAGACTGAAGATAGGATACTGAAAACCGTAGACTGAGGACCGGGGACTGAAGACAGGAATCTTCTCGGAGCGATTATCCCAAGCACCCGCGATACATTTTAATAATAACACAAGCAATATACCCGGGCCTATAGCTCAGTTCGGTTAGAGCGCCGGTCTTATACGAGCACTGCGCCGCGCGCGCAGTGTAGAAGGCCCCGACGGGGCCAGAACGCTCTAAGACAGCCGGACGTCATGGGTTCAAATCCCATTAGGCCCACCTTACTTATTCTTAGCTTAATCTCGGTGGTCCTAATGGATGTCAAAGTCATGTGCCAGGTGGATGTGTCCACTTTGACATCCCATTAGGCCCATGCGCATAATCTTATTGCCCCATCAAGTCCAGTTAAAAACGGTAAGATTTTGATTTTTATAGTCTTACTTTCTAATAGAAAAGTAAGAATAAGAAATGGCCATACTTTCGACAAAGGGGCAGATCGTGATACCTGAGAATCTGCGCAAGGAGATGAACCTGAAACCTGGGATGGACATAAGCGTGGAGCGGTTGGACAGTACAATATTGCTAATACCTGAACCTGAGGACCCGGTGGAAGCCTTGTTCGGCCTGACGCAGGGGATGTTTAAGGAAGACGCAGTCACCATGGTTCGGAGGATGCGCGATGAGGATATTGAAAAGGACAAAAAGAAGCCATGGCTCGCATAGTTTTTGACACCTCGGTATTGGTGACTGCCGCTAACAAGGAGCGGAGATACGTTGAGGTAAAAGAGGGCTTTGAAAAGGTTCGAAACGGCGAGGATGTCGGTTTAATCAGTACAGCCACGGTCTGCGAGCTTTTTGCGAAGTTCACCAAAGGTGACGACAGGACTATAGCTGTGAAGGCGCTCGACTATCTGAAGCGATCCTGCTTTGTCGTGCTGGATGTCAACGAGGAAATCGCCAAACTCGCTGGTTCGCTCAAAGCGAAGTTTCCACAGCTGTCAACTGCCGACTCGATAATAATGTCGACGGCCTATGTGAACAATGCGAAGCTCTACACGTTCGACAAGGGGTTCTATGGCATCGGCGGGGTGGATATAATAGGTATCTAGCGCCCAAGCTAGTTTTTTATCCTCCCAAACCCAAATTAGAGTCTTCTCATGGAATCCTTTGATCCGCTAAAGCTCGAGCAGGAGGTGATGGCCTACTGGGACAAGATTAAGCTGTTCCATAAAATACGGGAGCACAATTCCAAGGGCCCGAAGTTCTTCTACCTGGACGGCCCGCCGTATGTCAATGGCCATCCCCACATGGGCCACGCGCGGACACGTGCAATACGCGACCCGCTGCTGAAATATCGCGTGATGAAAGGGTATAACGTCCATCTCCAGCCGGGCTATGACTGCCACGGCCTGCCCATAGAGATCAAGGTCGAGGAAGAGCTACATCTTAAGAAGCGCGATGATATCGAGACCTTCGGCGCGGAGAAGTTCATAGACAAGTGCCGAGAAAGGGCGTTGTTCTTTGTCAATGTCTTCAACGACTTCTACAAGAGGTTCGGCCTTCACTGGGATTTCGCAAAGCCGTATAAGACCCTAGATAACGATTACATCTCTTCGTCATGGGCCTTCTTCAAAAAATGTGAGGAGAAGAAGCTGCTCTACAAGGGCAAGGCCACAACTGCGTGGTGCCCGCGGTGTGAAACAGCCCTAGCAGGTTATGAAGCCACGGACGAGTACCGCGATGTCTCAGACTATTCAATTTATGTAAAGTTCCCGATAACGGGGAGGCCTAATGAATATATCCTAATCTGGACTACTACCCCGTGGACCCTCCCAGCGAACCTGGCCGTGACTGTGAACCCGAAGTATGAGTACGTCTTCGTCGATGTCAGCCGCGGGGAGAAGTGGCTTATGGCCAAGGAGCGCGTGGAGGCAGTGATGAAGGACTGCGAGATCGAGGGTTACAAGGTCGAGAAAAAAGTACAGACGGGCAAGGAGCTGGAAGGATTGAGATATGATTTCGTCCTTGCGGATTCTGTTCCAGAAAACAAGAAGCTCGATGTAAAATACAAAGCAGCGCATACCATACTGCTCGGCGATTTTGTCACCCTTGAAGACGGCACCGGCTGCGTGCACACGGCGCCTGGCCACGGACAGGATGACTATTCAATAGGTGTCAAATATGGCCTCCCCCCGTTCTCACCGGTGGGCGAAGACGGGTGCTACACTGACGAGGGGGGGTCTCTCAAGGGCGTCTATGTGAAAAAAGCCGACGCGATGGTTATAGACGCCTTAAACGGAAGAAACCTGATAGCTGCCGAGAAGAAGATAACCCACCGTTATGCGCACTGCTGGCGCTGCAAGACGCCGATAATATACCGCGCATCGCCGCAGTGGTTCGTCGCGATCGGCAAGATCAAGGATGTGTTGCTCAAGGAGAACAAGAAAGTCAACTGGATACCCGACTGGGCCGGCGAAAAGCGGTTCCAGAACTGGATCGAGGAGGCCAGGGACTGGTGCATTTCAAGGCAAAGATACTGGGGCATACCACTGCCAATATGGGAATGCTCATGCGGCCACTACGAGGTAATCGGCGGCTGGGACGAGCTGAAGAAGAAGGCTATGAAGCTGCCTCCTGGCGAACCCGATCTGCATGTGCCGTATACCAACAAGATAAAGATGAAGTGCTCGAAGTGTAGCAAAGAGATGTCCCGGGTAAGTGACATAACAGACATCTGGTTCGAGTCGGGCGCAGCGACGTGGGCATCCCTCGGATATCCGAACGACAAGACACTCGAGAAGCTGTTCCCGATTGACTTCATAACTGAGGGCCTCGACCAGACGCGCGGCTGGTTCTACACGGTGATGGTAGAAGGCATAATCATGTTTGGCGAGACGCCTTACCGCAACGTGCTGATGAACGAGTGGGTCCTGGACAAGAACGGCGAAAAGATGTCGAAATCCTTGGGCAACGTTGTGGCGCCGCAGGACATGATTGCTAAGTACGGGGCAGACATCACAAGGTTCTATCTATTAGAAGAGGCCGAAGTCTGGGAAAAACTGAAGTTCGACCCGGAGAACATGAAGATAACGTTCCGTCTGTTCAACACGCTCTGGAACTGCTACCAGTTCGCGAAGACTTATGCTGAGGCAGCAAGCTTCGATGCAAGGAAGGCAGATTTAAGCAAGTATGAGAAGTACCTGAAGGTCGAGGACGCATGGATACTCTCGCGGCTGGCCAGCCTCGACAAGGAGCTGACGAAATATCTAGAAGCGTACCGTCCGTTCGAATGCGTGAAGCTCATCGACGATTTTATTATGAACGACCTCTCGAGATGGTACATCAAACTCATACGCGACCGAACGTGGGTCAGCGCTGAAGGCGCGGACAAGGAGACTGCGATAACGGTGCTCCACATGGTCATATCAGAACTCTCCAAGATGATAGCCCCGTTTTCCCCATTCATCTCAGAGAAGGTATACCGCGACCTCGTAGGCGGCGAGAGCGTCTTCCTCGCTGGCTGGCCAAAGCTCAAGGCGAAGAGCGACGAGGGGCTGGAGAAACAAATGGCTCTCGCAAAGGAAATCGTCGAGCAGGCCAACGCAGCCCGCGACGAGGCGGGGATAAAGCTCAGGTGGCCTGTGGAGGAAATCATTGTTGTCACGAAGGAAGACCTCAAGGCCGTGGAAGGTGTCATTGCCAACATGTGTAACTCAAAGAAAGCTGTGGTCGTGGGGAAGGAACCAAAGATTGTTGAGCCCGTGAAGAAAGAGTTCTCCGCGGGGGTTGTGATGCTGAGCAAGAAGCTGTCGCCGGAGATAATAGAGGAAGGCCTCATCAGGGACCTCACTAGACAGGTGCAGAGCATGAGAAAGAAGGCAAAACTCAACGTGGCCGACCAGATAATACTAAAGGTCGCGACGGACGCCGGTTTTGCCAAGAGCGTCGAGAAGTTCAAGGAACAGATAAAGGCAGACACAACATCTAAGGAGATTAAGATAACCACGGGCAAGCCGGCCAAGTTTAAGGAAGAGGCAAAGTTCGAAGACAAGGTGGTATGGCTGGACTTGGAATAATTTTTATACGTCCCCACTTACTATAACAGGAACATGGATATTTCTGACATCATAAAGAAGCATGCAGCAGAGAACGCGCTGGCACACGGCCAGGCGAAGCCGCAAAACGTGATAGGCAAAGTGTTAGCCGAGAAACCCGAAATGCGCAAGGACACTGCCAAGCTTATGAAAGACATCGAGAGGATAGTCGCCGAGGTCAACAAGATGGATAAAGCGGCCTTGGAGAAACTTGCCGCTGCCGGAGGGCATGCGAAGAAAACAGAGGCCAAAAGGGGTGAGCTTCCAGACCTGCCGAATGCCGTTCAAGGCCACGTCGTCATGAGATTCGCACCGAATCCCTCAGGATATCTTCACATCGGCCACGCGAGGACCGCGATAATAAATGATGAGTACGTGAAAAGGTATGGCGGCAAGTACATCCTTAGGATCGAAGACACCGACCCGGACAAGGTCGAGCCGGATGCGTATAAGGAGATTGAGGGGGATATGAAGTGGTTGGGGATAGAGGTCCACGAGGTTGTCACTCAAAGCAAGAGGCTCGCAGTCTACCGGGACTTTGCAGTAAGACTTATCAAACAGGGCAACGCCTACGTCTGTAGCTGTGGACAGGCCGAGTTCAAGAAACTGAAGGACGCCAGACAAGAGTGCCCGTGCCGGCCGAACACCGTGGAGAAGAATCTCGAGCTTTGGAAGAAGATGCTCAAGGGCGATAACACGCTGGTGGTGAACTTGAAGACGGATATGCAGCACGCGAATCCGGCCATGCGTGACTTCCCGATAATGCGCGTGTCTAAGGATAGGCATCCGCTCACCGGGAAGGACTTTGACGTCTATCCGCTGATGAACTTTTCAGTGACAGTAGATGATCACCTGCTGGGCTTGACTCATGTGCTGCGTGGGAAGGATCACATAATGAACACCGAGCGTCAGAAGTTCATCTATGACTACCTCGGCTGGAAACCGCCGGAGATAATTCATCATGGTCTGTTGGATATAAAGGGAGTCGAGCTGTCGAAGTCGGTCATCAAAAAAGCCATTGAGAACGGGGATTATACGGGTTGGGACGACCCGCGGCTCGGCACGCTGAAGGCGCTCAAGAAAAGAGGCGTGCAGCCAGTGGCCGTAAGGCACATAATGAAGGCCATCGGCGTTGGGGAAGTGGACTCCACCTTCGACTGGAAGAACCTCTACGCCGAGAACCGCAAGATAATCGAGCCGCTGGCGAACAGATACTTCTTCGTGCCCGACCCTGAGGAGATGTGGGTCTCTGGGATGAAAAACACGGAAGAGAGGATCAAAGTACCCATGCACCTGGACCACCCAGAGAGAGGGTCACGGGAGATCGTAGTCAAAAGCAAGGGCGGGAAGGCCAAGCTGTTCATCGCCAAGAAGGACGCCGACAAGTTGAAGAAGGGGGATGAGATAAGACTGAAGAACTTCTGCAATCTGAAGATAACCGAGCATGAGCCGCTGAAGGCTGAAGTGGTTGAAAAAAACCTGAAAGTCCCTATAATCCAGTGGCTGCCCGAGGAGGTCTTGGGTTGTGAGGTCTTGGGTCCTGAGGGCAACAGCGCCGGCTTCTGCGAGTCCAACTGCAGAGGCCTCCTGCCCGGTGACATAATCCAGTTCGAGCGGTTCGGCTTCTGCAGGCTGGTGGAGAAGGACAAGAAGGATTTGACGTTCTACTTCACGCACGACTAAGCCTAACTAGTATTTGCGTTTTACTGAAGACCGTAGACCGAGGACTGCAAACCTCTAAGCTAGAGCCGGTATCACCATCATGAGGCCCGAGATTATCAGGTAGAGGGCTACCAGATAGTTCAGTATCTTCGGGAATATGAGGACCAGTATCCCGAAGAACACGCTTACGAGGCCCCACAGCAATTGAGCACTTATGAGCAATGTTCCCATGTTTTTGTTACCGGATTACGGATAAAAGCCTTTTATACCCTATGCTTCTAAAATCCCGCAAATTCCTTCTACCCGAGTGATCGGATACCGATGAATTTGGATCGCTTTCAGGGGCCGGAAAGCCTCACGGGAGCGAGATGATAATGAGGTACAAAAAGTCCGCTTCACATGCGTGAAGCGTCTTTTTACCGAATGATCTAAACAAGGAACGGTAAAAATGGCAACATATGTCAAATTCCAGACTCCGCAAGCCGTAGCGGACAGGGCCCTTGAAGCCATAGAGCTAGCAAGGACGGGCGGCAAGATTAGGATAGGCGTGAATGAGGTGACGAAGAACGTGGAGCGGGGCAAAGCCAAACTCGTCGTCATGGCCGAGGATGTCGACCCTCCGGAGATAATGATACACATCCCGATACTCTGCGCCGAGAAGAAGATACCCTATGTTTATGTAAAGACGAAAGACGAGCTCGGAAAGGCCGCTGGCCTCAAGGTCAGCACCTCCTCGATTGCAATAGTCGATGAGGGCAAGGCCAGGAAGAATGTTGAGGATCTCGTAAAAGAGCTCGAGAAGCTGAAGGGTTAAACTGTTTAAGAAAACCTTTTCGATCTAAGAATGGCTGAAGAGAAGAAAGCCGAGCCCAAACAGAAGGGCGCCGAAGTGAAGGAGTCCAAGAAGAAGTATGAGAGCAGGGTGAACGTCACAGATGCCACGCCCAGTCAGGTAGTCAAGGTCTTCAAGAAGGTAGGGCTCTATGGCGAATGCTATCAAGTGCTCGTGCGCGTCTTGGAGGGCAGGGACAAAGGCAACCTCCTCAGGAGGAACGTCCGCGGGCCGGTAAGGGAGAACGACCTCATCATGCTCAAGGAAACAGAGCGTGACGTGAGGGCGATATAAGGGCCAAGGCGATACAAAATGGTGACTATAAAGAAGTGCGTCTTCTGCGGCAGGGAGATAGAGCCGGGGACCGGCAAGATGATTGTAGCCCACGACGGTTCGGTATCCTTCCTCTGCTCCTCGAAGTGCGAGAAGAACGTAGAACTGAAGCGCAGCGCCAGGAAGGTCAGGTGGACGCAAGCCTACCAGAAAGAAAAGGCCATACGCGTGCAGCACCTAAAGGGGTTGGCAGTCTCCGGTCTTCAGTCTTCCGAGAAGAAGGCCGAAAAGCCTAAGGAAGAGAAACCTGAAGCAAAGAAAGAATCCAAAGAGCACAAGAAGAAGGAGTAAACCTCCTTCTGATTTTTTATTTTATTATTGGGAGATAGCTTCCTTAACGGAGGCTATTATCTTCTCCAGCGGTTCATAGGCCTTGATATTCACCAATACGCCCTTCGATGAGTAATACCAGATAAGCGGGGCAGTCTGCTCCTTGTAGTGCACAAGGCGCTTCTTTACGACCTCCTCGGTGTCATCGTCCCTTTGTAGAAGGTCGTCCTTGGGATAACCCCTTGGCGGGTTCGGCTCGCAGTCAGGGTAGATGTTGTAGATTTTGCCCGTTGACTTCGAAGTTCGCCTCCCGGTTATCCTCCTGATTATCAAGTCATCCGGCACGTTGAAGTTCAATACCCTGTCTATCTTCACGCCGCTTTCATCCAATTCCTTGGCCTGCGGGATCGTCCTCGGGAAGCCATCAAGTATGAAGCCCTTCTTGCAGTCCTTTTGGGCAATGCGCTCCTTGAGGAGGCCTATGACGAGCTCATCTGGGACTAGCTCCCCGGCGACCATATAGGTCTCCGCTTTTTTGCCTAGCTCGGTCTTGGCCTTGACGGCGGCGCGGAGCAGGTCCCCGGTGGATATCTGGATTATGCCCAAATCCTCTACGATATGCTGGGCTATCGTCCCCTTGCCTGCGCCGGGTGGTCCCAGGAATATCAGATTCATTTTGTGCTGAGTTAGAATATGTCGAAATAAAAGGGTATTGCGATGGCAAAAGTGGTTGCAGCAGCTAGATTTTGAAAAACTCCCTTGCATTCCTCGTAGTTACGCTACATACCTGCCCGAAGTCTATGCCCCTAATCTCAGCTATCTTTTTGGCTGATAAAACGACGTTAGCCGGTTCGTTTATCTTGCCGTGTTCGGGCGAGAGATAGGGGGCGTCCGTTTCCAGAACGATTGACTCCAGAGGGAGCTTCTTTGCAAACTCCTGCTTCTGTTTTGAGTTGACTATGTTAGTCGGAATGGAGACTAGATAACCCATGTCCACTGCGCGAAGGGCGTCTTCCAGCATGCCTGAGAAACAGTGCATGATTGCTTTCTCGACCTTTTCTCGCTTAAGGATCTCAAGTGCCCGCTTCTCGGCGTTTCTTGAGTGTATCAGGACGGGCTTGTCGTGCTCGCGCGCGAGTTTAAGGAAGCGAAGGAAGTTCTCTTCCTCCCTCTTCCGGCCGTGGTCCTCCTTCACCCAGTAGTAGTCCAAGCCTATCTCGCCAACGCCGATTATATTATCGATGTTTTCATTAACCAGCTTCCACTGGGGCTCCCAATCGCTGAATCGGTAGGGACAGCAGCCTGTCATCAGGAAGAGATCCTTGTTGTCCTTCACCTTCACCCAGCCGTCTGACGTGAGGCAGCAATTGATTATGCCGACGCCTGAGGCTTTTGCACGAGCTATCACCTCCGGCCTTGTCCTGTCGAACTCCGGGAAATCCAGGTGCGCATGCGTGTCTATTAGTTTCATGGGCTTATTTTCTTTTTGTCTCCTCAAAAACAGCAATATTATTGAAGGTAATATTAACAAAACTGGACTTTTTTATACCCCAGTGAAAACGTAGGCGCACGAAAAAAAGAATGACCAAGACTTACGCCGAGATCAACGAGAAAATCCGCAAGGGAGATGCGGTGGTCCTTACGGCCGAGGAGATGATAGGCTACGTGGAGAAGCACGGAGCCAGGAAGGCCGCAAAGGACATCGACGTTGTTACTACAGGCACCTTCGGGGCCATGTGCTCCTCCGGGGCGTGGTTAAACTTCGGCCACAGCGAGCCGCCGATAAAAATGGAGAAGGTCTGGCTTAATGATGTGGAGGCTTATACGGGAGTCGCGGCCGTGGATGCATATATCGGCGCGACGCAACTCAGCGAGAGCGAGGGCTTTGAGTACGGGGGTGGCCACGTGATAGAGGACCTGGTGAAGGGCGAGGAGGTCACGCTGCGCGCGACTTCATATGGCACTGACTGTTACCCGCGAAAGAAGATAGAGACTAATATAAAGCTGAGCGACGTCAACCAGGCGTGGCTCCTTAATCCAAGAAACGCGTATCAGAATTATGCTGCAGCGACCAATTCGTCCGACCGTACTCTCTACACCTACATGGGCAAATTGCTGCCGAACTACGGCAACGTGACTTACACTACATCTTCTCAACTGTCGCCGCTGATAAACGACCCTTATCTGGAAACCATAGGCGTGGGGACGCGCATATTCTTGGCCGGCGCGCACGGGTATGTCATCGGCGAAGGGACGCAGTCGAATACCGAGGTCCCGAGGAAGAACGGCATACCCTTAGGCGGCGGGGCGACCCTCTCAGTCAAATGCGATCTGAAGAAGTGCGACCCAAGATTCCTGCGCGGCGCAGTCTATGAGAAATACGGGATGAGCCTGTTTGTCGGCATCGGCGTGCCGATACCTATCCTCAATGAGGAAATCGCACAGAGGACTGCCATAAGTGACAAAGATATATACACGAAAATCTTTGATTATTCAGTGCCTTCAAGATCGCGACCGGTAGTAAAAGAGGTTAACTATGCTGAGCTGCGCTCAGGGAAAGTGGAGATAAACGGCAAGGAAGTGAGGACGTCACCGCTCTCACCGCTCAGGACTGCACGGGAGATAACGGATATCTTAAAGAAGCAAATACAAAAGGGTGAGTTTTTACTGACTGAGCCACTAGAGAAGTTACCAAAGAGCACCTTCAAGCCGCTGAAACATGATGTACATTATGTGAAGGATGTAATGAGGAAGGCCGTGACCACAGGCCACGACTCCAGCATCGAAGAGGTCTCCAAGCTTATTATAGCCAGGGGGGTAAACCACGTCCCGATATTGAAGGGGGGGAAGCTGGACGGGATCGTGACTTCATGGGATATTGCCAAGGCAGTGGCGCAGGGAAAGAAGAGGCTGGATGATGTGGCCGTCAAGACCGTCATAACCGCACAGCCGAATGAGACTGTAGGGATAGTCGCCGAGCGGCTGAGCAAGCACGGCATATCGGCACTGCCAGTGATCGACACGAGTGGGGCAGTCATTGGGATAATAACCGCCGAGGACATAGCAAGGTTCGTCGGAAGGAACTGAGGAGGATGAAATGACAAAGAAATATCTGTTGAAATTCAGCGAGGCAGAGGTCGGCGAACCGTTACTCGCAAGGGCGATACTTGCCACCAAGGTGGAGATAAATGTTTTGAGGGCTGACGCCGATGGAAATATCCTGGTCAAATTCCCGAAGGAGGACGAGGCTAAGGTACTCAAGTTCTTCAAAGAGAAGGGCGTACCTACAAGCGAGCAGAAGAATGTCGTCGAGTTTGACAGGAATAGGTGTGTCGACTGCGGGGCGTGCATCTCACTCTGCCCGACAAAGGCGTATAGCTTCGACGCGAACAAAAAGCTGGTCTACGATGAGGAGAAGTGTGTCCTGTGCAAGATCTGCATAGATGCGTGCCCGCGGAGGGCACTCTCGGCGCCGAAGTACTGAACGCCGTTCTTTTTCTCAACAATGTACGAGGAAGAATTTAGGTATAAGGACACTATTCTGAAGGTCAAGGCCGACAGGGATATCAGTGATTTTGTCAAAAAGTTCGTTGTCGAGAAGAGGCAGGAGTTGGACGCATACATCGCGCGCGACAGGGATTTCCAAGTCTCGTTTGAACCGGTGAATGTCAAGAGAGGGGCACCGGAGATAGCAAAGACAATGGCAGAAGCGGCCGAAAAGGCCAACGTCGGCCCGATGGCCGCGGTGGCCGGGGCGGTCTCCGAGCTGCTTGTAAGGTGGTCGGTTAGGAAAGGCGTTAAATGGATAATCGCGGAGAACGGCGGAGACATCTGCTTATATGGCGACCATGATTTCGTGGTACAGATATTCGCAGGCAAGTCGCCGCTTTCCAACAAAATCGGCTTCTCTTTAAACCCCGGGGAAAAGAGTTACGGTGTCTGCACTTCTTCAGCTACTGTGGGCCATTCGATAAGTCTAGGAAAGGCCGATGCAGTGACTGTCTTTGCAAAAAGCGCGGCAGTCGCAGACGCATTCGCTACTGCCATAGCCAACCATGTGGACGATGTCGAAGGCGGGATAAAATTCGCAAAGAAGTTCGTCGGGAGGGATGTAGACGGCGCAATCGTCATACGCGGCGAGAAAATCGGCAAGATCGGCAAAACCCCCGAACTGCTGAAGATAGGGTGCTGCGACTAATAGAGCCTTTTGCCCTGTTTTTCCGGAAAGGCCTTTGAGAGCAAACGCACGACGAATAGTGGGCTCAGCACCAACGGCAGCAAGAAGGCAGGGATGACTGTAAGGCCTATATGCACAAAAAAGTAGCCCATGAGAAGAAGGAACGACGAGAGTGCGCCCACGGGTATTGTAAGTGGAGCTTCCAAGATCTCTTTCAGTTTTTTCATCGCAAACAGTGGACTGTGGACTGGAAACTGTTTAGTGCGGGGGACGCGATTCGAACGCGCGCAGGCCTAAGCCACTAGGTATCTTATCTGTCTTGAGTCCTGAGTCTTCAGTACCCAAACCGATCCTAAGCCTAGTCCGTTTGACCAAACTCCGGCACCCCCGCAAAGAGGGTCTGCGGTCTCCGGTTTACGGTCTACCGCAAGGAGTATTTGAGGAGTTGGGAATAAAAGTGTAGTGAAAACTGTGAACAGAAAACAGTAGTGCGGGGGACGCGATTCGAACGCGCGCAGGCCTAAGCCACTAGGTCTCTCTCCTGTCTTCGGTCTTGAGTCCTCGAAGACGGAACCTGAGCCTAATCCGTTTGACCAAACTCCGGCACCCCCGCAAAGAGGTCTTCTGTCTCCAGTTTTTAGTCTAAGATGGAAAAATGCAGAAGCCAGGGTCTAATTGAAACTGCACGAATAAAAGGTCTTACGCCTCGTTCTCGGGAGGAGTTGCAACAGCCGTTGGTTGATCTTTAGGGGCCTCTTTTTGGACCTCCTTGGGCTTCTCGGGTTTCGGCACATCGTGCTTGACAGCCTCTTTATGCTCTTCAGTCCTTGGAGGCCTTGACTCAGGAGTTCTCTTTGCAGCCGCACCTTCTTTCTTCTCCATCTCCTTGACCTTGACCATGACCTTGTCCATCTCGCGCTTGTCCCTTGCGCGCTGCTTGGCCCACTTCTCCTTTTCAGTGGTGTGGATACCATCTTTGACAAGGTGTCGGTGTTTGGCGCAGCTTATGCAAGCATTAGACTTCACGCCGCCCATAGAAACGACTTCAGCGACCTCATAGATATCACGGGACAATCTTCCGCCGGAATTTACCTGGACGGACTTGTGTTTAGGGACGTTCCTACCGCAGAAAACGCACTTGACATTCTGGTCGTGGCCTCTTCCGGACCACCATTTACCCCATTCTCCCATGAGATCACCTTGTAAAATAGCTCTATAAGAATAAAGCGGTTTATTAGAAGGAGGGGGTATAAAAGGGAGGTTTGGAGAAAACTGTGCCAAGGCCTGCATTTTATGCCTGTTTAGAAGCCTTGAACTTCAGGCTCTGGAGGTTTATCCCATTATACTGGGTCTTGCTGATTTCAGCATCCTCATGCAGGATGGTCACCTTGAAGCCTGCCTTCTTCAGCTTGGCAAGGTAGTCACCCTTTAGGAGGGCCCCGCCGACGCACCCGCAAAGCAGGTCGTGGTCCTTCCGCTTCTCTTCTGGCAGCTCCTCCAACAGGACTATGTCTGAAGCGAACATATTACCGCCTTTTTTCAGGACACGATAGGCCTCGCGGAATACCTTGTCCTTATCCGGAGCCAGGTTTATCACGCAGTTGCTGATCACGATATCTACCGAATTCGATTCCACAGGAAGGTCTTCTATGTCCCCCAGTCTAAATTCAGTATTGGTATAACCATACTTCTTGGCATTCGCCCGCGCCTTCTTGATCATCTCTGAAGTCATGTCTACTCCAATCACCTTCCCGGTCTTGCCGACTTTTTTGGAAGCCAGAAAGGCGTCAAACCCTGCGCCGCTCCCCAGATCGAGTACGGTATCGCCAGTTCTCATCTCGGCTAGTGCCGTAGGGTTGCCGCAGCCGAGGCCGAGGTTCGCATCCGGGGCGTGATTGATCTCCTCGTCTGAATAACCGACCTGTTTGGACCTCGTTATGCTATCCGAAGGGCCACAAGTACTGCAACAACCCTTACCGTCAGCAATCTTTGCATAGCGTCCTTTGACGATTTTTTTGACTTCTTTATGGTCCATGATACGCCAAATTACCGTACATCAAACCGGAGATCGTCGTGAATAAGATTATCAATAGGACATACACAAGCGTCCTCTTGCTGCCCATCAAACGCTTTATGACTAAGATAGTCGGCAGTGAGATGACCGGGTCCGCCAATAGATATGCGAACAGCGGCCCCTTTGCCATGCCAAGACCGAGGAACATCTTCGCCATCGGCACTTCCACAAGCGTCGGGAAGTACATGAAGACACCAAAGAGGACTGCAATTAGAGTCGGCAGGAGCGTGTTTGTGCCGACATAAGTGCCTAGGAAGTTCTCGGGTATCATTACGGTCAGCACGCCAGCCGCAAAGACCCCGATCAACAGGAGGGGGAATATCATTTTGAAAAACATCTTAGTGTCACTCAGCCAGCTGCGTATCTCGTCTTTGGTAAAGCAAGACTTAAGCTGGACTACAAGGAATGCGATCAGCGCAAGCATGCCGCCAGTTTTTACGTCCAGATTTATCTTTGCTGCCCCCACTATGAGGATGGCAAACAAAGTAGCAAAGAACATGAGGAGCTTCCTATAATGGGATTTCGGCACTGTTGTATGATCCTGGGCAAGTTCTTTCTCTTCCTTCTTTGTTTCCTCCTTGAATAAGCGGCCTATGATGATGCCTATAAGTATCGCAAAGGTTACTGACAAGATTATTCTCGAAAATGCGAAGTCCCAGCCGATTACACTGCCAGTAAGGGTTATAGCCAGGATGTTTGTGGCGGGAGCAGTGTAAAGAAAAGCTACCGCAGGGCCTATCCCAGCGCCCTTCTTCCGTATTCCGGCGAAGAGCGGGAGTATTGTACATGAGCAGACCGCAAGGAATAAGGCGGCACCGACTGCGAGCGGATAAGCTTTGTATATCGGAACTTTGCTGCCCAGGCGCTTTGTGATTATCTCTTTTGGCAAAAGCGCCGACATCGCGCCGGCTATGAAGAATGCGGGTATGAGACATGTCAAGACGTGTGCCCAAAGGTAATCGCCCAAAGATGCGACTCCGCCGGCTAAGGCCTGAGAAATCCAGTCCATTATTTAATGAGCTTCTTTATTTCATCCGGCGATAAGACCTTGCCCTCCTTGACTATCTTGCCATCTATGCCTATGGCCGGTGTTACCATGACGCTAGCATCCACGATCTTATCCATGTCACTTATCTTCTCCACTTGCGCCTGCGGGAAAGCCTGCCGGGCATTGGCCTCCAACTGCTTGCATTTAGGGCAGCCAGTTCCGTATATCTGAATTTTCATTTTTTACATATGCACTTTGAGAGCTTTATTATCTCTGCAACTTGTGGACAACAAACGCTGTACATTATCATCTTGCCCTGACGACGTGCCTTGAGTACACCCGCTTCCTTTAAAATCTTAAGATGTTGAGAAACAGTAGGCTGTGCGCGGCCTACCGCGGAGGGTATCTCACAGGCGCATTTCTCGCCATTCTTAAGGAAAAAGACTATGTTAAGGCGAACTTCATCACCAAGAGCATTGAATATTTTCACTGAATCCATAATATCGTCATATTTGAATATGAGGATATAAAAAAGACGCGCATGCCGGAGGCATGCGCGAGCTTTTACCGTGTTCGCATAGTTTATATAACGGTAAAAAGCGATGATTACCTTAGCACGGTTGGGTACTCGTTCTTCCAAGTCATGGAGGAGACCGATTCTCCTTGTTTTTGTTTTCTGCTTGATGCGATGTCGCAGGATACCCCGGGCTTCTGCTCGGGGAGCATGTCGTTTATCCTGCTTTTAAGCGCCAAAATCAAAAGCTAGCGTCATTATTTGCGCTAAGGATGGTAACAAAAACCGCCAAGCCAGCAACGAAAGGCACCAAGCCTGAAAGCGAAGGCAGAAGAGGTCTGAGGAAAGAGGCCTTTCGGCTGATTATCCTGCTGGGTGTCATAAGCCTGCTGGGGGACATCATATACGAGGGCGCCCGCGGGGTGAACGGCCAGTACTTGAACGTCCTAGGAGTAAATGCGGCGACTGTAGGCTTCATAGTGGGCCTCGGCGAGCTGTTGGGCTACGTTGTCCGGCTCATCTCCGGCTTTTTCGCAGACAAAACCGGGTCTTACTGGGTTTTCACCTTCGTTGGTTACGGCCTCTTGATGGCCGTGCCGCTCATGTCACTGACCGGCACATGGCAAGTCATCGCATTTTTGATAGTCTTCGAGAGGATAGGCAAGGGCATCCGCAGCCCGGCGCGCGATACCATAGCCTCGCATGCAGCAAAGCAGGTTGGTACAGGCTACGGCTTTGGCATAGCGGAGTGTCTTGACCAAATAGGCGCGTTTATCGGCCCGCTGATATTCGCTTTGATGTTTGTCGGCCTTGCAGCCGGCCAAAATGCAGTCGGCACATACCAGCGCGGCTACAACCTCTTTTGGATTCCATTCATATTGCTCGTGCTGGCGCTTTTCTTCACCTATGCAAGGTTCAAGAAACCTGAAGAGCTTGAAGACCACCAGGAAAAGACTGCCGACAAGAAGCTGTCAAGATCCTTCTGGTTCTATGCTGTCTTCGTCTTTGTCACGACTGCAGGTTTCGTGAGCTTTGCACTGGTCGGTTTCCATCTGAAGAAAACCGGGGTGATGGGCGATGCCTCCATAGCATTACTGTATGCGGTCGCAATGGCAGTGGACGCAGTCATCGGGCTGGCTGCCGGAAAGATGTACGACCAGCTGAATCGGAAGCCCGGGCACGAAAACGCCGGGCTGTTTGTCCTGCTCGCAATACCGATATTGGCCGCGCTTGTCCCCATACTCATTTTCTCGACCACGCTGGCGCTGGTCATAGTCGGGGCGATACTCTTCGGTTTCACCGTCGGGATGCAGGAGACTGTCATGAAGGCAGCTGTGGCCGACATGACGCCGGTCAGGAAAAGGTCAACCGGCTATGGGATATTCAACATCTCCTTCGGCGTGGCCTTCTTTATAGGCAGTTCCCTAGCGGGCTTGCTGTACGACTATTCGATCCCATTGCTGATCATGTCTTTGGTTGCAATAGAGCTTGCTTCCGTCCCTGTTTTCTATAAGATGATGCGCACATCCCGCTCGCACTCTTAAAGACTCTTAGGTGGGAAAACAATACTCGGAATGGAGGTGTAAGCGCTTTTACTTGGGCATAGAGTCGTCCAAACAGGACTGTAGACCGACGACTGGAGACCCAACTTACCTCCCTGAGACACGACTCGAGACTGCCGACCCGAGACCTCACCTGAAAGGTGATACGCCGAGGCTGGGACACAAGGCTCGCTTTGCGAGCCTGTGCACAGGTTTGCCGTAGGCAAACCTCGTGTTTGAGGTCTCCTGTCTCGAGTCTTGTGTCTTGTCTTAAGGAGGCTTTGAAGTCTTCTGTCTGAAGTCTTCAGTCCTGTTCTAGAAGTATTATCAACTTGTGAATAAAAGCGCAGTTACGCTACAGCTATCTCAGATACTTCTTGTGCTCCTTTATGTATCTCCTGAAGAACCATTGGACAAAGATGTCATCGTTCTTAGTGGTCTGAGATCGCTCAAGGGCATGGTAATAGCTAGCTCTCTTCGCATAAGGTATGTTTAACATAGGGAAGCCTCGCTTGTTCAGGACAAAGTTCATCAGCAGCCGGCTTATCCTGCCGTTCCCGTCTCCAAATGGGTGAATCGTTACGAATTTTAGATGAACAAGCGCAGCTAGCTCTACTGGATGAATGCCATCCCTGCTCTTCATATACCATTTAAGGAAGTCCTCAAGCATGGGATAAACTTCAACTGGTGATGGTGGCATAAACTTGCTTCCAGAGATGGCGACCTGATACTGCCTGAGCTTCCCTGCTATGTCTGGCTTTGTGCTCTCTAACAATCGCTGATGCCAGTAAAGGACTATTTGTATCGAAATATCTTTTTTCCAATCCAGCATCTCATAGAAGAGTTTTTCGTGTGCCTCCGCTTCTTTGGCATCGCTCAGTGGCTTCTCTTTTGGAGTTATACCGCGCTCCAGAAGATCTGCCGTTTCTCTCAGCGTCAGCGTCGACCCCTCGATTCTGTTCGTGTCATAAGTGAACTTTATCGAGAATGCCCGCAGCTCCTTCTCAAGAACGCTCTTTGGCATTGACTTGGACTCCTTCGAGTAAGCCTCGCGCAGCTTGTCTAGTAATGGATACCAGCGCTCCTTGTAGACGTCATCTAAGAAGTCTTTCTTGACTGCGTCTAGATTCTCCGGAACCTTGTCACCGAGATAAGTTTCTTTCTTGCGAACGCTATTCCCGACCCTGTAAGTGTGCTCGAGATAGTAGTAGGTCTTCTTCCCAATAGTCTTCTTCCTTAGGTTTACCATGCGTATATCTTACCGTTACATATTTAAAAATAAGCTATTTTTAAATAAAATGTAGGGGTAAGTAAAAGGGCTGCAGTCTTGAGTCCTCAGTCCTGTTTCTGAGTGTATTACTGACTAGAGAATAAAAGCAAGGTTACGCTACATCTGTTTTATAACTGTGCTCTGCAAATAAGAAACTCGACATGATTGATGTAATTGTAGTAGTAGTCCTGATATTCCTCGGGCAAATGCTTGGTTCTGCCTTAGGGCTGATCAAAAGGCCGAGTGATAGGCTGCTCCACTCGTCCTTGGGGTACGCTGCGGCGATAATGATATCCGTGTCATTTTTAGAGCTGCTGCCCGAGGGCCTCACAGTCGCCCCGCTCTGGCTGGTCGCAGTGTCCTTCCTGGCGGGAATCGCGCTCTTCGAGGCCCTTGACCACCTGCTGCCGCACATCCACCCCGAGTTCCTGAAAAAGGAGCAGAGGGACGTCAACAGGAGCGTCAACATGCTGGTCATAGGCATAATGCTCCACAACATACCAGAGGGCTTGGCCACAGGATTCAGTTTTGCACTAGAGCCTGCCATGGGCGTACTCATCGCCCTTGTCATAGCGCTCCACAACATACCAGAGAACCTGGCGACCATCGTGCCGCTCTATTGCTGCAGGAAGTGCAGGAAGACATGCTTCCGCATAATGATGATCCCTATATTCGCGGAAACGGCGGGCTTTGCAGCCGGATTCTGGCTGCTGGGTGGTTCGACGCTCCAGATACTCGGCGCCGCGCTCGCCATGGCCGCGGGGATAATGGTGTACATCTCGGCCGACGAGCTCATACCGTCTGCGCAGCTGAGGCAGCACCCGAGAGACGGGTTCATAAGTGTCGCGCTCGGGGTTGCGACCGTTTTGCTATTGGGAATGCTTGTATAATATTTAGGAGACAGAATGCCAAAGACACTGCTCAAGGCTGGGATGCTGAACAAAAAGGCGGCTTCGCCGAAGAGCAAACCGGATGAGATACTGAAGGCGCTGGGCTTGAAGCCGAAGCAAATCATCGCCGACATCGGCGCGGGCGGCGGCTATTTTACGCTGCGCTTTGCCGGGATCGTCGGGAAGGGGGGCAGAGTCTACGCCATAGACACTAACTGCGAGTTTCTTGATTCAATACTGTCAAGCGCACAGGAGAAAAGACTGGACAACGTCGGGATAATTCCTGCGGAAGAGGATCTGCCGCTGCCGAAGAAAGGCCTCGACCTGATCTTCATGCGCAATCTTTACCATCATCTGACGGACAGGACCGAATATTTCAAAAAGCTGAGGGTCTTCCTCAAGCCGGATGGAAGGCTTGTGATAATCGAGCACAAGCCGGGCGCAGGCGGTGTGTTCAGCTTCCGCAGGCTCTTCGGCCACTCGACGCCTAAGGAGACCATAAAGTTGGAGGTCGAGGCGGCCGGCTACTGGCTGATAAAGGATTATGACATCCTGCCGGAGCAGAGTTTTCTAGTCTTCTCGTTGGGATGACTGCGCGGATAACTGTATGGGTATCTCGGGTATACGCTTATAATTAAGGGGGTATAAGGACTACCCTCTCGGCGCCGTTCTTCCTAAGCGCCTTCATCAATGCCGTTATCTTTTCCGCAACGCCCGAAAGCACGAGTAACTCGGTGCACATCTCTTCGGACAGATGGGTGTGCATTTGCGTCTCAATCAGCCCGGCAGAATCATGCTTGAGCTTTGCCAGCTTGTCCTCATTGCCCTTGCGGTAGGAGATCACAAGTACGCACTTCGTCCTGCCGGAGAGCTCCGACCTCTTGTTGTCTAGAAGCTGCCTTATGCCAGCGCGAAAAAGCTCGGAACGCGAGGAGTATCCCTCGCTTTCCATCAGTCCGTCCATCTGCTTCAGCAGCTGCCCGCTTGCAGAGACGCTTATTATCGCCATAGTTAATAACCTTAACTTTCCTCAAATTTTAACCAATATGTCCCAGACACCCAGCTCCTTAGCCAGCTTCTGAACCTTCGCTGGTATCTCGGCGAAGGTCGGGCACGGCCCGTCTTCGACAACGAT
>Ga0172363_10000939_pt1 | contig 22926 bp, 21 predicted proteins | sample LakKivs2_kivu2a2_FD_114541 | JGI IMG/M metagenome (GOLD analysis project Ga0172363, IMG submission 114541) | Sediment microbial communities from Lake Kivu, Rwanda - Sediment s2_kivu2a2 | ecosystem: Environmental > Aquatic > Freshwater > Lake > Sediment | place: Rwanda: Western Province, Lake... | reverse complement strand
TTACCATTTTTTAAATTAATTGTAAAGAAAAATAAACTTACCGGGAACTAATTGGTCTTACCACTTGACAACATGACCTCTTAATAGCTATAATATAAAATAGCGTCGGCATATAAAAAATTTAAAGGAGAGTTAACTTTCAAAATGTTTAATTAGAAGACATTATTCCCCATCAATAAATAAGAAGGAGAATTGCATTATGAAAGCAAAAGAATACATCGGAATTATTCCACCAGTTCTATCTTCATTTACCGAAGATGGAGAAATTTATGAAAAAGGGATTCGTAATATAATTAAATTCACCCTGCCCCATGTAAACGGATATTACCCAATCGGCACATACGGTTGTGGACCTTTAATGTCACTCTCTGAGCGCAAAAGAACTCTAGAGATTATTTTAGATGAAACGAACAAAAAAGTTCCTATAGTGGCACATGTAGGGGAAACCAGCACCAAAAAAGTGATTGAATTAGCCAAACATGCAAAGGAAGCTGGGGCCTCTGGAGTCGGAGCAATTGCCCCATATTATTCCCCACATCTTTCAGAAGAAGCACTATATGCTCATTTTGCAAGCCTAATTGATGCAGTAAATGAAGAAGAATTTCCAGTCTTTGTTTATAATAATTATTTTTATTCACAAAATCCAATTACCCCTAAATTATTAAAGCGATTAGCCGACCATGGCCTGCGGGGCTGCAAAGACAGTTCTTTCGATTTAGTAAATTTCTTCCAATTTCAAGATGCTGTTTCTGATTATCCTGATTTTAACTTAATTGTTGGTACAGAAGCAATATTTATGGGAGCTTTTGATGCCGGAGCAACAGGAACAGTCTGTGGAATGGCAAATATCTTCCCTGAAATAATGGCTAAGATGTACAAACAGTATTTAGATGGTAACAGAGAGGCAGCAATGGAAACGCAAAGACTGATTTTAAAGATTAGGAAAACCACTAAAATAGGAGCAACTGTGCCAATTATGCATTATATTTTAAAAGTAAGAGGCGTTGATGCCGGATATAGTTTAAGCCCGCAAATTGAAATTGATGTAACCACCAAAAAGAAAGTTAAAAAAGAATTGGAAGAACTTGGCTTATTGTAAGTAAAATATCATATATCAGTATTTAGAAATTTATAAACTAAACTCAAGGAGAGAAAATGCATAAAATACTGGTAACTTGGAAATATTTTGGCTTTGGAGATAAGAAGGAAAATATTGAAAGATTATTCTTAAAATATAATTGCGTTGGAGAACTTTTATCTCTTGAAGAAGCAATTCCAAAATTGAAAGAATTTGAAGGGATTATTGTTGGAACCGATAAAATTACCCCAGAAATATTAAACAAAGCTCCAAATTTAAAAGTGATTATGAAATACGGGGTAGGAACAGATAATATTGATAAAGAAGCAGCGAAAGAACGAAATATAAAGGTTTTTAATTTACCAGGAATTAATTGTGATGCGGTTGCTGAACTAATATTAGGATTAATATTAGCATTAGCGCGCAAAATAGTAATCGCCGATAAATTGTTAAGGAAAGGTTATTGGAAACCTTTACTTGGAGTATCAATACAAGGCAAAACATTAGGCATAATAGGAACAGGAGCAGTTGGTACAACTTTAACAAAAATAGTTTATGGTTTAAAAATGAAAGTAATAGGTTATGATATTTTACCTAACAAAAATTTTATTAATTACGGTGGTCAATATATGGAGAGAGACGAAGTATTTCGTAAGGCTGATTTTATTTCCATTCATATCCCCCTAAACAATCAGACTTTCCACTCAATAGGCACTAAAGAATTTGAATTAATGAAAAGAACAGCTTTTCTTATAAATGCTTCAAGGGGAGCAATCGTAAACGAGAAAGCTTTATATCAAAGCATAAAAACGAATAGAATTGCAGGGGCAGCAGTGGATGTTTTTGAAACTGAACCACCGAGCGATAGTCTTTTAACTAAACTTGACAATGTAATAACTACTCCGCATATAGCAGCATTTACCCATGAAACTTTTAGGCGTATGGATAAAGAGTCTGTTGCTAAATTAAGTAAAGTTTTTGAAGATTAATTTTTAATTCATAGAACTAGATAATGTAGATATATTGCTATAAACTACAATATTAGATTGTTTAAACACGTTTTTAAATATTTGTAAATCTTACAAATAAAGGAAATTACAATATGTTCAACGAAATCGTAAATCCATCATGTGTTATATACGTTGTTAATCAAATATTACAAGCTATTACCCAAGGAAAGTTGAACCCAGGAGACAAGCTTTTTTCAGAGCGGGAATTGGCGGAAAAATTTAAAATAAGTAGACCTATTCTAAGAGAAGGAATTAGCGCACTTTCCTTTCTTGGTATTATTCAAAGAAAAAGAGGGAAAGGAAATTATATTTCCAATAGTTTAAACACATCAATAATTAATAATTCTTTTAAATACATAGTGATTTCAAAAGAGAAAGAAGTAGAGGATCTTTTGGAAGCAAGAAGAGCTATAGAATGTGATTTAATTGGTTTAGCTGCTTACAGGAGAAACCCTATTCATCTGGAAAAACTAAAACAAAAAATTCAAGAGTTAAAGAATTGTAGTAAAACTAGTCCTAAAAGAGTTCAAATAGATTATGAATTTCATTTGCTAATAGGTGAAGCAGCTAAAAGTAGAATATTGCAAGATCTTCAGTTGGCTTTAAGAGATAAAGTTATAGAGATAATGAAGGTAGGCGTTTATCTTCCAGAGGCATTAATTAAAATTGAACGCGAACATGTTTTAATGTATGAAGCAATCAAAAATTCTGATGCAAAAATGGCACGTAAAATAATGAAAAATCACATAGAACAACTTAAAGTTAGGCACATTAAAAAATTAGAAAATCTTGATAATTTATCCCTTAAAAATAAAAAAGAAATATGAGATGACAAATTTGAAAGAAATTTAGGCAGATACACTACCTTTTATAATATATTTTAATAAAAGAAGAAATTTGATAATTTAACATAGTATTGTTGAGAGAAAGGGAAAACATAAATGTATATAGAACTATCATATAAATTGGATAAAAATATGCCGATATATCCAGGTTCGCCAGAAGAGGAAATTATCCCTATAACCAGAATGAATCAAGGTGATCCTTCAAACACGACAACTATAACACACTTTCTTCATAATGGTACACATGTAGATGCCCCCTTTCATTTTTATAACAATGGTAGTACTATTGACCAAATACCTATTGAAGACTTTGTTTACCAAACCCCCTTAATTATTGACAAAAAATTAAAGAAATCTGAATTACTGGAAGTAGAAGATTTAAAAAAGTATGGTGAAGAACTTTATTTAGCTGATATACTCTTCTTTTATACTGGATATTGTAAAATTCGGAATAATCCAGCTTTATACATGGATAATTTTCCAGCTATTTCAGAAGAAACTGCTAAATTCATTCGTACCGGATTATTAAACGTGAAAGCAATTGCTATGGATGTTTTGAGCATTGAAAGTGCTATTTTAGGACCTAAGAAAAATTTTAAAGTACATAAAACGTTGTTAGATGGAGATTTATATAATACTAGACCATTGCTTATTTTTGAAGACGTGAATATCGGGAAAGTTTTAAATAAAAAAATTAAAAAAATATATGCATTCCCCTTAAGGCTAAAAGGTTTAGATGCTTCACCAGTTAACATTATTGCTGAAATATAATGGAAATAATATGTGTTAATTTTATAAATAATTAAAAAGCAAAATATTATTAGTTATTTGAATTGATAATCTCAAATGTAATAATTAAAATTGTAGTATCTTCAATTGATGGTTATAGCTATTCTTATTCATAGTTGTAGGGGGTTATCCAAGGAGAGAGTTGATAACTGCCAATAGGTGTGGATAACTTTTTGACAGTTGCCAGAACCTCGAACAAACTATTCATGATAAAAGGAGGGTCTGGCTATGAGCGAAAGGGAATTTGTCTATCAGATGAGACTAATGTTCTTCTCTGTTCGAAGTATCATGTGAGTAGAAAATGGTTCTACAAGTGGAAGAAAAGAAGGAACTAAGAAGGAGGTGAGGTCTTGAAGTCCAAGATAAGAGCAGCTCCAAAGATGCCCAATAAAGTACCACCAGAGATAGAGCAGCAGATTCTATACTTAGCAAGAGACTATCCCCTACCTATTGACCAGGAAGAATAGAGGTAGAGTTAAAATCTGCGGGAATTTCTATTGGTCATACCGGTATCTACAATGTTCTTAAAAAACGAAGCCTTAATAGAGCCAAGAGGCGCTTAGAATGGGTAAGGAAATTATATGACGAAGTAGTAACTCTCGATGAGATAACCAGGGATAAGGAAAATAAAAACAGTTTCAGCTTTAAAAGAAGTTTCTAGTTTGCCTTAAATCTGTTCATAGTCTTACTCCTACTTTTCTGAAAAGTTGCTAAAACTAAAAAATAATAGGTGGAGGTGAAGAATAAAATAGAGGTACTCTAAAAGCCTTGTAAGACAAGGGTTTTAGAGTTTTCTGAAAGGCACAAGGGAATTTTAAAAAAGGAGGTGAAATTAATTTATCTTTTTTCCAAATGTAAAAGAAAATTTAAGAAAGGAGTGTTTGAAAATGAGAAAATTATTGTGGTTTATAGTGATAGGACTAGTGGCTGTATCTATGGTAGTAATAGCAACAGCAGAAAATACGGTGCAAGTTTCAGATGAGGTAAAAAAACTTCAGGAAGCAGTTGGGTATGAATGGCAGCCGGCTGAACTTGACAGATGGAATATAGGAACTTTATCTTATAAAAAAGCGCCTCCATATACTATTGCTCTTTCCACGAATCACATGGGAGTAACATGGATGGAAATCTACAAGGCTGAAATGGAAGATGAACTTGCAACGTATGGAGATGATATTGCAAAGTTCATCCATGTAGATGCTGGTGGTGATATACCATCACAGATAGCAAATATCGAGGATTTAATTTCCAGAAAAGTAGATGCAATAATAATAGATCCTGCATCACCTACTGCTTTGGTACCTGTAATAGAAAAGTCATTTAATGCCGGAATAGTCACCATTGTTAATAAGAGCGGTATTAATACTACCAATTATACTGCTTTCCAGAATAATGATGAAGTTCAGTTTGGCCAATCAGGTGCTCAATGGCTTGTTGATCAGCTTGGTGGAAAGGGTGTCGTACTTGGTCTTAGAGGTATTCCGGGATATGGAGTTGAAATTGAGAGATGGACAGGTGGTCAGTCTGTATTCAACAAGAATCCAGGTATTCAGTTATTTGCAGAATATGCTTCATGGTCCTATGACAAGGCAAAAGAAGTTTCTAAAGCATTAATCGCTGCACATCCTGATTTTGTTGGTATCTGGTCTGAGGGTGGTCAGATGTCAAGAGCTATGGTGGATGCTCTGGTGGAAGCAGGTTTAAATCCTGCTGATTATCCTCATGCTTCAGAAGACGATAATGGATACTGCAAACAAGTTCTAAAATATGGAATAAATAGTTGTGCTACAGGTAAACCAGTATGGCTGAGCAGACTTGCAGTTCGTGCTGCATTGGACGCTTTAAGAGGAATGTACGTTGAAAAATATGTAATGGTTCCATCACCGTTTTATGGTCCTGATGATTTTGCATCAATTGTCAATCCAAATTTATCGGATTTATCATGGCTTACCACTACTCTATCAGATGAACAAATTAATAAAATGTTTGCAGGTAGATAAGTTGTATCTTATATATTGATAATTACTGTTAAGAGGGAAAAAGTTGCCCTTTTTATAAGGTAAGATAAAAGGGCAACTTTTATAAAATTTATGAATGTGTATAAATAATAAAATATTGTAAAGAAAGAGCGATTTAATAAATGGGTGAGATTTTAAGGATTGATGGTATAAGCAAGTCTTTTCCTGGAGTTCAAGCATTAAGTAAAGTTAACACTATTTTTAGCGAGGGAGAGATATACGCACTTGTCGGAGAAAATGGTGCAGGAAAATCGACGCTTGTTTATATTTTAATGGGCGCTATGAAGCCTGATAAAGGAAAAGTATTTATAAAAGGTAATGAGGTTAATATTACAGGTGTTCATAAAGCTAAAGAATATGGCATTGGTGCTGTTTTCCAGGATCCGAGCCTAATTAACTATATGAGTGTGGCTGAGAATATATTTCTTGGTGAACAAGGTAAGTTCAAGAATAAGGGAATATTATCATATTCAAAAATTTTTAAAGCCGCTGAGAAGATTTTAAATGATTTAAAAGTTGAAATTGATGTAAGACAACTTGCTGGATTACTAAGTCCGACACAAAGAAAATTAATAGAATTTTCCAAAATGATGAGATACGATCCTAAGGTAATAATTCTGGATGAAATAACTGCTGCTCTTGACTATGAAAGTGTAGCTAAGCTGTTTGAAATAATTAGAAATAAAAGGGATGAGGGAAAGACTATAATTTTTATTTCCCACAGGTTAAAAGAAGTTTTTGACATTGCCGACACAGCAGTAGTTTTAAAAGAAGGTAAGATGGTGCAAAAACTAGAGTTGAAAGATACAACGGAAGAAGGATTAATAAATCTAATGATGGGTAGAAAATTGAGTGAAGTTTTTCCAAAAAGAATAAGTGTTGGCGGAAAAGAAAATAAAGTAATCTATTCGATAAGAAATTTGACTATCAAAGGAAAATTGGAAAATATAAATTTAGATATAGCTAAGGGTGAAATAGTTGCACTTGCTGGATTAAGAGGACATGGACAAAGTGAATTACTCAAAGCAGTTTTTGGACTGGTTCCTAAAAACAGTGGCAAAATTTTCATTAATAATAAAGAGGTGATAGTTAATAATCCAGTTAAAGCAAAGATGGAAAAGATAGCCTTTATTTCTAACAGAAGAGAAGATGAACTTTGTTTCACTCATAGTATCCGCAGAAACATAGCCCTATCCAGTTTAGGTAAGAGGCAAAGAGCCGGGTTTATAATTCAAAGTAAGGAAAAAAAGGAAGTAAGTGATATCAGTTTAAAAATGAATATAATAGCCCCTTCAATAGCTACCGAGGTAAGTAATCTTAGTGGGGGAAATAAGCAAAAAGTGATATTCAGCAAATGGTTACTTACTCTACCGGATCTTCTATTATGTGATGAACCTGCCGAAGGGCTGGATGTGGGAGCAAAGTCAGAAGTTTATCATATATTAAGAAGATTGGCCAATGAAGGTAAAAGTATTCTGCTGGTTTTATCTGATATGATCGAGATTTTAAATCTTCCTGATAGGGTTGTTGTATTAAGGGAAGGAAAGATAGTTAAGGAGTTCAGCATTATAGGATCTGAAGATAGTGAGATGTTGGAAAAGAAAATATTAAAAGCTTCTGTAGGAGTAATTTAGGAATGAAAACAAGAAAAATAGTTGGAGAATGGTATATATATATATTAATGATTGTGATATGGGTTATAGCTAGTCTGATAACCCCTTATTTCAGACAGATGAGTGTCTTTATGACTATAATTGTATTTTCAGTTCCTTTGGCCCTTGTAGCATTGGGTCAGAATTTAGTTATTTTAAGTGGAAGATTTGACCTGTCAGTTGGTAGTATCCTGGGTTTATCAACAGTTATCGCTTCAGTAATTATGAAGAATAATTTATTTATTGGGATATCATTCCCACTTCTTTTAGGTGCAGTTCTTGGTTTTATAAATGGTATTTCTATTTCAAAATTTAGGATAGATTCATTTATTATGACATTTGGCATGATGGCTGTTTGTCAGGGTATAGGACTTCTTATAAGAGATTATCCGGGAGGATATATCCCTCCAGGATATATTAATTTTTTATTGAAAGAAACCAGGCATATTGCATTGACTCCATTATTTATTTTAATAATTATTTTACTGGTGGGTGAATTTGTACTGAAGAGAACTAATTTTGGCAGGGCTGTCTATGCAATTGGAAACGATGATGTGATTGCTTACAGATCTGGGATTAATGTAACTTTAATCAGAACTGCAGTATTTACCATAAGTGGTTTTACTGCAGCTATTGCCGGACTTTTTCTTAGTGCGGTAATGGCAAGTGGCGATGCGACTGTTGGGGTTTTGTATCCACTTGATTCAATAACTGCAGTTGTCATGGGTGGGACAGTTCTTGCTGGAGGGAGAGGAGATTATAAAGGAACAATTGGTGCAGTTTTGATACTTAATTCCTTGGCGAGGATTTTTAACCTGATTGGAGTAAATATCTGGTATACCTATATCGCGAAAGGATTATTATTATTAATAATAGTAGCAATCAGAATGTTTGGAGTGAAGGAAGAAAGAGAGGCAGTACTATCACAGATATAGGATTAAAAAAAAGGAATATAAATAAGGATATCCTGCAAGTAATTATTTTGTCTTCCATGCTGGTTGTTATAATTTTAGTTGCGGAAATTTTGAAGCCAGGTTTTTTAACAGCCAAGCATTTAATAACAATTGCACATGACACATCAATACTTGGAATATCTGCTATAGGGCAGACCATAGTTATTCTTACTGGTGGAATAGACCTTTCTGTAGGCGCAACTATGCTTATGGCAGATGCAGTCGGAGCTATGTTATTAGGCGGCCAGAATAGAATAATACCGATTTTAATTTGCCTGGGGCTGGGACTTCTAATTGGTGCAATAAATGGAGCAGGAATAGCTTTTTTGAGGATTCCGCCATTTATCATGACTCTGGGAATGATGGCGGTACTTACAGGTGGTATTTTTATTTTTGCCAAAACAAGCGGTTTTGCTTCACCAATTCTCAGATATTTAAGCGTTGGAAAGGTAGATAATATTCCCATTCTAATTATTATATGGATTTTTCTTACTATAATAATGGCAGTTATAATGAGACTAACTGTATTTGGTAGGGCAGTTTATGCAATAGGAAGTAATCCAATAGCATCTTATCACTCGGGCATAAAGAATAAGATAGTAATTTTTTTCGTTTATGTAATTAGTGGTATATTTTCGGCTATTGCTGGGCTATTTTTATTAGGATATACCGGTGTACCTGAGCTTACCTATAGGGGGGGAGGTCTTGGCTCTGATTATACATTGTCAGCTATTGCTGCTGTCATTATTGGTGGAACAATTTTTACCGGGGCTCGAGGTGGAGTAGAAAGAACTATATTTGGTGTTTTAGTATTGAAAATCCTATTCAGTATATTGACTATGATGGGAATGAGTGGACCAGGGAAACTAATTGCACAGGGTTTAATAGTCATAGTTATAGTTGGCACATATATGAAGTTAGAAAATTTATGAGAATTTGCTTTCAAAATTCATAAATGGAGGCTGATCAGAGAAAAAAAGTAGCTGAAATAGTAGCAAAGAAAATAGAAGGTAAGATAAGCTTAGTAGTTCATGTGGGTTCTACCAATACAAAGACTGCAGTTAACCTGGCTATGTTTATTTGGTGCTGCGCCAGGACATTGTATCCACTCCAGCTACCAATCTCTCTAACGACATCTTATCTAACATTATTGGTATCACAAATCTGATATTGCTGTCAACCTCTGGTAACTGTTTTTTAAGATGTCGATAAGGAGGTTCTAGAATCTCAATTTGTAACCATATCTTGAAGCCAGGACAAATTAATCAATTTTCGGGGGGTTTTTATTATATGCAACAAAAAAGTTCATCAATTGTTTCAATAGTAAAATCAAAAACTTCTGTATACGATGAAATTGATTTTAATGGAATGGTTTTGCAATCACTTGTCAACCTGGAAACTGAGGGAGTAAAAATTCCTTCTAGTGGGAATGTTTTTATTAAACCTAACGTTATTATGGGGGCATCAGCAAAAGAGAGTATAACTACAGAACCTAAGCTTATATATGGTTTGACTAAACATTTAAAAAATAGAGGTGTAAAAAAAGTATATATAGGCGACTCGCCTGCAAGCTATTTAAAGGCTAAGGAAGTATTTAAAGCAACGGGTATGGATATTGCAATTAAAAAATCTGGAGGGGAATTTGTAAATATCGATGATGAATCGGAAAGAACCATAATTAAATTACCCGATAGTGACATTATAGAAAATATTTCAGTTCCTAAAAAGGCATTGGAAGCAGATTATATTATTAATTTTGCCAAATTAAAAACCCATAGGATTGCTGCAATGACCTGTTGTGTCAAAAACTGGGTTGGTTTTATTCCTCAAGATATCCGCTTAAAATTCCACCAGACGCGTTTACCAAAATTGGTTTCAGAAATGCACTGGGTATTATCAGAGAGACTTTGTTTTGCAGATGCGATTATTGTTGGAGAAGGCGATGGCCCTGATTTATCAACTCCCAAATATTTAGGAGCACTATTGTCTTCAAATGACCCAGTTGCCCTTGATTCCATAGCTTCTGAGTTAATTGGCATAAATAAAAGTGACCTTATATTTGATTGGACCGCTTATTTTGATGGTGTAGGGGAGATAGAGAAAAGTAGAATAAAGATTATTGGTCAAAACCCTACTGAGGGAACGATTCAGGTTAAAAAACCCGTGAGTGTTTTATATAATAGGTTTCCATGTAATATTATTTTGGGAGGACTTTGCGAAGGTTGTTTTGCTTGGTTTATGGGGCCGGCACTTTTTTGGGAGAGAGATAAAATATGGGAAGATATTAATAAAAAGGTAGGTAAACCAACTTTTATGCTTGGTTTCAATGCCGATGACATTCATTTTGAAAAACATCTAAAAGAAGGACCCTACTTTGTTGTTGGAGATTGTCCACCAAACAAATATAGAAATGACCCAAGAACAATTCATATAAAAGGATGTTGTCCTGGTCCGGCAATCCCTGAAACCATACTAAAAAATTGTAAAATAAGAGAAGGTGATGAATGGAAATGAAAGAACCAAAAATAATTGATTTAACTTATACATTGAGGAGCGATATGCTTGTCTATCCCGGAATGGAAAGACCTGTTTTTCAATGGCTGGGACGAGTTAATTCGGAAGGTTATAATTTAACCAAATTAACCATGCTTACTCATACTGGAACACATATCGACGCACCTAAACATTTTTTAGATGATGTTGCTTGCGTAGACGAAATACCATTACAAAGATTATTTGGGAGAGCGAATATTTTTAGATATAAGAAAGAGCCAGAAGGACAAGAAATAACTTTAGACGATATAGTATCCTCGGAATTTCAACTTGAAGAGGATCAAATTTTCATATTGGAGACCGGGATAGAGAAGTTTGCAGAAACCAAGCGATATAATGAAAAATACCCATTTCCTTCTGAGGAAGTTGTAAATTGGCTGATAAATAAAAAAATCAAAGCATATATGACTGATGCAACAGCGGTTGATCCTGTAGGAACAAAAGATAACACTAATCATCATCTTCTATTGAGAGCAGGAATACCAATTGTAGAAAATCTAAAGAACCTTCAGTTAATTCCCGAAAATGAAGAGTTTTTGATAAGCGCATTACCAATAAAATTAAAAGGAAGAGATGGTGCTCCTTGTAGAGCAATTGCTATAACAGAGTTAAACAATTAATCTAAAAATAATAAGGAGAAGAATAAATTGAATACCTTACACAACAAAGTAGCCCTTGTTACTGGTTCAACAAGAGGAATAGGTAGGGCAATCGCAATTCGATATGCCAAAGAAGGTGCCAATGTTATCGTCAATGGTTCGAGATCTATTGATGAAGCGAAAAGTGTAGTCAATGAAATAAAGGCTCAAGGTGGTTCAGCTATTTATGTTATTGGTGATGTTTCTACTTTAAAAGGTGTATCCAGTATTATCGATACCGTGCTTGATACATATCATAAGATTGATATTGTTGTTTGTACAGTAGGAAAGCACGAGGAATTTAATGCCTTTAAAACAAGTTTAGCAGATTGGGAAAGAATGATTAAAATTAATCTTACCTCTACCTTTTTAACTAGCATAAAAGCAGCAGAAGTAATGAAAAAACAGAAATTTGGTAAGATCATTACTATTTCATCAAAAATGGGAATAGTAGGCGCAGGGGGAAGCGCAGCATACTGTACGGCAAAAGCTGGTGTAATTATGCTCACAAAAGTACTGGGTATTGAACTTGCAAAGTATGGAATACAGGTAAATTGTATCGCGCCAGGTGTCACAGCTACCAAACCTACCTTTGAGGTTTTTAAAAATGATCCAGACATAGAAAAGAGAATGAATAAAAGAATTCCACTCAACCGTATAGGTAATCCTCAAGAGATTGCAGCAGCTGCCATTTTTTTAGCTTCAGAAGATTCCAGTTATATCACTGGAACTACATTGGTAGTCGATGGTGGGTGGATAGCTAATAGTGACTATTTTTAATTTAGTGGGAATTCCCCATCTGTTAAGTTGGGAATGAGAGCAAGTTCACAGCAAGTCGGGATAGACAATAGTCTGTTAAAGCGAGTTCCATGCCTGTAAAGGCGTGGAAATCTAAAAAAGAAAGGGGTGTTGATAAAAAGATAGATATTTTGGAGTAATGTTATTAATTTAAATAAAAAATTATGGAGGTATAAAATGTTTAAGAAAATTTCTATTTTTGTTTTAGTGTTTGTTTTAATTAGTGTAGTATTTTCAGCTTGTGGATTAGCGAAAGAGGGACCTTTTGTTATTGGTTTAAGCAACTTTAGTCTTGGAAATTCTTGGCGTGTGCAGATGGTTGAAGAGGCAAGGTATGCAGCGGCTCAATATAAGGACCTTGTAAAGGAGCTAATTGTAACAGAGGCAGAAGAAGATATATCCAAGCAAATTTCAGACATTGAAGATTTAATTGTGAAAAAAGTTGATGCGATACTTATAACAGCCGCGTCACCGAAGGCCTTGATTCCAGTTGTAGATAAAGCAATGGCTGCTGGTATTGTCGTAGTTGATTATGATAACTTAGTATATACCGATAATATTACAGCTCACGTCATAGTTGATCAGAAGGAGTTTGGTCGAGTTCAAGGTGAATGGCTAGTAAAAGCAATGGGTGAAAAAGGTGATATTATTGCCTTTAATGGAATAAAGGGAACAGCTATTTCTGCTGAAAGATTTGAAGGTGCGAAAAGTGTATTCGATAAATATTCGAATATAAGAATTGTTCAGGAAGTATATGCTGATTGGGACTATGCAAAAGCAAAAAGAGCCATGGAATCTTTACTTGCAGCATATCCAAAGATTGATGGTATTTGGTCACAAGGAGGAGCGATGTCAGAAGGTGTTATTGAGTCTTATCTTGAACACAATATGGTACCTCCTCCGGTTACAGGTGAGGATGGTAATGGTTTTTTGAAGATTTGGAAGGAAATAAGGGATTCAGGGAAATATCCAAATTTTGATTCAATAGCAACAAGTATGCCTACCTGGTGTAGTGCTAAGGCTTTAGAAGTTGCATTGGATGTTCTTACTGGTAAAGCATTTAAGAAGGAAACGCTCATTCCTATTCCAACAATTACTTCAGAAACCCTTGATCAGTATGTAAAACTTGATCTTCCAGATAGCTTCTGGTGCAATTCGAAGCTTCCTGACGATATTGTAAAGAAGATGTTTGAAAGATAAAAAAAGGGGGGAGTTCCCCCCCTTTTTTAATTAGGAGATAATTATGGTGGAAACTATTTCTACAATGACACCGTTATTAAGAATGAATGAGATAGTGAAATCTTTTCCAGGTACATTGGCAGTTAACAAGGTTAATTTTGTATGTAATAAAGGTGAAATTCACGGTCTTATAGGAGAAAACGGAGCTGGGAAGAGTACCTTAATGAAGGTATTAGCAGGTATTTATATGTCTGATAGAGGAGAAATATTTATAAAGGGTGAAGAAAAAATATTTAGAAATTATTCGGAAGCAAGAAAGACTGGTATAGGTATTGTATATCAGGAATTATCTCTACTCCCTGAATTATCCGTTGCTGAAAATATATATATGGGAATTTGGTTGAAAAAAAGGCGACTTATTAATTGGGATGAAATAAATAACAGAAGTAAGATAATTTTAAATGAAATTGGAATTAATATTTATCCAGATGAATTAGTTAGTTCTCTTCCCATGGCTCTCAGGCAAATGGTAGAAATCGCAAAAGTATTAACTCAAAATCCAGAAATAATAGTTTTTGATGAACCGACAGCGGCTCTTTCCCGCGAAGAAGTTGTTAAATTATTTAAGATATTAAAAGATCTTAAACAGAAAGGGAAAGGGATTATTTTTATTTCTCATAGATTGAAAGAGGTATTAGAGATTTCTGACGTCATTACAGTTATGAAGGATGGAAAAGAGGTTATTACTGAAAATGCATCCTATTTTGATGAAGATAAAATAATATCTTATATGGTTGGAAGAAAATTTACCGAAATTTTTCCTGAAAAAGCAAAGATAATAAAAAAAGAAGAAGAGATTTTTTCTTTTCAAGGTATTTTAAAAAAATACCAAAAAAAAATTGTCTTCTCTGTATCAAGAGGTGAGGTTTTAGGAGTAGGAGGACTACAAGGACAAGGGCAAATGGATGTTCTTAAGTCTATATTTGGTTTAGGCGGATGTAAAGATGTTAAGATTGAAATTTTTGGTAAAGAAATAAAAGTTAAAAGTCCTTTTCAGGCTATGAAAGCAGGAATTTCTTTAATCCCTGAAAATAAAAATGAAGAAGGTATATTTTTAATTTTATCGATCCTTGAAAATATAGCTGCTCCAACCATTGATAAAAGACAAACTTTAGGATTGATACAGAAACAGGTAGAGAATAAAATTATAAAAGGTGTTGTAGAAAAACTTTCAATTAGAATTACGTCGGTAGATCAGATTGCTCAATCCTTAAGCGGTGGAAATCTACAAAAATTAGTATTAGGTAAATGGTTAATTTCTGAACCAAAAGTTATTGTAATGCTAGAACCGACAAAAGGAGTAGATATTGCTACGAAACAACATATTTATAAACTTATTAGAGAGCTTGCTGAGAACGATATTGCTGTTATTGTATATACCAGTGACATGTTAGAGCTTATTGGTGAATGTGATAGAGTGTTAATTATGAACCATGGTTTTTTGACAGCGAATTTGAAGGAAAATGAAATTGCTGAAGAGAATATTATGAAAGCCTCAGTGAGTGACATTAATCTATTAGAAACAGAGATGAAATAATGAAAGAAAAACAGCAAAACTTACGGTTGTATATTCCTGTCTATTCAATCGCTATTGCTATTTATATTTTTGCAGGTATTATTGAACCAACTTTTTTTACCTGGAATAATAATGTAAATCTTTTTACAAGGATTACTCCTCTAATTTTTGCTGGAATGGCACAAACTTTTGTAATACTTACTGGTGGAATCGACCTTTCTATAGGGTCAATTATTGGATTAACTAATGTTTTAGCAGCTAGTCTACCTTTTATTGACAAACCATTAAATATAGTAATGTGGATATTTATTCCTCCGTTAGTAGGATTATCTATGGGTTTAATAAACGGACTTATTATATCTAAAGGTGGATTCCCACCTTTAATAGTAACTCTCGCTACTGGAGCAATATTTCAGGGGATTACATTATTTATAATGCCTATCCCTGGGGGAAGCGTTTCCTTATCAATTGCAAGGACAGTTACAGGAACTATGTTTAAAATTCCAAACTCCTTAATTATTTTTTTAATCTTTTTATATATTTTTCACTTAATATTGAAGAGAACAGAATTTGGTAGATCCATATACGCAATAGGTGGCAATGAAGCAATTGCCTATGAATCTGGTATTCCATGCAGCAAGGTAAAGATTTGGGTTTATGGAGTAAGTGGTTTACTTGGAGCCTTTGCAGGAATGTTTCTTTCAGCATGGATATTTTCTGCAGATCCATTAATTGGAGGACCATATATTTTAAATTCTATTGCTGTTGCTGTTATCTCAGGGACGGCCCTTTCAGGAGGCATAGGTGGAGTTACAGGTATAATTGGAGGAGCATATATCTTTCATTTAATAAATAATATCCTTAATCTATTGGGTATTTCAACTTTTTATCAGTTTGTCGCAAAAGGTTTGGTTTTAATTTTAGCTCTTACCATTTCCTCTTCTGGGATAACCTTCAATATTAGAAGTATTTTGCGGACATTTTTTTTAAAAACTAAGCCTATAGAAAAAATTGGTGAATAAAGTGAGTACTGATATTAAAAATTCACGAATTGCTAATTTTATATTACAACAAAGAGTAATAATACTGTTATTTGTATTGATAATTGTAATGTTTATAATAGGTGAGATTGTTTCTAAAGGATTCCTAGCATATGAACATATATGTGCTGTATTAAGAACAGCATCTTTTCTTGGAATTGTTTCTATAGGCCAAACCATAGCGATTTTAACTGGTGGCATTGACCTTTCTGTTGGTCCTCTTATTACTATGGGAAATGTATTTACTTGTATGTTTATTAATGGTTTAGACTCTAATACTTTATGGGCGTTAGTAGTTATAATCCTTTTAGGAGCTTTTTTTGGTTTCGTTAGTGGGCTTGGAGTTGCTTATTTAAAAATTTCTCCAATTGTTATGACCTTGGCTGTTGGATCTCTCGTAACAGGAATTACCTTAATATTCAGTCAAGGGGCACCTAAAGGTTTGGCATCCTCAATTTTAAGGTATATAGGTGTCGGAAGTCTATTGAATCTTTTCCCTGTAATTATATTGGTTTGGATAGTTTTAAGTGTCTTTTTCATTTTGTTGCTTAATTCTTCTACCTTCGGAAGGAAAATTTATTATATTGGCGCAAATGAAAAGGCAGCTTTTTTATCAGGGATAAAAACAAATTTGGTAAAAACTTTAGCTTATTCTATAAGCGGGGCAAGTGCTGCTTTAGCTGGTGCTCTCATGGCTGGTTATACCCAGACTGCCTTTTTAGGTATAGGAAATGAATACATATTGTGGTCAATTGCTGCAGTAGTTATCGGTGGAACTTCTTTGACAGGCGGAAGGGGAGGATACTTTGGTACGATTGCAGGAGCTATTATCCTTATTCTTCTTGAGAGTATATTAACAGTTATAAGAATACCAGAGGCAGGAAGAAGAATAGCAAACGGAGCAATAATTTTAATATTAATAAGTATATATTATAGTCAAAAAAGACAAAAATTATAATCTTTAGGAGGTTTGAAGTGTTTAAATTAAAAGGTGTCGTACCACCAATGATTACTCCCTTTGATAGGGAAGGTAATTTAGATGTTAAAAATTTAGAAAAATTGGTGGCTTTTTTAAGAGATAGAGTTAATGGATTATACATCTGTGGTTCTTATGGCAGTGGACCTTTAATGTCAATGGAAGAAAGAAAAAAAGTAACTGAGGTTACTGTAAAAGTAGTTAATGGAAAGATTCCTATTGTAGCTCATACAGGTACTACTAATACACGGGACACAGTAGAATTAACAAAACATGCAGAGAAGGTTGGTTGTGCCGCTACGGCTGCGGTTGGCCCTTATTATTTTCATCATAATGAAGATAACCTTTTAGAATTTTATGGATCTATTTTAAAGGCAGTAAATCCTGATTTTCCTGTTTATGTTTATCATAATCCTAAATTTTCAGGTTACGAAATTTCTCTAAGCACCATGAAAAACTTAAAAAAGTTGGGGATACATGGGATTAAAGATGCCACTTTTGATATCCTAACCTTTGCCAACTATATGCGGGAATTAGCTGATGATAATTTTGATATTGTCTTAGGGACTGAGGCTATGTGGCTTTCTGCAAGGGCATTAGGTGGAGAATCTTTTATTCCGGGGTTAGCCAATGCCTTACCAGAAATATGTCATAAGATGTATTTAGAAGGAATCAATAATGATTTTGAGGCTTGCCGAAAAACCCAATTTACGGTAAATGAACTTCGAGATATCATGTATTTGGCTAAATCTACTCAATTGGCCATTTATGCCATGCTTGAGATTCGAGGAATTATCAAAGCATATCCTCGTTCTCCTTTTGTACCAGCCGAAGAAAATGAAAAGGAAGCAATAAAGAAGAGATTAAATGAATTAGGGATGATATAAAATGTATTTTGCGACAATAGATTGCGGGACAACAAATTCAAGAGTATATATCGTTAATGAAAAAGCAGAGATATTAGGGAAAGCAGCTAAGAAAGTAGGGGTAAAAGATACTGCTATTAATGGTAATAATGAAGTATTAAAAAGGGAGTTAAAAAATACATTCTTTACTGCGTTAGATGATGCAAATATGAAATTAAGCGATATAAAATTTATTATTTCTTCAGGAATGATCACCTCGGAAATAGGATTATTAGAGATACCTCATATATGGGCACCAGCAAATATCAATGATTTGGCAAAAAATATAAAAAAGGTTCAGGATACTTCAATATTTCCTATAGATATTCCCATTTACTTTATTCGAGGAATAAAAAATAAGTATGATCCTCAGGAAACTACAATTAAAGATGTAGGTAGACTGGATTTTATGAGGGGCGAAGAAGCCCAAATTGCTGGACTGTTTTACATATATGATTTGGGACTTCCACTTACAGTAGTGGTACTTTCATCTCATACTAAATTTATTTCTATTGATGAATATAAAAATGTTTTAGGTAGTATTACTACAGTTTCTGGTCAGGTCTATGAGGCAATTATTAAAGAAACCTTTGTTGGAAAATCTATCAGAAAAGATGATGATTTTGATGATGAGGATTATTTAAATAAAGAGATTATTAATATTGCCTATGAATGTGTTAAAAATACGGGATTTTTAAGATCTTTATTGATACCTCGGTTTATGGATACTTTGCTTAAAACAAAATGGTACGATAGAAAGCTCTTTGTAGAATCAATAATTGCTTCAGAAAGTATGAAAGCCATGAGTCAATTCGAATCATTGAATTTCCCAATTGAAACAAATTATATACTTATTGGACCAAAAAGAAGAAGCTTGATATACAAACATCTATTGAGGGAAAAAATTGGAATCAAGAAAGATATATTGACCATTAATGATGTTAAAGATATTGATATGCTTAGTATAAAAGGTTCGATTTTTTTAGCAAAAATAGCTAAATTACTGTAGGTTATAGAAGGTTTTATATTATGGCAAAATATAAAATAGTATTTACCGATTATTATTATCCAAATAATAATATGGAAGTCAAAATTCTTAAACAGTTAGGCGATGTTGAAATTGTTGATTGTACGAAAATTGAAAAAGGCGGTGTAAAAGAAGAAGATAAAGTAATGAAATACACAGAGGATGCTGACGCGATAATTTTACAATTTGCAAATATTTCTAAAAAAGTAATTGATCATTTAAAAAAATGCCGTATTATTTCCCGTTATGCTATTGGAGTTGATACTATAGATGTCAAAGAAGCGAAAAAAAGAGGTATCGTTGTTTCTAATGTTCCAGATTATTGTATTGAAGAAGTTTCAGATAGTGCAATTGCTCATATGTTTAATTGTATAAGAAAAATATCTTTAGCTAACAACTTATTCTGTAATAAATTATGGGATTATGAGAAGATAAAGCCGATGTATAGATTTTCTGGTCAGACTTTAGGGTTGATTGCCTTTGGAAATATCGCCCGAAGAGTAGCAGAGAAACTAAGACCCTTTAATTTAAAAATTCTAACTTATGATCCTTATTTTAAAGATGATAACAATGAATATAATTGGGTTGAATTTGTTAGCCTTAAAGAACTACTATCTAAGTCTGACATTATTTCTGTGCATGCACCCCATAATAAAGAAACACACCATTTAATTAATAAAGATACTATTGCTTTTATGAAGAATGGAGTAGTTATTATTAATACGTCGAGGGGTGGATTGATAGATGAAAATGCTTTAAAAGAAGGTATTAAAAGTAAAAAAGTTTCAATGGCAGGTCTTGATGTTTTGGAATATCAGGATAATGAATATTATCAATCAGTATTATTAAAGTATTCTGAGAGAGTAATTATTACTCCTCATATAAGCTGGTATTCTGAAGGAGCAATAGTTGATTTACAGAGAAAGACTGCGCTTAATGTATATGAAATGTTAAAAAACGGAAAACCTCTATATTCAGTTTAATAAAGTATTTATTAGCTAACTTTAAAATATAATGAGAATATGTTAATTATATTAGAGTTAAAACAGCATAAAAGTACTGATTAAGATCATATTGGATTTCTAAAAAATAAAAGGGGAATTGTATCATAGTGATTAAAATTGATTTTCCTAACTATAGTGATATTTCTTCAGCATCTATTCCTAAAAAACTGCTTATTGACATTGTTCAACCCAAAATAAAGTCTAACCCAGAAACAACTAATAGTAAGATCATCAAATCAGGGCTTGAACAACCAATAAATTCTCCAGGTTTAAAAGACTTAATTAAAAAGGGTCAGAAAATTTTAATAATAGTTGATGATTACACGCGAACTACTCCTACTAATCTTATTTTACCAATATTAATGGAAGAGCTTCTTCGGGCAGGGATTTCTCGAAAAGAAATAAAATTATTAGTAGCTTCCGGAACTCATCGTGAAATGAGCCATGAAGAAAAAAAGAAAAAATACGGTAAGGATATAGTTAACAACTATGAAATTTTAGACCATAATTGGCGTGATGATAAAAGCTTGGTAAAGTTAGACACAACAAAACAAGGAACGGAAATTTGGATTAATAAAGAAGTTTTGAAAGCAGACTTTGTTATAGGGATTGGACAAATAGTGCCTCATAGAGTAGCCGGTTTTAGCGGTGGTTCCAAGATTATTCAGCCTGGGGTTTGCGGTCCGATAACTACAGGACAAACTCATTGGCTAAGTGCAAAATATGAAGGTTGCGAAATTATAGGGAAGATAGATAATCCGATTAGACAAGAGATAAACGAGATAGGAGAAGCTGTGGGTTTAAAATTTATTGTAAACACTATTTGTGACGGTTTGGGAAATATTTTTAAGTGTGTATGTGGGGAGCCGGTAAAAACTTTTGAAGAGGGGTGTAAAAGCGCTTTAGATATTTACGGTGTTCCTTTGACTGCTAAAGGAGATATAGTAATAGTTGATTCTTTTCCTGCTGATATTGAATTATGGCAAGCCGCCAAAGGTATTTATTCCGGTGATTTAGCGTTAAAACCAGATGGAGTATTAATTTTAGTATCTCCTTGTACTGAAGGAGTTTCCGCGGAATATCCTAATATAATTGATATAGGATATCGCTCTTTTCCCGAAATAGAGGATATGGTAGAAAATGGAAAATTAATTAATTTAACTTTAGCTGCCCATCTTGCCCATGTTGGTAGAGTGATTCAAGGGAAAAGAACTGGCATATTAGTAAGCCCGGGTATTCCCAAAAATATAGCTGAAAAGCTTGGGTTCTATTATGCTAAAACAGTTCAAGATGCATTAGAATTAGCATTAAAGATAAAAGATAATGATGCAAAAGTCGTAGTTATTAAAAACGGAGGATCATTAATGCCTATAATTAAATAAATTTAATTCTTTTCACTTATATCACTTATACGAAAATTGCCTGATACAACTATTACAGAATAAAAAAGAATTATTGATTAAATTTAAAATCAGATAAAAAGAGGTCATAAAAATGAACAAAGAAACAGAAGTCTTGTGTTTTGGAGAGCCCTTAATAGGATTTTTTACAGAAAATCTTTCAGAGGGACAATCATTATTTAAAGCAGCTCTTGGCGGAGATAGTTCAAACGTTGCTCTAGCGGTTAAAAAACTTGGTCATCCTTCTGGCTATACAACCAAAATAGGGAAAGATATTTTTGCAGAAAAAATTCAAAAAAATTGGGAAAAAGAAGGTATAGATACTTTAAATGTTTTTGTTGATGATGCTCATCAAACAGGTATATATTTTGCCATATTCCAGCCAAATGGCAAGCATGATTTTATATACAAGCGTAAAAATTCAGCCTCTGCAAATTATACTATAGAAGATGCCAAAAAAGTATCTCTTAACCAGACAAAAGTCTTTCACTTAAGCGGTATATCACAAGCAATAAGCAAAAGTTGTTTGGAAGCCTCATTTTATCTGATGAGAAAATGCAAAAAAAAGGGTATAAAAATCTCCTATGATTTGAATTATAGGAATGCCTTATGGAGTGAAGATTATTTTAACAGTATCGCCTGGCACACTATAAAACATTTTGCTAATTTATTATGCTTAACAATAGATGAGGCAGCGCTAATAGGATTAAAGGAAGAACCTGAAAAAATAGCCGAAATTATTTTAAACGAAGGTCCAGAATATGTAGCAGTTAAACTTGGGAAAAAAGGCTGTGTATTTGGATCTTCAGATGGCATAGAAAGATGTCGAACTTTTAATATAAAAACTATAGATACCACAGGAGCGGGAGATGCTTCAACTGCTGCTATAATAGTTGGACTTTTGGAGAAGATGAAAAATAAGCAAATAGTGTATTTTGCTAATGCAGTTGCTTCCATGGTATGTGAGGCAATTGGTTCTACAGAGGGACAACCTACTCGTGAAGAGGTTGAAAAATTTATGGCCACCGAAAAACTCTATACAGATTAATAATATTTCAAGAAACACAATTAAATTTAATAGTAATTTTAAAAAATCTTATGTCTTTATATTTTTAAAATAACAATATTGAACGATCTTTAATTAGAATTGAGAAAATTGATTGCCGAAGTTTCTGAAATTACGAAAGAGTTAGTGAAAATATTAAAAAATATATGTAATTATTTTTATTACTATAAACAAAGGTAGATAAATATTTAGTACTATCAAAAATAAAATGAAAGAATATAAAAACTAAATTCCCCGGATTATGAACAAAAGGGTTATTACTTTTATGTTTTTTTAAATTATAGTACATAAGGTGATTTTAAAGTCAATGCAATGCAGGTAAAATTCTTAATGCCTCATATAAAAATGTTTGATTTTAATTTTAGTTAGTATAGTGATATAATAATAATAAAAATTTAGGTGAGGCAATTTTGGACACC
>Ga0172363_10000938_pt1 | contig 22926 bp, 15 predicted proteins | sample LakKivs2_kivu2a2_FD_114541 | JGI IMG/M metagenome (GOLD analysis project Ga0172363, IMG submission 114541) | Sediment microbial communities from Lake Kivu, Rwanda - Sediment s2_kivu2a2 | ecosystem: Environmental > Aquatic > Freshwater > Lake > Sediment | place: Rwanda: Western Province, Lake... | reverse complement strand
GGCTACATTCCTTTCATCACTACCTATCGCAGTTACGCTTGCAGGGTTAACTCTAGCAAATGGGAGACTTGCAGATATCAGTGAGAAGCCTAGCAGTTCGTATCTTTTTGACTTTAAGATCATGAACAATCCTATCCACATTAAGGTGAACGTCATTAACGGGCCTGCAGTAGAAAAGTGGCGGTCGCGCTGAAGTTTTTTCTGCTCTGATGCCAGAGATTGGGCATGTCGAGGGAACCGTGTGAGTAGAACCGTTCTGTTTCGCATGGTGAAAACAAGTGTTGTCAAGCCTAGGTTCCTGTTTTGAGTTTTGGAGATTTAAAGGGTAACGGTGAAACGACATTCTAGAAACTTGGAGAGAGTTGAGTTAAAGTGATAATGCTAAAGTGATGATGCTGAGCACGCGCTGGGGGGAGTGATTTTTCCATGGGCCCTATTAAGAAGATTTGACTTCCTGCAATGAACGAAAATATGTATGAACGGAACGCTCCTAAACTGAAATATGTGCTTATTTGACATTCTTAGAGCAATTGAGCGCGCGCGCCCTTTTTTTCCGTTCCATGAATCTCTATGGTTGAGCCGTATTGCTGAAAGTCGGTTTGAACGCGAAGCTGACATTAATGAAAGCAAGGTTTAGTGAAACTGAGTAAGTATCGACCTTGAGTTTCTTAGCCACGCTGTCTATTTTATCAATGAAGCTTTGCAGCAGAGGATAGGCCTTCTCTATCCAAAAATCTCTTACTAGTGTCACCAAGCTGTCCTTCATCTGCGTCGGTAGATTTCTCAGTCTCATCTTTGCCTTCCTGAGGAACTGTGTCATCTGCTCAGAGAACGACGAGAAGAAAGCCATAGTGGTGCTGAAGAAATAAGACTTGAGTTCAGCATATCTTTCATCTATTTTCTCGCTTGGGAATTTACTCAGAACATCGCTGAGTCTGTCCAGCTGCTGGCCATAACAATCAATTAACGGCTTTCCGGATTCCAATTCAGATCCAGCTTCATCATAAAGTTGGTGGAGGATATGCATCGCTTCGTGAAAGCGGGGGTCTTTTGCATAACGGTTTTCAAGTGACCTAAGTCTTGATTCTCTACATCGCGACTCCAATTTCGCCACCTATACACTGGTATTAGCCCTTCTTGTAATAAGTGTTTAAGCCATAAACGTGACCAGTCCTTGCACGAAGAACGAAATTGACGCGCGTGCTACGGAAAAGATGATCCTGCTCATTGCAACTGCAGATAGCAAGTAACAGCTTACTAGACGCTTTCGGCGCGCGCGCAACGCGACCGCAGTTTTCATTCACAAGTTAGAGTTTCTTTAACGCCTCTTCAATATTATCTATGAGAGCTAAGACTTTAGACTTATCCAATGCCTCACCTATCCACCAAAGCTGTTCATCTTCAATGAAATCAACATACGCACATTTGAGGCGAGAGTGGTGAGAAGCTTCAGTATCCACGTCAAAACCATACTCGCTGAAACATCCTTTCTCAAATCCCCCCACATGGAGAGTTTTCAGAGCTGGGTCAAGCATCTTCCAAGCTTCTAAAGCTTTGATATTGTGACCTTTTCCACCATTTCGGCCAAAGACTGCAGCATCTACAAGTATCGGGTCGTCATTACTTTTCTGATACTCTTTTCTCAGTGTGGCTACCTTACCCAATTCCTCTATGGCATGCTGGACGCTAAGGAAAGCATGAGACAATCTTCCTTTCGAAATTATAGTTCTTGCATCGTCAAGATAATCTGCGATATTTCTTTTGCAAAGTTCTATCCCCTGGGGTACAAGTTTCCTTGGAATCTTTCTAAAGGGCAATCTACCATCTCAAAAGGAGATAAGGAAATTGAATCTTATAAGGAAGAAAGATTGGAATAACAGCGCGCTCTTTTGCTATTCGGCCGTGGTCATGGATCTTACCACCCGGTCGACGATTTCTTCGTTGTTCAACTTCAACTGAGAAACTGATAGTGTCGGGTCGATGGTCTTCGATGTTTTCTCCTCATAACTGATGAACAGATGGTCGTCAAGCTGAGATATGGCCTGACGCAGTCGCAACCTAGCCTGATTTTTGTCAACGAGAGGGGCACATGCGCGGAGCAAACCAAGTAGTTTTTTGCTAGCCTTGAGGTAGAATTCCGTTTTGCGTGATGCGATTATTGTAACAATCTCGAATTCTTTCTGGTTCATTTAGGCCGCAATCACCTTTCCAATTGCAAACTTGGCCAGTTCTCCTCCACTCGTTGAAAATGCTGAACTAATGGAGCCTTTGAGCATTTCAGTAAACACTACTTCCTCGACTTGCGTCTTCTTTGTTACCTCTTCCAGCAGACCACTCTGCCCTGCCTTAGCAACTACTGCCGAAGCAACTTCATCGGCTGAACGCTGTGTAGAAAATTCTCCAAGCGACTCAGAAACTTTCTCAACAGAGTCTCGATCGAACTTTCTCTTGGAGGTCAGCTCGTCATAGATCTTGTACAGACTATTACCCAGCGTTAAGTATTTACTTGCCGTGTACAACGGAATTGCAACGGCGCCGAAAGGGGGAATCGCTGCAGATAGGCCGTATATCAGAGCGTCTTTCAGCATCGACTTCCCTACGCTCTTGAAGTAATCACTAACGGACAGAGGCTTCTGACGGATTATAATTCTCACAGGTGACCTATATCTTAGGACATTTCTGCCTATCCGTCCCCCGCTCCTATTTTGGGAGATGGGATAATGGTATATGCTTCCGTCTCTGCGTCGTCTTGTGCGGAATTGAGGCATGAAAACTTTCCTTAGTATCAACATGAGATCTTTTCAATATTTAAGTGTTCAGCGCTTGGACGTTTCCTCGAGTAGGCTAGATAACCCACACTAACTGCTGTTGCAACTACTATTGAACAGTTATCTGCGTAGACAATTTCTGGGCTCGCGCACGCTCTGACCCAGAAGCTGACTAGTTACGATGCACCTGCGCATTTTTACTAGGTATAGGGCTACCCTCTCAGATGACTTAGGGAAACCATATCCGAGACACCGCCTCTACACCTACTTTTTTTTTCACCGCTGAAAAATACGCCTTTTCATCAGAACAATAAAGCCTGGATTACCCTTTATTGTTCTCTAGTTGCAATCAGCTTTACAGGCATGGTCCTCTTGCAGGAAAGAGGTAGGGGGATGGGGGTAGGCCGTATTGGCTGAAGTTTCTCGGAATAGCATAGTTGCACAGGCTTGGACACTTGCGCCCCTACGGAATGTACCCCGCCACGGCGATGTACATTCACGGGGCATGATCCCCCTACCCCCTCCTCTGCGGAATAAGAGTGTTTTCAGGCGTATAACGCAGACCTAGGGGTAGGGGTCAACATGTTACGATTGCGCTTCCGGATGCAGCGCGCGCATGACGGTCGCGGGCTAACTAGCATTGATTTTCCGAATGGTTTTGGACTGGTGCAATCTATACCAACAATTCCGAAAGCTTAAAGCTGGAAGAGCCTAATAATCGATTACGAAAAATGGCAACATCAAGAGCGAAAGGTCAACACAATATGAGCGAAGAAAAAACTAGTTCAGAAGATGCCAATAAACTTATTGTGAACAATGATAACGTGCAAACACACAATTTCGGAGGAGAGCTGTCGGCCCCAGAGAGAATGAAGGCGCTTGCAAGAAAGTATGTCGAAGAAAGAAACTGGATGTTGCTCGATTGTCTAATCATTTGGCTTCACAATGGCTCGGGAGCAACTGCGCGGGCCAAATTCCCAGACTTGGTTCTAAATGGCATTATGCAAGATTTTTCCAGAAACCTGAAGTTTAACTACACATCCGAGAAAATACACGAAGCAATCGGCAAGTTCGAAAACGACCTCACGGTGACTGGTGCAGACCTCCTTTACGGCGGTTTATATGCCATAAAACGGGATATCATACCTCAGATTGTCGATGCGATGACAAAAAAAACCTTAGAAGGAATGCTTTCTGAAGAGCAAAGAAGATTAGTGTTCATTTTTGCCAAGTATTATGAAGCAATTTGGAATCCAGCCTATGGAATTTTGCCATCAGATTTGGAAACTCTCGTAAAAAACCTCAAGGCTATCTATGGCGGGGTTTTTGTTGATGACCTAAGACTGGAGCGCCCTGGAGACTGCCTACGCAGGCTTGGACTAGTGTTGGAAGTCGATTGGGTTCGTTCAAAACATCCCGAAAGCAGCACCGAACTTGTAGTCCCAGAATGGGCAAAAGATTTCCTGACACAAGTCGATAATCACATTAAAATTTCTGCTCCGAAAGAGGTCGACAGAGTAGAAGACTACATTCTGCTGTTGAATCAGAGAGAGCTAGTTCCGCAGCTTGTCTTTTATGACCTAATGTTGGAAAAAAACGCATATGGCAGGATATCTTTCTTTAAGAATGAAGCAGACATCAAGAAACAGATGGAGCTCCTCATGCCTGGCTCGCCTGACAGCATCCCTTCTAGGTCAGGAGTTTGTGAAAGAATTAATGGGTACATAATGCTTTCTCCACTGGCTAAGGACAAAATCGCAAAGGCATTGGATCGCGTGAAAAGACAGAGAATATCAACAACACTAGGGAAAATTGTAGAGGTTCTAGATGTCCTCGAATCTAAAGACAAACTATCGTTTAATGTTAGATTAGTCCTTGATTTTCCTAGAGTTTGGAAGATAGAGGGGCTCAAGTCTTCTCTATACGGCGTGGTAATGCCTTGGTGCAAAACCTCAGATGCACAATTCATCAAAGACCTCTCGCAAAACGGCGCAGTCGTAGTATTCACTGAAGATCAAAAATTGTCAGCGCTAAAGACGTTACTAGGACAGGATCCGAACGTATCATTTTGCTTCATCAGTAAAGACTTGGTTTCATATACTTCGCACGGCAGTGAGCTACTTCAATCCATCTTGGACCAATTCGCTAAATCCGGAAACGAAGTTAGGCTTGTCGAATCAACAGAAGATATTCGCAAGTTACCGCAAATTGAAAGAAGACCTGAAGGTGCTATTTCTGAGCTACAACTGTGCGAAATTATCGCGAAAGGAGAAAATGAAAAAGTTGAGTTCAAAAAAGTTGAGATCATTTCGGACCCCTATCGCTTGGCGAAATCTATGGTGGCAATTGCAAATAGCGGCGGGGGACTATTGCTTATAGGCGTGAGTGACGATGGTCAGGTGCAAAAGATACGAATTGAAAAGAAACATATAGAAGCAATCATCAATGTTTCCAGGGACAAAGTAGACCCTCCGATTAAACCCACTGTTTATTCTATGTCTCAGAATGATGGAGACGTCTATGTGATTGAAATACCCGGAATGAGTAAAGGAGATCCGCATTATGTTAGATCTAGAGATGGCAACGTATGTTTCATTAGAGTAGGACCGTCTGTTAGAGAACCAAGCCATGAGGAAAGACGTAGGTTGTATGAAAGATAAATGGGGGGCAGCGAGATTTCGTTTCGTGCAGCAGAGTCATTCTTCAACCACCCACCCCTTTTCAGTCATTCTCTTCATACCATGCCATCCCTGTAAACCAAACGCGCCTTGTAAGTAAGAAATAATAACAACAACTGCCAATTTAACATAAGACTAATTCACGATAGATTATCCATGATCATTGTAAGGTAGGGGGATAATAAATGATTAGGAAACGATGTGGAGTGAACTTGGGCGGAGAAATTCTAAATCAGGCAAAACAGATTTTTGCAGTGTACGATTTCTGGAAAAAACTATCTCCGCTTACCAAGACTATCAAGAAAGCATCCAAAGGAGAATGGCAGAAGAAAAGGATAATCATCATAGAAACGGAAACCGTAAACGGATTAACATCGTGGCTTCAGCGTAACAAAATAAGGGTATTTTTCAACCCCATTGACGAGGTGATAAGAAGAGAGGTAGTTTCTCCTTACCCTTGTTTTTTTCTCTTTACAGCCGATGAATATACAAAAAGGCAAGAAGCGGAAGATTTTCAAAGAATCATAAACAAAATACCAAAACCTCTTGATCTATCAATAGTTGGCCAAGATTCTCAATTAGGTCAAGAAGACATTCTGAGCGCATTTTCAGAAGTAGATGAATTGCCATATTGTGCAAAACATATTATGGAAATGAAAGAAAGCACTTTGGTTGATCTGGTAATTTTTCTAATTTTGCTTAAGAATTACATGGAATTCTGTTCGGAAATGATATATTGTACTGAAGAGAAATTTGAAAAATGTAAATGCTGCTTGTCGAAAGTATCATTAACGATGAAAAAAGAGTTTTTCAATCTGGTCAGATTGAGCGGCATTTATTATCCTCTTGCCTTATATATGAGACATCAGTTTCCAGAAAACCGTATTTACGTTGACATCAGTTCCTACGTAAACCAATTTAGTAGTCCCTTGGAGCTTGCAATTCTTTTGCATGACGCATACCAAATGGGGATAGCAATATACCCTGGTTTTGGAATTAGCACTGACATCGAAGATAAACCTGATGCATTCTTGCTTGATTATGTTTATCCACTCGAGAAATCAATTCCGCCTAAGCAAGTCTCATCTCTAATATTTCTGAATGCGCTGGAAAAACACGGTCATCTAATAGAAGATTTTTCCGAAAACATCCAAGACAAAATCAGAAAGCTTTCTTTAGGAAGCGACGTTTGGGAGCTCTTCTCCAGGTCCCTAGCACTAATGAATAAATGTTGTGATTTTTGGCATCTCAACGAAGAGGATGTGTCCTCACTTTACGCAATCTGGAAACTGAAAAGAATGCTCGAATCTTCCTATCAAAAAACGAAGACAGGTTTATCTAAGCTCAATTCTTCTAAAGTAAAGGCATTTACAGATAGAATTAATTCTCTTTTGTATGGCTACAAAGATTTTCTTGAACATGACTTAGCCCTCGAATTAGGAATAAATGTGAATTTAGTCAAAGAATTTTTCAAGAATATCAATGTGATCGCTGAGGGAAAGGATGAAGTTGATGTTCTTGAACAGCTACTCTTAATACATCATGATAGTGTTTGCGATAAGCTAAAAGCTGCAACGGCTACTTATGCAACAAAGAAAATAGCAACCTCTCAGATATGGGAGAACATTCTCCCAATCCTGACACAATTAGAGAGCCTAGATTCTAACGAAATATTGGAATTGTTGCCATATATTGTTACATTGTTTGGTTATCCCATTTTTGGAGTAGAGGAGAAAGTCACTTTCCTCCAAATACTTCGAAATAAGCAATGTGATCAAAGCAGAGAGGTTATTGATTTTATTAAGAAGGCAGTAATGGATGAAATAGTTGTAAGACCTTCTTTATCCATTGAAATTGACAGACTCGTCAATCAATGGAAAACGGGAAATCCATTGAATTTCTTCAAAAGAAGAATTGAAGAAGAAATTGAACATGATCAATTTGATTCCAACCTATTCAAGGAAGCATTCGAGGCATTTAGAACCATTAATGTGTTGAAACTCTTTAGACGGCAACCATCGCGATTCTTTGACTATCAAAATGCTTTGGATAAGTACATTAGTCTGAAAATGAAGAAAGGTGGAAAACAATATTTCGACTATTTCAAGCCCATCACATCGGTGTTCGACACAATTAGAAAATTGCAACAAGAGAGAAAAAAAGTCATACTCTTGATTTTTGACGGACTTAGCTTCATTCATTCTTATTTTGCATGCTTAGAGGTATCGCGTAAAGAATCAAAACAGCTCGCAGAATTCTCAGACCATCTCCTTCACCTTTTCCAAAAAGGAAATGGCCAGATTTTGTCTTCTATAATCCCAACAGTGACTGGAGTTAACCACATAGCTTTATTGTTTGGAGAGAGGCTTCTTTACGAGGATTCGTTCCTAATAAGACTGCCCGATGATTCATTTGCATCTTACAAAAGTAATGAAAAAGCGAGCACCTTTAGCGTGTTAGGGCTAGGTGACGAAGACAGAAAATCCGCAACTTATAGGTCCCGTCTTGAAGAATCTGACCTTCAGAGACCAACAAGATTATGGGATACACTTGGTAGCCAGGTACAAAAGAGGGGTCTTCTAATCTCAGCAAATTCGGAGAGATCATTTCTGTCTTATTTGTTTAGAGGAAATGCCGCTTTCAAACAAGTCGACTCATACACAAATGCGATCGAAGAAGCGCTTACAGACAAGAGTCATGATCTAGTCGTCTCACAAGTCAACTTAATGGATGCCTTTCTTCAATCTATCAACATACATCCTCCTGCTCTCATAGACGATATCGTAGGGGGCTACTGGGAAGCTTATTTAGATCTTTGGAAAAATGTTATCACTCGGATCTCCAAAGGTTTTAAAGGACTTGAAAAGGGGACAGTTCTCATAATTACTGCAGATCACGGTATGGCATGGGGAGAAACACGCGAATTCAAGCAGCCGACTCAGGTTTTAAGTTCTATAAAGGGCGTTAGATATCTGCCCAAGTACAATGTAGCTGAACTGCTTAGCTCAAATGGAAGGCTTGTTGGAGCTTGCATACCTGGCCATAGACCGATGAAATTTATGTCGATATTCTTGCTTAAAAACGGATTAAATGAAAAAGGAAAGATAAGAGAAGCACTCGAGTCTGCAAGGCAAGATGGCGACATAATTTTTGAGGAGGTAGTTATTGAAGAAAGTAAGAGGAATTTAACTATTAAGCCTGATTTTCTAATTTTCCCGACAATAGGCATGTTTTCGCGGCCTAATAAAAGAAAATACTACGGTGGAATTCATGGTGGTATTTCAATGTGTGAACTGTTTATTCCGTTTGTGCAATTAGAAAATATGAAGGGGCATTTGGAATGAGCGGAGAAGAACACATGAAGTTCACCTGGGCTTTCGAGCTCGTTGGACCTAGAGCAGTTAGTACTTTAATCGTAGCATTACAAAAATCTGCAATAGAAAAAGACAACGAGTTAGTAGTTGTTGAAAGCGAATTGCGAGATACTTTTGCAAGGCTTTATGGATACACGAAAGATATTGTTGAGCATTTCAATGAGCCAATCCGCCTTCTTAGAAAAACCGGCATCATTTTTGTGGAAAGGCGCATGGAATCTACGGAAAAAGTAATCACTGCAAGAGCTGGCAGGACTGAATTCTTTGTCAATAAAGACATTTTGAATGTTGACTCTAGCAACATGGAGGAGGTTTTCAAGTATGTTGAGAGGAAAGCCTATGATTTTCACATTCCTTTCAAAATATTCGTTGATGTCATAAACACGCAGACAGTTACAACCGATAAGGAAATATTGCGAAAGATGCTTAGCGAGAAAATGTTAGAATGGGCCAGAGAGCAAAGGCCGGAGTATTATGAAAAAAAGAAAATGGAAATGGAAAAGAGAAGAAAAACTATAGAGGAATGGGAATACCCATTAGCTCATTTCAATGTCTTTCTGTACATAGTTGAAAAAGCGGGTTTGATAAGTCAAAAAGGCAGATATGTAGAGCAAATCGTAAAAGGTAAAGAGAGAAAAATATCATACAATGAATTCAAGGATTATCTGTTAGAAGAATACCGCAAATTCACGAAAGAGCACCCAAATTTACTAATGGTCCCTGTAGATGAACTTCGAAACTTAATGACTCGGAAATTAGAAATAAATGACGAAACATTTGAAAAAATGATGCAGTCGTTTGTTCTGCGTAATATGGGTAAAATTACAGTTTACAGGCAAAAGACAAAAGAGGAAGAAACAGGGCTTAAGATGCCCGACAATGTGAGAGTTTTTGCAATCGTTATAGTAGGTGGACAATTGGTATGAAACTTACAACGCCTCAGGAAAAGGTTTTCCAAATTTTGAAAACAGAAATTCTGGAAATAGTGGGCTCAGTAAGTAATTGGGGCATAGCCCTAATTGGGCGAGACGGGTTCGGCAAAACCTCGATTATTAGGAAAATAAAAGAGGAATTGAGCAATGAAAACTTAGTGCTTACGTATCTAGATCTGTGTATACCAGATATCTGTCCCGAAAGAAAAAATGTAAACTGGGACGAATATTTTAAACAGATTAAAGACATGTTGCGAGGAATTGATTTTTCTAAGATGGAAGAAACTATGTCTTTATCGGAAAAAATGGAAAGACTTGCTTCAATTTGCAGAAAAAACAAGAAAAGGGTTTTCATAATACTTGATCACCTTGAAGAATGTAAAGATTGGCGGGTGGCTCGATGGCCCATAGAAAATCGTGTAGCAGATGTTATTTCGGTGTGCAACGCTGACGCTTGGAAGGAAAAAGAGTCTGATAGAGTGGCCACATCATTCTTTATAAAGAAAGTCTATTTGGAAAAGCCAATTGATTTTGTGAAAGACAAAGAGATTTTTTTGGAGGTAATCGGTAGTAGGTTTAACATCAATAAGAAGGCACTACAGGAATTATACGAGCGCCTGGATCAAGAGGCCGCAAAAAGGAGAATGCCCAGCTGGTTTGATATTTTCAGGGAAGCTGATGAAATGGAGGAAATTGGTGAATAAATGAAGAAGCTTGATAACCCATTTACCAGTCAGCCTGAGGATAACCCGAAGTTTTGGACTGCAAAGTCCAAACCACTGAAAGATTTTAGAAATTTTTTCGAAGTGGAAGCGGCGCAAAGAGGGTCACTGGCTTCCAATGCTGTGGTAGGTGATGTCGGCTCTGGAAAAACCAGACTCTTTGAATACCTAGCAGAAAGATTCAAGCTTGACCCGACAAAAGTTGTTTGTTCTGTTAGTCTGAACAGAATCTTTACGGACTTGACACCTGAATACATAAGAGAAATTGGAGTAAGTTTTCTCAAGATTTTTCACAATGAAATATATAAGCAGCTGGAAAAAATCTATGACAGCGTTTCAAAAAGCGAAGAAACTAACGACAAGCAGAAAGAACTGGCTGAAAACATTCTTGGAATGGCAAGGGAAACCAAAAGAAAAGTGATTGGGCAGAGGCTAAAACAGTTAGCAGGGCTTGAAAGAACACTGCAAAAGATAGAAGAGGGTCTCAAGAAGTCCACAAGTAAAGAGGAGAAAGAACAATTACAAGGCGAGAAGGAAGCTCAAGAATTTGCGATAAGCAAAACACTAAGGGAAGAGCTGTTTAACCCAGACGAATTTTATTCTTTCCTCGATATTTTCTTGAAAAGACTCAAGGATGAACTAAAGGTCGAGGTTTTCATTCTTTATGTCGATGAGTTAGAAAGAGTAAGAGAAATGGAGCAATATCACGGTATCTTCCTCAAAAGTACAGTAGAAAGTGAACTTAGAGACCAGCTGATCAAGAAATTTGAGCTAAAGGGACTGAAGATTGTAGTAGCTTGTACGAGGAAGGCTTGGGAAGGTTTTGAGGCTAGATTCACTTCTTCATTCCCACCCAAGATGATTCCTAATTTGGAGGCTGAAGATCTTGAGGCTGCTATAGAGGACCATTTGGAAAAAATAGGTCAACAGGAATTTAATCCGTTTAAGGATAAGAATGCCATCAAATTCGTTGCCTACTATTCGTACAGCAATTTTAGACAATGCATGATTGCCCTTAATGGGTGCTATTGGGAATACATTAATCAATACGAGAAAGGAAATCCTCAATGGATATGTAGCTTAGATTATGTTGTTAAAGAGCGCTTCAGCGATTCTATCCGAATTGGCTTTTACAATGATTGTATAAGAATCTTAGAAGGCCAGTTGCCAAGGATCAGTGAAAGATACATTGATTTCTGTATGAAAACCTTGCTTTTGCAGTTTGAAGAATTTGATTACAATACTCTACAGAAAAAACTTGCAAACATTTTATCGAATAAATCTGACTTTGATACCTTTATCAACAGTTTGCGGAATATCGGTGCAATTGATGAAATAAAGCCGAATGTATATGTTGTTAAGAGAGAAAATTTTGCGATATTAGAAGTGAGAAGAAGTGAACTTGAAGATAAAGTTTTAAGAGCGTTTCATGAACTAGCAGCGGGCAAAAGCGAAGTCGAGAGGATTTCCCTCCTCAAACGTCTTTCTGAACAAGGAATGGATGATGTAACAATAGGGAATGTACTAAAGGCTCTCAAAGACACTCTTCAGCCTATCGGAGACAAAATTGTATTTATTGGTGTTTCGCCCAGCGACTTGGAGATAATGAGAGGTTACATTCGTGAAGCTGGACGTGAGCCTTGGAAAAGCAGGGTAGAGAAAGAGATTAAAAAACTGGCACCTTACGTTTTATCTCAGATTTGGGAATTCCAAATCAGCAAATTTGATGGGCAAGAGAACATCTGGCAAATTACAAGGTTCTTCGACCCAGGAACTGGGGGTGGAATTGAGGAAGAGGTTCATGGGCTGGTGCTTTTCCGAGATTACAGATATGAAAAGCCTTCTGCCGAAGAGACTTTAAAGGAAGATATTCGTGAATTAAGGAACATCCTCAAAAAAGATGGCAAATTACGGTTTGCACTTATCCTTTGTGTGTGTGAACCTCCACTCCCGAATGCTTTAGCAAGAAAAGGCGTATCGAGAGAAGAAATGAACGAAATTAGGGGAGACCCCGGGCGTTGGAGGGGTGCCAAAGTAGGAGGCGTTTTCGGCATAGATGAGGGTGTTCTTGGAGATGAAAACACTGTGTCCAAACAAGGGTATGACATCATTTGGAAAGAAGCCAGAATATACTTCTCAGATCAAATTTTCGTGTACCCAATCTATGGAGAGGCACAGTTTGTTCCAGATATGAAGTTTGAGAATGAAAAAATAATAGATTATATTCTAGCGACAGATAAGATTGCCAATTATTATGGAAAAAAACTTAGCGAAATTGAAGCTAGATACCTAGATCATGCAAAGAGGGACATTCAAAATCTTTTGGTAAATCCAATACAAGACCGCTTAGTGACGGCTACTTTAAGCAAGATGTGGGAAATAAATGTACACATGGGAAAAATTGAAGAAGCTGTATGGCCTCAAAGCGCAAAGAAAGGAAAATGGTCCGACAGTGATGTTGTGTTGGAAATACTAGGGCAGATAGGAAAAACTGGAGTTGTCAAAGCTGATGAGAGAACCCAAAGATTGCTGAGTGGCTTGATAACCTGTGGATTTTTCGGATATCGCGGCAAAGTCAACTCAATTGAAGAAGTCTATCTAAGAAGAGAAACTTCCTTGAGCGGGAAGTCTATTCCTGTCCAATTTAAGGAAATTTATGAGGCATTGTCAGCTGAACCTAGAGATGCAGTTGATATATTTGCTACCTATCTTCATCAGCGTGAACCTTTCAAGGCTGAGGCGCCAGAAGAAGAAACACTGAGAACCTATCTAGATAGATTCAAAACATCTGACATCAGAGGCTTAATAGGGAGCGTGGATCTTGCCCTATACGTACTATCCAAAATGTTTGCTGATGTTCTTCAAGAGAAAAATGAGAAGAGTAGATTTACGTACAAACTCCTCAAAGAAGTGCCAGCAGATCCAAAGAAGTTCCTGCAGACTTCAGAAGAACTAAATGAAGTTATAAAGTTTTTAGAGGAAAAAGGCTTTGAACTAGACAAAGAAAGTCAAGAGATTAAGGAATTATTATCAATCGGTCAGGCTGTTAGAAAGAAACTCGAAAAGGCCTTGGATATTGATGCAAAACAAATTCTGGCAATGGAAGCTGAAAGTAAGCTGACTAAAGAAAAGGCCTCTGCGATACAAAGACTCGACCAGCTAAACAGCAATATATGGGATAGACTCATAGCTATAAGAGAAGCTTTTCTTGCCTATCCCATCATCATAGAATGGCAGAAAAATCCATATTTCGAGAAATGGAATCTGGCAAGGCAGTCGACGGAAAAAATAGGTCTGCCACCTACACCAAGAGAAATTAAGGAGTTTCTTGAGAGAAATATAAGTGCTTGGGTTAAGGAAGAAGAATATTCCAAAGAAAAGGTCAAGAAAATCATTGAAATATGGGAAACTAGGATATGGTCCGCGTTGTACGACAAGATGGCCGAAGATGCTGAACCCATTACAAAGTTAACTGCCGCAGTTAATGACGGAATGAAGAGCATACCCCATATTTCTCCAATATCTGAAAAAATAGGGAAAGTCCCAATGAAATTCAATGATTACATCGAAATACTAAAACCTATCAAAGACCTGAAACAAATAGAGTCAACACTTAGAATCGACCACGGGTACATCAAATCTTACAATGAAAAAATGAACGCATATAATAGTAAAGTTGTTTCACTTTGCTACGAACTTATGAAAATGTCCAGAGCTGAACTAGGCAAGCTAACCTTTATTGTTTCAGAACTGACCAAAATAGACGCATGTAATAAAAAGGCAGAGGAATATCAAACCACGGTTCGCAAAGGCAGACCTCAATTCGGCGAAAAATTCGACTACATTATGGCTAAATTTGCTAGATCCGAGATCGATGAAGAAGAAATAAAGGCAAAACTATATGATTTATTGAAAGATTTATTGCTCAACTGGTTATATGGCTCCCTAGTCCTATACGTATTTGAATCAGATGCGAAAGAGGAAATGATCAAGACACTCTCTGACTCATTGAAACTAACGAAGTTTGCCAAGTTTAGAGAAAATCTTGAAAAGGTTAAGGATTTCTGTGAAGCATACAAAGTAAAATTTGAAAAAGAAACTTGGAAAAAGTGTGAAGATCGTTGTACGGAAAAATATGATACGTTTGTCAAAGGGTACATTGATGGAATATGGCAAAACCAGCCAACAATACCTATTGAGGGCCAGGACATTCACAACATTACGCAGTTTGAGCAATTAATATATACACTTAACGATAAAATAATAAGAGATATCATTAACAGCATCCCAGATAAAATGGACGAACCTTATAGCTTCATTTTACGTGAGATAAAAGACGCTTATGATAGATGGAAAATGGAAGGGAAAAAGGAAATGTTCGCAACGATTTTAAAGCTACTTAATAGCCCCAAAATAACAAGACAAAAGCTTACACCAGAGCAGGTTCTACAGTTTCTTGAAAAAGTTGAAAAATTTAGTTTGTTGTGGTGAAAATGACAACCCCTTGGGTAGTCGGAAGAGATAGGAAAGAATGTGAAGAGTTTGGTGAAGCAGCATCTGTATTCCTAGGAAAATCCTTTCTAGGGGAACAAGAAGCCGTATACTTAGATGTGGACAAAGCGCATGTCATACTTATTTCTGGCAAGAGAGGCACGGGTAAGTCTTGGACTTTGGGGAATATTGTCGAAGGGATTGCTGAATCACCGCCTGAAGTTCGAAAAGAATTAGCCACAATTATAATAGATACAATGGGAATCTTCTGGTCTCTTAAATTTCCTGCACGAAGAACTGAACAACTTAAATTACTTGAAAGGTGGGGAATGAAACCCAAATCATTCAATGTTAAAGTATTCGTTCCGAAAGGACTTAAGGAGCAATATAAGTTTGAAGTTGAAACATTTGCTTTTCACCCAGCTGATATTACTCCCGAAGACTGGTGCTTAACCTTCGAAATTGACGAAAACCAACCCATGGGAATTGCAGTGACAAAGGCTGTTAACAAGTTATCTCAAAGAACATCAAGATGGGACATCTCTGATATAATTACAGAAGTTAATTCGGATCCATATAATGCTGAGAACACAATGAGGGCACTTGAAAATAAACTGAGAGCGGCTGAAAATTGGGGGATTTTTTCAGCCGAGGGTTTCAGAGCACAAGACTTCCTAAAACCTGGACAGATTTCTGTTGTAGATATTTCCGAGCTAAAACATGGAACAAAGCAATGGAGTATTCGAGCTCTAGTTGTAGGGCTGTTGGTAAAGAAAATACTAGATATAAGATTAGGAAAAAGGAAAGAGGAGGAGTTCAGAGAAATAAGTGAGAGTGCAAGCGCGGAATCAGACGTTGCTTCCAAAGTTTGGTTCTTAATCGATGAAGCACATGAGTTTTTGCCTTCTGCCTACTCAACGGCAGCTAGCTATCCACTTGAAACTACAATCAAAGAGGGAAGATATCCTGGCATAACAGTTGTCTTAGCAACCCAAAATCCTGGTAAGCTATCTTCAGAGGCAATTACGCAATCCGACATTCTAATAACACACAGAGTAACTGCTAGGCCAGATATCGATGGCTTGAATCAGGTTCATCACACCTACTTAAAGTCAGACATAAAAGATTCGCTCAATGAACTACCAAGAGATCTCAGAGGTGGGGCTCTGCTTTTTGATGACAAACGAGAATCGATTTCGCAAGTCGTGACAAGACCTAGGATGAGTTGGCATGCAGGAGCGGAATCCAGCATCATCAAGAAGATAGTAATGAGCGGAGTATCGGTTGTGGAATTGTTAAGAAAAATGAGAAAAGAAGAATAGTACCTCAGTCATTTCTAATTTTTGGCAGCCTATCTTTCCATACAAAACGTCTTTTCTTGTAGTTCAAAGCTATACAACTCATTCGGAGATATTTGCTGGTTACACACCTCAAACAATGAGTGCAAGCTGTTTCGTCAATCGTCAACATCTTGTCTTTCACTTTCAATGCCCTACAAGCTCCAACACATGCACCACATGCGATGCAATTCATTGCCCTAGACAATTGCTTTTCAAATTTCTTTATCATTGTAGCTTCTTGAGTAGCAACTCTCAAACTAGACCCAATTATCGAAATTTGAATGTCTTTACCGTGAACCATCTGGATATTTCCTGCTTTTTTCACATCCCCAAAGATTTTCATGAATTCCCTCGCTTTACGTAGAGCAAAATCATCTTTAATTTCATATAGCAATGAATTGTCAGCACCACAGAGCCTTTTAGAGTGAATCGGTATCTTTTCATATGCTTCTCGTCTGAAACGCCAATTTCCAGTAAAAACCCACTCCCTATCTTTTCCATTTTTGGATGCGTAGTCCAATAGAAATCTATACCATTTGTTAAGTAACTTTGGATGTGTCTTTTTCATCATTTTAAATGATGACATACTTTTGTGAGGACAGGCCCAGCAACCAATCCTTTCGTATCCGTAATTATAGATTGGGTTAAATGGTATTTTTTTCCAGAAAATATACAACCAAACATCAAGCATTGTCCAGTTCAAAATCGGGCAAATTGCTTTTTTCCTCGGGATAGCTCTATTGCCTGAAACTCGTTTATAGCTCATTCTTTTGTTTGATTCATACCTCCTCAAACCTTCAACAGAAAGCACTCCCTTAGGATAATGCTCATTCAAGTATTTGTTAAAAGGTGCAAATTTCTGAGTCTGGCAACACCAAGGCATCATCGAACTTGGTGGCCCAAGTTCTTTAGCCAAATCCAAAAATGTGCGTTCTGGAAAAACCTCTATAAGATTCAGTTTCCACTCTCTACGTAATCTATAAATGTATTCTACAGTTTCAGGAAAATCTAAAGTCGTGTTCATGTAGATAACAGTGATATTCTTGTTGACTTTCCTCGCAAGTGAAAGGGCGACTGCACTATCTTTGCCACCACTTATTGAAACAACTGCGGGTAAGTCATACTTTTCAAAAGTGCTCTTCAGAAAATCAATGGCTTCTTGTTCTTTATCTCTCAACAAATGTTCATTTGCTTTAAGAACATCTTTTAGGTGCGAACCTTTCAAATCTCCAACTTCGTAATCGTCTTGTGCCTCTGCTTTCCATTCGTCACCTGCAAAAAATATACGAAAAGCCTTCTGCCCATCAACTATGATTGAACCATTGGAAACAAAGCATTCATTAGGAGGAAGCAAATCATAAGGAATCCCTAAAGACTTGTCGATTACTCGATTGTAAAATTTCTTTTCCTCTTGAAAGATAGGTTTTAAATCTCCTCTAACAATTGGCAAAAGTTTGCTTTTCGAAGAACAAATTCCACAAGGCATGCCGTCCAACATCGGAACGTTACAGTTAGAACACCAGCCCACAACTCCAAGTTTAGGCTTCTTCTCTTCAGAGGACTCCATGTTTCGTAATTGTTTTCCTGAAGTTATAAGATTTCGTGTAAATCACTACATACTTTCTTGTTACGATTTTATCCAGAATTATCGAATGGAGAAACATATGTATCAAGTACGTAAGCAAAATTTCAATTTTGCAAGATGAAACTATCAATCTTCTTGTTAATTTGCTTGTAGGCTAAAGTGGTGAAAATAGAAAGTCTGTTTGACGCTCAAGCTATCTTATCAATTAATTATGGGTATAGCTTAGCACAATACATTTTAAAAATTTATGTCTAATAATATTGTTGGGTGCAAGGTTTTGGTTTCGGAAGAAGCTTTAGTGCAAGAATCTCAAATTAGAGATATTTTGGCGTCTTCTCCCTCAATTGCTAAAGACGCTCTCAACATGGAAGGCAATGTCGATCTTCTTAGGAAAGAATACTTATTACCCAATGGAAGGCTCGATCTGTTATTCATTTCAAAGGATAAACTGCACCTTATTGAACTTAAAGTAACATCTCCAGAAAAAGGCGCAATTGATCAAGTATTAAAGTACAAAAGCGATTTAGAAATTGAGAGAAGAGAAGGAAAGCTTGCTGATTTAGAAATTATTCCGTACGTTGTGTGCCCAAATGGAACAATGACAAATGAAATCAAAGAACTTTGTGCTCAAAATGGAGTGGTTGCATTGGAATTAGATTTCAAAAAATTGCTCAACAGGTTTTACGATGAATTTGTTCTTTCTCTGGAGTTTATTAGAGTAAAGCCCGTAGCCGGAATAAAATTAGCTCCATTTGTTCTGAACCATATGCTTTACTATCTAAGGGATCATGGGCCTTCTACTGCCAGAGAATTGGCGAATGCAAAGACTATGTACAAAGAATATTATGTGCATCGGAAGCCTGAATGGTTAATTAACGAGCAGTACATGCGTCTAGCAAAAGCTCTTGGTCTAGCGCAAAGAACACATGAAGGCAAAATTGCACTAACACGAACAGGAGATGAATATGCCGATTGTGACCCTTCAAGACCAAAAGAAATGAGCGATGTGCAAGCTAGATTCATTCGGGAATATATCCTCAAAAATCCTTTTGGTTCCAGCATAAATTTCGGAGTATATTCGCTGGTTGAAGCTGTCTTGGAACTTTCCAAAAACATTCACCCAGTTCCAAAAAGAATTGTTGTCGAATATTTTATCCGAAAAGTAGGTAAATTGTATGATTGGAAAAAAGTAGCTTGGGAACAACTTTACCAGTACGCTAGGTTTGCAGAGCAGCTAGGTCTTGTCGGAATTATTGGCAAAGAATTGTACATAACCCCGACTGGCCTAAACTTTGTTCTGCAACTACAACTTCACAAGGCGTTGGCTATGTTACGCTAGGAAATGATCACCGGCTTTCAATTCTGCGGTCTGTTGAGTTTGGAGTTGATTAATTATCGGCTCAAATATCCTACTTAGAATACAGAATGCCAGTTCAACTAACTCCTTGTCGTGTGGGTCAATCATGCTCTTTTGACCATGAAATAAGTTGCAACGAATTTGATAGATTACCTGCAATACTTGGTCAAGACTATGTAAGTCACTAATAGACTTACTTTCTCCTTGGTGTCTTGGTCGCATGTCAAGGACCTCGTACTGGCTCAATCTTTGAAGCTTAGAGATAAACTCAGGGTTGCTTTTGGTCAATTCTTCAAATATTTGAGGAAGTTTAGTGTTTCTTTTTATCCAGTTGAACATATCCGTATCTCTATCTTCCTTAGACAAATACGTACCCCACGAATTGAAGGCAAACCATAGGGAAATGAACTGGTCAAAGACGGTAAACTTTCTTACTCTCTGTTTTTGTGATCTCTTGAACCATTGAGCTATTAATTCTTCATGGGTGAAAGTTGGGTACATTTCTATCATCTAAGAGATTATTTTACTAAATTAAATTTGTTCACTTCAAAGCATATTTCAAAAAGAGTTCAAATCGAAGTTCTAATAAGCTTATAAATTTTAATAAACTTTGCATAAAATGGGTGGAGAATCGATTTTGAAAAACCTATTGGGTGGCTGTCGTCGTGGTGGCATGATTGTCGGAAAGCAAGCCGTTTTTCAAATATTCCAAAAGTTCTCTTTACTTTAACTCATCTCTGAGAGAAGCGTTCATTAAACATTGTCATGCACGCTTTATGAAATACTTTTTCTGCCATGTTCCCTTCGGAAGGAAGGAAGTTTACGCAAAAGAAGTGAAAAAAGCCAACCTTGAAAGGCTTGCACGTTTAATTAAAGTGTGTGGCTTTCTTCTGCAAACGAAAGTTTATCTTTTCTGGAAAAACTTGAATGTATAAGTGGTTACAACTTCTGAAAATTGTTTGGCTTTCTGCGGCTTCTGACTATGGCTTTGAACCTTGTGAGGTGGGAGAGGGACAAACTGGGAAGCTTACTCTCGGCGGAGTGATTCGGGAATGACCCCGCCCAGTTTCCGTCCGCCTTTTCGGCGGCTTTTCTTCTTTGCCCCTAGTGTTTCTGTTGATAACCGTCAAGCTTCATCTTAAGTTAAAAGCTTAAATCAACCAAATAATAAGTAACACTAAGACGAACATATAAAATATGAATTTGGAAGTTTTCTTATGGCAAAGAAGATTGCATTTGTGAACATGAAGGGAGGCGTTGGGAAATCAACGCTTGCTGCCCAATTTGCTTATGAATTTGCTATTATTTTAGAATGGTCCAAGAAAGTTCTCGTAATTGACTTAGATCCTCAATTCAATGTTAGTCAATTCTTACTTGGGGCGATCACTTATAAATCCGAAATTTTGAATAAGAATGCTCCTACAACTTGGCACATATTTGAGCAACACACTCATGTTCCAGGGTATCCTCCACCAGCCCCGCTCAAACCCGATTCCGTCATATACCACGCCAAAAAGTATTCGCATGGGGGTTTAATTGATCTTATACCTTCCCGGTTAGAGCTCGCCTTCTCAATTCGTAATCCGAGCCAGAAGGAGTATCTACTCTCTCAGTTAATAGCATCCATAGAAAAGAATTATGATGCTGTTCTTATAGACTGCCCACCCACAGAGTCAGTTTTTACAACTGCAGCCTATCTCACCAGTGATTATATATTGGTGCCAGTTAAACCAGAATACCTTTCTTCAATAGGGTTACCTTTACTGGATAATTCACTAGCGGAGTTCGAGAGCAATTGTAACAGAAAACCGCCTAAAGTTGCAGGAGTAGTTTTCAATTTCACTAGTGACTATGCACCTGAAGAAATTAGGGCGAAGAAAGAAGTCAAAGAGGAATGCGAAAAGTATGGGTGGTACCTTCTTGACAAGGAGGTGCCCTACTCGAAGTCGATTGCGAAATCAGCTAGGGAAGGTATGCCTCTCCGGTGGACTTCCTATTCCCACACTAAGCAGGTTGAAAGATTGCATGCTGTTGTAAAAGAAGTAGCAGGAATTGTCGGGATATGATTGGCGAGAAAGAATATGCCCTGATGTTGGATCTTGCCAAATTACTAAAAAAATATGGCCCCGAAGCATTTGAGTCATTGGCAGGATTGATATCTTCGCCCGAGTTTACCGAGAAATTCAGTGCAGTTTTAGTGAGCACAGCAAAGAGTGGGCGCGCAGATGTTTCAAGACGCAAATCTTCAACCAAAGGGCTCTCCAGACTGAAGAACGTTGAACCGGAGAAATACGAAATAATCCAATCGTTTATTGCAGAGTTTAAAGCAGGTCGAATTCTACCCTCGCTGAAGGAAGTGAATAGGTTCGTTGCCGAAAATAATCTTCCGGAGATAAAAGCTGAATCAAGGTCACGGGTAATTTCTCCATTAGCTCATTCTCTCTTGGAATTATCACCGGAGGATCTCCGAAAGATTCTTGCTGACCTACTTAAGCAGGGAAAATCAGATAGTTCGTTATCTCAATGGGGCGAGATCATAACAAAAGGCATGTCACGATCCGCAAGGCGAAAAATAGACTCTATTTGAGCTTGAGCATCTGATCTTCACTAACGATTTTCCATTCACCGTTGTGGTCCAAATCTAAAAAGAAAATGTCCTTTATGCTATGAATACAAGCCCCATGCTCACCGAGAGAGACTGAAAGACCAAACCAAATTCATAATAGACAAGAATTTCTAGGAAAAAAGTCAAACGCTAAAAAAGGGATGAGGAAGGATTATTCAATATTAGTGTTAGAAACTATGGGAATCTCACTAGGACAATAAGAGTAATAATTAATGCAGAAGATTATGTTGTAGATAATGAAACAATCACCATAGAAGCGGTGGCATCAGAGAATACAACTATTACTCAGACGCTTGATTCTCTTGGAGAATGGAGAATAAAGGTGTTAGATGAAGATAATAAAAGTGTTGGCTCGTATTCCTTCCTAGTAGTGCTAAACAAAGGCGAAGCCAACGTTAGAGTAAATCAATGGAATGACATATAGGATAGTAAAAAACTATCGATTATTAGTGTAGTTATCTCAGGTATAGGCTTAATTATAAGCGCACTCGCGTTAAGAACATCTAGAGCGCACGCTAAAAAGTAAAACCCAAAGAGAATATAACCAAATAACGAACAAACAGCCTTAATAGCGCGCGCTACTAACAACATCGTTCAGGCAGAAACTAGAAGGTAATGAACTCACACTCCTCCGCGTTCACTAATCTGAAAGGAGCCTCGTCGTCTGACACGTTGCGGACTTACCCCTTCGGGTATGGGGACGGGCAGGTCGATGACATTTATCGTGTTTTTGCCGATAAACGCGCATGCTGCGCATATTCGTTGCGGGCGATTTTGGAAAGCGTCTTTAGGGTGTTGAGGTCAAGGTTTAGCTGGCGCGCATTCGACTAGTTCGCAAGTGCCATCCAAAAACTATATCTTCAACATTGCACAGACCACGTAGAACAGTTATGTATGATGGGGCTGTGCGGGTTCCAAGAGATTTTGTGAAGGAGAATGGCTGAGTGAGGCTGTGGTTTGAATGATTCCGGTTGAAATCTCTTCTGTCAAAAAGTCGTATGGCGATGTGAAGGCGGTTGATGGAGTTTCCTTTTCAGTTAACGAGGGCGAAGT
>Ga0172363_10000935_pt1 | contig 22936 bp, 18 predicted proteins | sample LakKivs2_kivu2a2_FD_114541 | JGI IMG/M metagenome (GOLD analysis project Ga0172363, IMG submission 114541) | Sediment microbial communities from Lake Kivu, Rwanda - Sediment s2_kivu2a2 | ecosystem: Environmental > Aquatic > Freshwater > Lake > Sediment | place: Rwanda: Western Province, Lake... | reverse complement strand
CCTCTGATGCTTCTTAGATTAAATTCCTTCCCACCCACATAAACAGCATCTGCTCCATAATTAACTGCATATTTTAGAATATTCAAATTATTGGCAGGTACTAAAAGCTCGGGTATTTTTTTATCTTTTAACATAATTTAATAAAAGTTACTTTTAAAGTTACTTTTTTATAAACTTTGTTACTGATATGCCATCGCCTATATCAAAAAAATAACTTCTGAAACTATCCGAATCTGTTATGTATCTTATATATTCTTTAATTCCCTTTACGCTATTTAAATCATGCTTGTTAGTTTCTTTTTTAAATATTTTATCACCATAAAATATATTATCCGCAATTATTATTGCTCCTGACTTTAACTTATTTTCTACTTCCTTTATATAGAGAGGATATTCACACTTTGCCGCATCAATGAATACCAGATCAAAATTACATTGCAGTTCCGGGATTAATTTTAAAGCATTTCCGGTTAAAAATTTAAATTGCTTTTTCGGAAATTTGCTCCTGATGAATCTTGTAGCTCTTTTTACCCTGTCATGATTCAAATCTATTCCTGTATAATACCCATCTTTTAAATTTTTAACCAGAAAATATGATGAAAATCCATTTCCGCACCCAATCTCCAGAATATTCTTTGGACCGGTCAGGAGACAGATTATTTCCAGAAACCTTCCTGTAGTTACATCTATTATTGGTATTTTTTTTAAAGCTGCTTCTTTTTGTAAACCAGCTAATAATTTCTTCTCCAGATCTGCATTTCTCTTGAGACCGGCCAGCATTGTTTTTTCTTTAAGATAGGCCTGTAACTGGCTAATTTGTGTTATTTCTGTTTCTCTCATGTTCTTCCAGGGTGGAGGCAAATGAATGAGTATGTTTTTCACTATCAGTTAATACAAAATATAGATAGTCAACAGCTGCAGGATTTAAAGCTGCTTCTATTGATGCCAGCCCGGGATTACAGATAGGGGTTGGTGGAAGACTGGCATACATATAAGTATTATATGGTGAATCAATTTCTTTATCTTCATTGGTCAAAAAACCTTCATCCCACTTATCCAGGATATAGCATAAGGTAGCATCAATATCCAGTTTCATATTTGTAGCCAGCCTGTTATGAATGACTGCTGAAATTAAAGCCCTTTCCTCCGGGACATATGCTTCCTTCTCAATCATAGAAGCAATTTTTAATATATCATATCGTGACAAACCTTTGTTTTCTGCAAAGGAGTAGTCAAGGCTTCCTGTTTCAAACTGATATTGGGCAAGCATCATTTCAATTATGTTTCTCGCAGTATAATCCACTGTTATTTCATAGGTTTTTGGAAATAAAAACCCTTCCAGGCTCTCCGCATCCTTTAAATAATCATAACTATAATTACTTATATCCACAGCCTCTACCATCTCCTTATATTCTATAAAAGGTATTTCCTGAGCCACTCTTTCTATAACTTCCTTTACCGTATAGCCCTCTGGAATAGCAAACTTATAAGTCACAACTGGCGGGCCTGCTACTATTTTATCCAGAACCTTCTCATATTCAGAATTTGTTTCTAATGTATATATGCCGGGTATTAAACTTTTTTCCTTACCTCTCTGTTCTACTAACAACCTGAAAAGAAAGGCATTATCAATTATTCCTTTTTCCTCCAGCAGGCTTGCAATTTCTTTTAAGGTCATCCCCTCTTTTATTTCAAATTCAACTTCAACTCCTGCCGTAACTTCTTCCTTTTCCGCCCCTTTGAAAAGACTGCATGAAACTAAATAAAATGAAAGTAAAGGTATTGCCAGTAATATGATTACTAAATTTATCTTATTTATAAACTTATTATTTACTGCTTTCAATTTTCCTCTTTTGCATGTCCAAATAATCTTTTAGAATTATGCCTGCTGAAAATTTATCAATTATCTTACTTTTAGATTTTTTCTTTAGGAGTTTTAATGGAATTTTTGTCGTATACCTTTCATCAATGTAATCAACTTCAATGCCTGTGCTCATTACTATATCTTCAACAAAGCTGGCCACCTTTTTTGCCTGAATGCCTATTTCACCCTTCAGGGTATATGGTATCCCAACTACTATTTTTTTAATCTTATATTCATTTATTAATTTTTGAAGTTTTTCCTTTACTTTTTTGTCATTATTAAATACTTCAAGCGGCGTAGATATGATTTCCAGTTTATCTGAAACTGCTACTCCTATTCTTTTATCTCCTATATCCAATCCCAGGATTCTCATTTTCCTTTCTTAAAGTATTTTAAAACTCTATCTCTTACAAAATCAATGGCACCATCTAAAGAATAGGGATCTGAACCACCTAGCTGTGCGAAGTAAGGTTTTCCCCCACCTCCTCCTTTTAACTTTTCACTGACTTCCCTGGCAATCTTACCACAATCTATTCCTTTCTTTACCAGATCCGCAGTAGCCTGAAGCAGCATAACCGGCTTATTACCTAAAATATTACCAAAAATAATAAAAGTATTTTTCCCTTCAAAGTAATTTTTTATCTGGTCACCTACTATTCCCATACTTTTAATTTCTATAGTAGGAACCAGTTTTGAGTTTGAAAAATTGAAATCAATAATTTTTAAACTATCACTCCATGGATCGTATTCAAATTTATTTATTATTTCCTTTTTTGCAATTTTTATCTGCAATAATGCTAGTTCTTCTTCCTTTTTCTTTATATTATCTTTAATGTCTTTTAAAGTATCCAATACCCTATTATCTTCCACCTCCAGGCTGGCAGAAATATTATTTAAAATTATTTCTTTGGCTGCCAGATAATTATATGCATGCATACCAGTCACTGCCTCAATTCTTCTTAAATTAGCACCAATACTGTTCTCCGTTATAATTTTAAATATACCTATATCTCCTGTTCTATTTACATGAATACCACCGCAAAGTTCTCTGCTATAGTTATTTATTTCTACTACTCTTACAAACTTACCATACTTTTCACCAAATAGAGACATGGCTCCTATTTCCTCTGCAAATTCTCTGGTAGTCTCGAAACATCTTACAGGGTCATTATTCTGTATTTTTTCATTTATCATTCTTTCTACTTTTTTTATACTTTCTTCAGATGGCTCAGTATAGATAGAATAGTCAAACCTGAACATATCTTCTCCTACAAAGGAACCTGATTGTTTTATTTCATTACCGAATACGTTTCTGAGGGCCCAATGAAGGAGGTGAGTTGCAGTATGATTTTTACTGATATTTATTCTATGGTTATAATCAACTTCTGCGCTTACCTCATCACCCACTTTCAGTTCACCTTTTTTTACACTACCTTTATGGGTATTAATACCTTCAACCGGAATCTTGCAGTCTGTAACAACAAAGAAATTCTCGCCTTTTCTAATAATTCCTTTATCTCCAATCTGACCGCCTTTTTCTCCATAAAACGGAGTTTCCCTTAAAATTATTTCACCTTTTTCTCCTTCATATAACTTTGAGGTCAATTCCGTATTACCATTTTTATTGATTTTTATGATATTCTCTATTACCGTTTTTGCTTTACTTGTTTTATAACCAATAAACTCTACTTCAAGATTCTTATTTATTTTACGGTATATCTCCAGATTACTATCAATTTTTTTATCAAATAAAATCTTACTTTTAGATTTTTCAGTATGTTCCTTTAAATATTCATTAAACTTTTCCATATTTAGTTTTAACTTGTTTTCATTTAATATTTCCCCTGTTAGTTCAACTGGAAAACCAAATGTATCATATAGCTTAAATGCATCTTCGGGATTAAGATATTCCTTATTATCTTTTTTAATTCTATTAATTTTCTGTATTAAAACCTTACTCCCTTCCTTTAATGTTTTTGTAAATCTTTTTTCTTCATCCCTTACTAACTTAAACGAAAACTCTTTTTTTTCTAAAAGTTCGGGATATATTTTTGAATATTCACTTACGATTACTTCACCGATTTCATTTAAAAAATAATCTTCAATCCCTATCATTTTTCCATATCTTACAGCTCTTCTAATTATTCTTCTTAGTATATAACCTCTCCCCTCGTTTGAAGGTGCCACGCCATCAGAAATTAAAAAGTAAATTGCCCTTGCGTGATCAGCTATTATCCTCGTACTTTTATCAAATTCTAAACCAGCTTTTTTACTATTTTTATAACTGATTTTCTTCTCTGATATCTCTTCTATTTTTTTCATTACACTGTTAAATAAGGATGTTTTAAATACAGATGGGTTTCCTTCTAAAACTGCTGTTACTCGCTCTAATCCCATACCGGTATCAATATTTTTCTGAGGGAGTTCATTATATTTTTTACCGTCAAAATTATACTGTATAAAAACAAGATTCCATATTTCAAAAAATCTACTGCAACCACAATTGGGGTTACAGCTATCTTTGCCACATCCATATTCTTTTCCAAAATCATAAAATATTTCAGTGCAGGGTCCGCAGGGTCCAGTTTCTCCCGCAGGGCCCCAGAAATTTTCCTCTTTTCCAAATTTATATATTTTATCAGCGCTGATCCCATTTTCTTTCCAGCGCTCTATAGACTCCAGATCTGCCGGTATATCTTTATCACCTTTAAATACTGCAACAAGTAATTTTTCAAGAGGAATTTTTAAAGTATTTAAAATGAAATCAAGAGAATATTTTATTGCCTCCTCTTTAAAATAATCCCCAAATGAAAAATTGCCCAACATCTCAAAAAATGTAAGATGTTTCTCTGTGTAACCTACCCTATCAATATCACTCGTCCTAAAGCATTTCTGTACTGTAGTAATTCTTTTACCGGGAGGTTTTTTTATTCCTAAAAAATACGGTTTAAATTGCTGCATTCCGGCAGTAGTTAACAGCACACTTGGATCATCCTCTGGTATCAGACTTGATGAAGGTAAAATTAAATGATCATTTTTCTCAAAATAATTCAAAAATATCTTTCTTACATCCATAAGAATTAAAACCAGATTAATATTTGATAATAAAATGGATACTCCGCTTAGTCGTAACTATAGGAAGTTTTTTGCGCCCTGCGCTCAGCAGGTGGATGCCTCCTGTCTGTTTTATAAGTCCCATCTAGTAATGGGCATTTACGCTGCAGTCAGAGTTTGGGCTTCCAATGTAAATTTGTTGGCACAAAAATTTAACTCTAGTCGCGATATAAACAGAGTACCCGGAATGATGTTATCATAATTAAATAGTTTATTCAATCAACCCGGATTTTACTCAGGAAATCCTGTATTTTGCCATTATTTTTTCAAATTAACAATAACTGTTATTTAAAATTAATTATTCCCTATCTTTTTCTATTATATTGATAAATACTTCTTTTAGTTGTTCATCTGTCACACTTGAAGGCGAGTCAGTAAGCATGCATACTGCAGATTGAGTCTTTGGAAAAGCTATTACCTCCCTGATGCTTTCAAGTTTCGCCAATAACATAACCAGCCTGTCCATTCCCAGAGCTATACCGCCGTGAGGCGGGGCGCCATACTCTAATGCTCTGATAAGAAAACCAAAATTTTCTCCAATCCTCTTTTCATCCAGATTTAGTATTTTAAATACCCTTTTTTGTAAATTCACATCATTAATCCTGATAGAACCGCCGCCTATTTCTTCTCCATTCAGCACTATATCATAAGCCAGAGAATTAACCTTTAAAGGTTCGCTATCCAGGTAACCAGCTGTATTTTCATCTGGTTTGGTGAATGGATGATGCACCGGTTTGATTCTTTTCTCTTTTTCATCCCATTCAAATAATGGAAAATCATATACCCATACGAAACTGAATTCATTTTCCCTTATCAGTTTTAATTTGCCAGCCAGATGCTTCCTTATCATACCAAGCGTCTGGCACGCAGTTATAAATTTATCAGCAACAATGAGCAGCAGATTTTTTTCTTTTAAGCTTAAAGCTTTAATTAAACCTTCCTTTTCTGTATTGGATAAAAACTTAGATACTGGAGATTGCAAATTCATATTTTCATCAATTTTAATCCATACCAGTCCACCGGCACCACACTTCATTGCCATCTCAACAAGATCGTCAAGCTCTTTTCTGGTAAAATCCGAAGAGTCACCGACTACAATACTTTTTATGCAGCCATTATTTTTTAATACGTCCTTGAAAATCTTAATTTCACTATTTATAAATAAGCCAGAAATATCTTTTATAGGAAGGTCAAATCTCAAATCAGGTTTATCTGTACCGTAGGTCTCTATACTATCTTTCCATCTGATACGCTTAAAAGGCAGCTTTATCTTTTCATTAAATACCTCTTTAAAGATATGAGAAAATAGACCCTCCATTATTTCCATCACATCATCTACCTCTACAAAAGTCATTTCCATATCTATCTGCGTAAACTCTGGCTGCCTGTCTGCTCTTAAATCTTCATCTCTAAAACATCTTGCAATCTGATAACACCTATCAAATCCAGAAAACATTAAGATCTGCTTAAAAAGCTGTGGTGATTGTGGAAGAGCATAAAATTTACCCGGGTTCATTCTTGAAGGCACCAGAAAATCTCTGGCACCCTCTGGAGTACTTTTTGCCATTATTGGAGTCTCTATCTCCAAAAAACCTTTCGAGTTAAAATATTTTCTGGTTACATTTGTTACATTATGCCTTAACCTGATATTTTCCTGCATTTGCCTGGTTCTTAAATCAATATATCTGTACTTTAACCTTGTATTCTCTTCTACTTTATTTCTATCCTCAAGCATAAAAGGAGGAGTTTTTGATCTGCTAAAAATTTTAATATCTTTTACCATTATTTCCACTTCACCGGTCGGAATTGAGGTATTAATTGTATCTTTTGATCTCTTCCTAACTTTTCCGCTTATTTTAATAACATATTCGCTACGGATATCTTTGGCTATAGTATAAGGATTTTTATTTATATTGGGATTAAAAACTAACTGGACAATACCAGAAAAATCTCGCAGGTCTAAAAAAATTAACTTACCATGATCCCTTCTCCTGCCGACCCATCCACTTAAAGTAACTTCTTTACCTGCAAATTCTTTATTTATCTCTCCGCATAAATTAGTCCTCATTCCGGTTTTAAAAACAGAATTAATCATAATCATTTGCTCCTATAATTTCTATGATCTTATCCTTTTGATTTTTCCAGTCAACTTTATATTGCTTGAACTTTTTAATATCTTTTATAGTCAGGCTCCCGCTATTTATTTCATCTTCACCAATTATAATAATAAAATCATAATTATTATCTCTAGCCCATTTTATCTCTTTTTTCAAGTTCTTATTACTAAAATTAATATCACAGATCACTTCCATTTCTCTAAGATACTTTAGAATATCCAGAGAATAAAATTGACAATTTTTATTCATCGCTATCAAATAAACCCTTGGTTTTCTGGCCAGTTTTGTAAACTTTAAATTTAATTGTTTCATAAGCATCATTGTCCTATCTATTCCTACTGCAAAGCCTGTAGCAGGAAGTTCCGGGCCACCCAGTTGATTTATTAAATTATCATACCTTCCTCCACCGCCCAGGGCATTCTGCGCGCTATACAGGTCCTCGGATATTATTTCAAATATGGTTTTAGTATAATAATCAAAACCTCTTACCAGATTTTTAGCAGTTCTGTACTTTATTTTAAGGATTTTCAGGCACTCCAGAACTTCTTTAAAATTTCTCTTACACTCGGAACATAAATAAGAAGATACTTCGGGAGATCTGGCTATAATACTCCTGCAGCTATTTTTTTTACAGTCAAAAACCCTTAATGGATTCTTTTCAAACCTATTCCGGCAATCACTGCATAATTTTCCCAGCTCAGGCTTTATATATTTTTTAAATTCCGCAAGAAATTTTCCCCTGCACCTGCTGCACCCCATACTATTTACCAGAAGTATTAATTTTTTAAATCCCAATTTTTTAAAAAACGAATTTAAAATCCAGATAACTTCAGCATCTATGACTGGATTATCTGTACCAATAGACTCTATTCCCAGCTGCCAGAATTCCCTCATTCTTCCCTTTTGCGGTCTTTCGTATCTGAACATATTACCAATATAAAACAATTTAAGTGGCATATTTTCAGAGTATATTTTATTCTCAATAACAGCTCTTACAATTGATGCAGTGCCCTCAGGCCGCAGTGTCAATGATCTTCCTTTCCTATCCATAAAAGTATACATTTCCTTTTGTACGATATCAGTACCTTCACCAATACTTCTGCTGAAAACCTGCGTATATTCAAATGCAGGGGTTATTATTTCGCTGTAATTAAATATTTCAAATATTTTTCGGGCAGTATTTATAATGAAATTTCTATAATCTATATCTTTACCATAAATATCGGCTGTACCTCGGGGAGAATTTAATTTCAAAGTAAATCACCTTTTTCCTTCTTAGTACCTTCTCTTAAAAAACACTCATCCAGATAATAGTTTGATTCCAGTTCATATTCAAGACTGCTGCTCTGACCATGACCAGGATATATTATTAACTGCCTGTCCATTTTCTTTATTTTAGCCAGTGATTTTTTAATCTGCACCGTATTTCCTCCCGGCAAATCAGTACGGCCTATTGCGCCTTTAAAAAGCAGGTCACCTGTAAAAAGATAATTTTCTGTCTTAAGCATTATACTCCCGGGAGTATGTCCGGGAGCATTAATAATTTCAATACCAAAATCAGCAAAATAGCTATAGTCAGCATCTTTTATTAAATTGTAAGTTTTTAATGATAATTCATTTTCACCAAAAAATGAAGAAAAATTCTTTTCAGGGTCCGTAATAATTAATTCTTCAAGTTCATGAATATAAAACGGAATTTTGTAATTTAAAATTATATCACTAACTGCCCCAATGTGATCGTGATGCCCATGAGTATTTAATATAAAATCTGGTTTTATATTATATCCTTCAAGATATTTTTGAATGATATCAAAATCTGCACCCGGGTCTATAATTACATTTACCCCATTCAAAGATAATATATAACAATTGACTTTAAAAAATCCTAATTCTAATCTTTTTAACTTCAATACCAGTCTTTACTTTCTAGGTAATACTCTAAAAGCATCGTAAACTGAATCTATCTCTTTTATATTGTTAATAACATCTTTTAGAATATATTTATTGCTAATTTCTATTAAAAATATAAATTTAACATGACCGCTTTTATCAATTCTTAAAGAATTGGCTCTAAGTATATTCAAGTCATACTCACTTATAACATTAGTAATATCTCTCAGCAGTTTAGTTCTGTCCAGAGCTTCAATCTGTATTTCAGCATTAAATTTATAAGGAGCCTTTTTATCCCAGACGACTTCAATAAATCTTTGCTTTTCAGAACTCATTAAAGTGTTAACATTATTACAGTCACTCCTATGAACTGAAATCCCTTTCCCTCTTGTAATATAGCCCACGATATTATCTCCTGGAACAGGATTACAACACTTTGCAATAGTTACCAGCACTTCTTTCATACCACTGACTTTAATGCCGCTGCTTTCTTTTTCCTCAGCTTCCTTTTTGTGTATATCTTCAATAGTTAACTCTTTTTTAGGCTTTGTCTGGCTTAATTTTTTTACTATTTTGGTAAAAACGTGGTGCGCCGATATCTTATGTGAACCAATACCCCTGAACAGTGTGTCCACTTTCCCAAAATTCATCTCTTTTGCCACTTCTTCAAAAATTTCTGTCGGCACGATTTTAAAAGAAAGGCTGTTTTTCCTTAAAATTTTTAACATTATATCTCTACCTGCATTATATGTTTCCTGTCTCTGCTCTTTACTGAACCATTGTTTTATCTTATTGCGCGCTCTCGAGGTTTTAACAACATTAAGCCAGTCTCTACTTGGCCCCTTTTTAGTTTTCGAAACTATAATTTCTACAATATCACCATTTCCCAGGACGGTCTCAATAGGAACCATATTTCCATTTATTTTTGAACCTATTGTGTTATGCCCAACATCAGTGTGTATCTGATATGCAAAATCAATAGTAGTAGCACCCCTGGGCAAATTTACTACTTTTCCTTTTGGAGTAAATACAAATACTTCTTCTTCAAATAAATCCAGCTTAAGTGATTCCATATAATCCCGAGGATCCTTTAATTCTTTTTGCCAGTCCAGTATTTGTCTTATCCATTCCACCCTTTTATCGAATTCGCTGGGCTTTTTAAACCCACCTTCCTTATATTTATAGTGTGCAGCAATACCATATTCTGCAAATTTATGCATATCAAATGTTCTTATCTGTATTTCCAGAGGCTTACCCTTTGTTCCAATAACTGTTGTATGGAGAGATTGATACATATTAAATTTGGGATTGGCTATGAAGTCTTTAAACCTTCCTGGTACAGGTTTCCATAACGAATGTATTATTCCGAGGACAGCATAGCAGCTTTTAATATCGTTTACTATAATTCTAATTGCAACTATGTCATAAATGTCTTCAAATTTTCTATTTTGTTTTGTAATTTTATTATAAACACTATAATAAGTTTTAATTCTCCCGCTTATATCTACTGGAATTTTCACTTCCTTTAATTTTTTATTAACTATTTTTATTGCCTCATCAACTAATGATTTCCTTTCTTCCAGTTTTTCATTAAACATATCCTTTATTTTCTCGTACTCTTTCGGATACAGGTATTTAAAACTTAAATCTTCTAATTCTGACTTTATTTGATATATCCCTAATCTGTGGGCAATAGGCGCATAAACTTCAAGAGTTTCTATTGAATTTATACGTCTTTTTTCCTCATCTAGCGAGAATAGGGTACGCATATTATGAAGCCTGTCAGCAAGCTTTACCAGTATTATTCTCACATCTTCAGACATTGCGATTATCATTTTTCTTATATTACTTACCTGCTGCTCTTCTTTGCTGGTAAAAACTATTTTATCTAATTTTGTAACCCCATTTATAATATTGGCAGTCTTTTGCCCAAATTCTTTTTTAGCCATTTCCAGACTATAATCTGTATCTTCTATCACATCATGTAAAATCGCTGACACGATAGATATCTGATCCAGCTCAATATCCGCCAGTATTCCAGCTACTTCAAGAGGATGAACTACAAAAGGCTCACCAGATTTTCTATACTGGTTTTGATGATATTTTTTTGAAATCAGATAAGCCTTATGCAGCAACTTTTCGTCTACATCAGGATTGTAGGCTTTAATTTTTTTTACTAACTTATTATATATAAGATCAGTATTTATATTCTTAATTTTACTATTTAGTTCTAAACTCATCTTTCTTCATTTTTAATTAAAAAATTACTATTATTATAAAACATTTTCGGCTTCTCTAAAATAAGTCTAATATCACAAGTTGTATGGTTTTAAAATCACCCCAAATATTTTCTTCAATTTTGTATAATATATTAATCTTATTACCGGTTATTACCTTCTCCTTGACTCTTTTGTCTATTTTAAACATTATAGCATCAAATATCCTGCCGGATTGCTTGAGTTTTAACTTCACATGTCTTTCTTCCATTAAATAATAAAAATCTATAATAGCGCAGTTTCCTGTTGTAAAACTGGGTTCAGGATTACCTGCTCCAAAAGGCTTGAGTAAATTAATTTCGTTTAAAATTTTCTTATTTATATCTCTAAAGTTTAATTCCAGATCATAGGCAAATTTTTTTTGGGTATCCCTATCCTTAATATTTTTATCAGCAATTTCTAACATCTTCTTATAAAAAGTTTTAAAATTTAAAACATTCATACTTATCCCACAAGCCTGTCTGTGCCCCCCAAAATTCTCAAATAAATCACCAAGAGAAACAAGATTCCCGTATAAATCAAATTTATCGGTGCTTCTTCCAGAACCCTTAAGTTTCCCTTTTATTTCTTTAAATAAAATGGCAGGAATATTAAATCTTTTTACAATATCAGAAGCCACTATTCCCAGTACTCCCTCGTTCCAGTTTTTTGATTTATCTATAAATATTTTCTTTTCCTTAACAATTTTATTAAAATCATTACCAGTAATTATTTCATTTAATATGTCTTTCTGAATATTCTGTCTTTCTTCATTAAAAGAATTAAGGTCATTTATTATTTTATCTAAAATATCTCCTTCTTTACTTAAAAGATTAAAACTGCTCTGGGCATTTTTTATTCTGCCAGCCGCATTCAGTCTGGGAGCTATTATAAATCCTATGTCGTATTCACTTATATTTTTCTTATCCTTTATTACTGCATTTATCATTTTTTTAAGGCCAGGGTTGACAGTTTTATCAAGCATTTTAAGACCTTTTTTAACCATTACCCTGTTTTCATCAACCAGAGGCATTATGTCCGCAATAGTTGCTATGGCCACAAGATCCAGGAGATTGGTCAGATAGTCTTTTTTAAATTTTTTCTTATAGTCCTCATCCAGTTCCCTCAAAATGCTTATAATAAATTTAAAAGTAACACCGGCACCACTTAAATGTTCGAATGGATATACAGAACCTTTAAGCTTGGGGTTAATTATTATATAATTCTCTTGCTTTAAATCAAAATCAACTGATTGGTTATGATGATCGCAAACTATTACATCAGGACCCGGGCTATCTTGAATAAATTTTTGTACTTCTGCGCTATTTGTGCCGCAATCAACACATATCATCAAACTATACTTGCCACTTGCAGAAACTTTTTTATAAAAATCAAGGCTCAAATCATAACCTTCATTAAACCTGTCAGGGATATAGACCTCCACATTTAAGCCTAATTTCTTCAGGAATTTATATATAAGTGAAGCGCTGATAATTCCATCTGCGTCGTAATCTCCGAATATTAATATATCTTCTTTTCCGTAGATTGCTTTTTTCATTCTCTCGGTACCCGTACCGATACCGGGAAGCATTCTAAAGTCGTGCAATTGATTTAAGGTTGGCTTCAGGAAAGATATTATTTCTTCATCGGTATTTATATTTCTACCAGCAAGTATATTTATTAAAACTGTGCTATAGCCAATTCTTGTTAAGAGTTTTTTACTGACTTTTTTATTTATTCTGCATTGCCAATTTGCAGGAAAATTTGTCATTGTTATTTCTTATACTTTGGAAATCTATTATTCCATGCCACCACAATAGGGCTGGCAATAAATATGGAAGAATATGTTCCAGTTACTATTCCAACAGTAAGCGCTAAAGCAAAATCCTTTAATGCTGCAGTTCCTAATATAAGAAGTAAAATTATAGGAATTAATGTAGTAAGAGAAGTATTTATTGATCTGGATAAAGTTTTATTTATGGAATCATTTACTACTTTAATATAGCCCAACTTTCTAGTCGTAGGAGTATTTTCTCTTATCCTGTCAAAAACAACAATGGTATCATTTATTGAATAACCAATTATAGTAAGTATTGCAGCTATGGTTGAAGTATTAATTTCACGGTTTAAAATAGCATAGACCCCAAGAGTTACCAGTACATCATGAACCAGTGCTAAAATTGCTGCAGCCCCAAACCTGAATTCAAATCTGATCCAGATATATATTAAAATTCCAACAATACCGATACCAACAGCTATAAAAGCATATTTGGTTATTTGTTTCCCAAAGCCAGGGTCTACATTTCTATCCTGAAGTAGCGTTCCGGTTGTCCCAATTTTTTCATCTAAAGAATCGAGTATTTCATTTTTAACTTCTGTATTAATAGGAGTTGTTCTTATTATAAATTTATTGGATTCGGTTCGTTGAAGTATGGCATTTCTAAAACCTATATCATTCATAACACTGCGTACTTCGGTAACATCTACATCTCTTGTAAATTCCACTTCCATTAAAGAACCGCCAAGAAAGTCAATGCCTAAATTAAAGCCGCCTTGAATAAAATAACCAGCAATACCGCCTATTATCATCACTAATGATATAATAATCCATATTTTACTTTTTCCGATAAAATCAAAATTATAATTTCTAAACCTCAAATATTACTCACTACTCCTTCTTCTAACACCTAAAAATCCGGGCGTGGCCATTCTGGGAATCCCGGCCATCATAAATATAATAGACCTGGTAAATAGAAGACTGATTAACATACTTATTACTATACCCAGACTTAAAGTAACCGCAAAACCTTTTATCGGTCCGGTGCCAAACCTATATAATGCAGCTGCTGTAATTAAAGTGGTTACATTAGAATCGACAATAGTTCTTAGCGCATTCTTGAAGCCGTCGCCAATAGCACTTCTTGGAGATTTAGCTTTTAATATCTCTTCTTTTATTCTTTCAAAAATAATAACATTTGCATCCACAGCCATACCTATAGTCAATATAATTCCGGCAATTCCCGGCAGCGTCAGAGCTGCGCCAATTCCTGAGATGATGCCCCAGAATATTATAATATAGATTATCAGGCCTAAAGCCGAAAAAATCCCCAACCCTCTATAATAAAAAAACATAAATACTATAATTAGAATAAAGCCAACTATCCCGGCATATAAACCCTTGTTTAAAGAATCCATTCCAAGGGTAGGGCCGACAAAAGTGACCTCTTCTTCGTGCAAATTTACAGGCAATGCTCCAGTCTGCAGAACCAGCTCGACATTTTTCGCTTCCTCTATGCTATCGATACCGGTAATTTCTGCATCCCCATCCGTGATTGGAACCTTTATATAAGGTGCGGATTTAATTTCCTCATCCAGCACTATGGCCAGATTCCTGCCAATATTTTCCGAAGTAATTTCTTTAAATATTTCTACTCCTTCATCTTTAAAACTTAAAGCAACTCTTATCTTCCCGTATGTGTCATAACCAGCAGCAACTTTTGCTAATTTATCTCCTGTTAGAAGTACCGGCCCAACCAATGCTGCGGCACCGGTTCTGGAATCAACCAATATTTCTCCAATCTCGCTTTCATCGTTATAATCAACCAGCAGTAATTCTCTGGTTTCAGGTTTATAAATTATTTTTCCTATAACTTTTTCCGGATCAATATTAATATTTACGTTACTTTCAGAACCATCACCGGCGCTACTTCCTTCTACATCCGTTTCCTGATTATCCTCTCCACTGTATTTAACCAGCAACATTTCTTCACTTTCAGGATCACTTAATAATTCTCCATCTATTTCATACAGGTTTCCGCTAACCAATGCATTTATATCATCAACCAGTAAGACTTTTTCGGCGTCAGGATCAATTACTAACTCACCCTTTTCATAATCGAATTTTAAAGTGTCCCAGTTCTGATTCTTTATAGAGATAAATGTTCCTGTAACCAGCCTGAATTCAAGCTGGGCAGTTTTCCCTATGATTTCTTTTGCTTTGCCTGGATCTTTTTCGCCTGGAATCTGGATCACAATATTATTTGATAAATCTTTAGTGACTAACGGCTCTGAAAGACCAAGCCTGTCTATCCTATCCATTATAATAAACATGGCTTGATCCAGGGATTGGGTGGTTACTTCTTCTCCGCCTCTTTCTGTGGGCCTTAAAATAATCTGGGTGCCGCCTTTAAGGTCAAGCCCCAGATTTATGGATTCTTTAAGGAGTCCCGGATTTATGGGTTTTTTAAGGAGTCCCAGATTTATGGGTTCTTTAAGTATATAATAAAGACTTACACTTATTATTGCTATAAATATTGCAATAATAGTTATATGAACTTTTTTATTTCTCATATTTTTTATTGACTTGCTTTCCTGGAAACAGCGCTCTTATTTACTTTTATATCAACACCACTGGCAATAGTTATTATAATTGCATCTTCCCTGATATCTTTAATCCTTCCATGAATACCCCCTATGGTAACCACTTCATCGCCTCTTTGCAGACTGGACATTAATTCCTGAGCTTTTTTGGATCTTGTACGCTGTGGCCTTATAAGTAGAAAATAAAATGCCACCACTAGAATTGCCAGCCAGATCCACGTTCCATAACTTGCAAATATATTGGCAAAACCAGTGGGTTCTTGTGTTTCAGTTCCTTCAGTTGTTGCTCCTTCATTGGTCTGTGTTACCGGAAGACAGGCAACAAACAAAGACCCTACACATATTATCATTACACTGATAATTAAAATGCTGATAACCCTTTTAGATAATTTCATATTCACCCCTTAAAAATTTTTTAAAAATCAAATATTACCATTATAACTTTTTTAAAAATTTTGCAAATAAATAATTTATTTTATTTTTCATTTCTATTGTATTTATTTATAAAATCCAATCTGAAACTTTCAAAATCTCCTGATATTATAGCATCTCTTGATTGATTGACTAAATTAAAAATAAAATACAGATTATGAATTGTAAGAAGCACGCTTGATAGTATTTCTTTGCTTTTAAACAAATGTTTAATATAAGATCTTGTGTAATTTCTGCAAGTATAGCAATTGCATTTTTCATCCAGTGGATTGAAATCACAAGTATATTTTTTATTTTTTATATTTATCCTTCCTACATATGTAAAAGCACTGCCATTTCTGGAAATTCTTGTAGGCATTGCACAATCAAACATATCTACTCCACTGCTTATAGCTTCCACTATTCCTACCGGGTCACCCAATCCCATAAAATATAGCGGTTTTTTATTATTCAAAAATTCAACAGTATAGTTTAAAATATCAATAGTTTGAGCTCTTTTTTCACCTACACTTAATCCACCTATTGCTATGCCGTCAAAGTCCATCCCGGATATGGACTGGGCGCAAAATTTTCTTAAATTCTTTATAAATCCACCCTGAACTATACCAAATATCCTTGCCTTTTCATCAAAATTAATTTTATTTTTTACCTTTAAAGAGACCTCCGCCCACTTAAGGGTTCTTTTAGCCGCATTAAGAGTATAGTTATAATCTTCATTAAAAGGGATGCATTCATCAAGAACCATAATAATATCCGAGCCTATCTGATACTGCATTTTTATTACATCTTCGGGAGTAAAAAAATGACTTGATCCATCTATAATTGATTTGAATTCCACTCCATTATCAACAATTTTTCTTATTTTGCTAAGGCTGAATACTTGAAATCCCCCACTGTCAGTCAAAATAGTCCTCGTCCAGTTCATAAATTTATGGAGCCCGCCTGCTTTTTTAATTACCTTAATTCCTGGCTGAAGATAAAGATGATACAGGTTGCCAAGTATGATTCCACATCCTGCATCATAAAGCTGCTCATTGGTAACTGCTTTAACTGTTGCTTTGGTACCTACGGGCATAAATACTGGTGTCCTGATGATTCCTCTTTTTGTAGTCATTATTCCTGCCCTGGCAGATGACTTGTTATCTTTTTTTATAACTTTGAAAAAATCCATTCCTTTTCTGTTTAAATTATCTCTTTATATTATTTCGCGCTTAATTATTACTTTCAGGTATTTTACAAAATTTATTGTTTTTTAAAATTTAGTGGTTTTATCTACGATATTTAAAGCAGGATATAATATTGATACTGTTGAAATGGGCACATTGCTTATTTTATAATCAATTTTGTTGAATTTAATGATTCAAGTTTTTCTGCAGATTTAAACCTTTTTTCTGATTCTTTTAAAATCATCAGCATCATATCGCTGTATGATATATTCCTAATTTTTGCCATTTTAGCCAGATGCCCATCCCAGCACCATCCGGGATTAGGATTAACCTCAAGAAGCTTTGGTTCCCCCTCTGATGTAAGTCTCCAGTCCAAACGCGCATAATCCTTACAACCAAGTCTTTCAAATAATCTCAATGAACAATCAATAATAAACCTTTCTGTTTCTAATGGTAATTCAGCAGGAATAGATTTTATTTTCCAGTAAGGCGAATCCTGTAACCATTTTGCTTCATAACCACAAATTCTTGGCAGTTCAGGTGGAAGTTCAGAATAATCCTCTTCAATTATTGGCAAAACTGTATAAGAGTCGGGAAAATTTCCAATTATTCCTACACTTAAATCTTTTCCTGAAAGAAATTCCTCGATTAGAATAGGTTTGTCATATCCAAGTTTATCCCTGATCTCTGAAATTACATTTAAAGTCTTCTCAATACTATAAACTACATTTCTCTGGGTTATTCCAAAACTTGAATCACCAAAGTTAGGCTTAATAATCATTGGAAAATCAAAAGGAACCTCAAAAGAAGTGTCTCCGGATTTTATAAAAAAAGCCTGCGGGGTCGGAATCCCCATTTCCTCTGCAATACCTCTTATTAGTGATTTATCATAGCAATGAGCTAAGCACTGCGGTTCGGATCCAGTATACGGAATCCCCAGAACATCTAGCAGAGCTGGTATATGAAGTTCCTTTGTTGCGTCATTACAGTATCCCTCATCACAAAGATTAAATACAAAATCAATCTTTCCTTTTTCCTGCATTTTGATAAGATCTTTAATCATTGTCTCATGACTATCAAGGTAATGAAACTTATAATTATAATTCTTTTCAATATCTCTTAAAGAATCCTTGAGCTGATCAATAGTATATAAATCATCATCATCAAACATATAAAATGGTTTCAGGATATCAATCTTACTGGGATCACCCAATAGAATTACAACATTTTTCAAATGAGGTTTTTTAATTTTTATAGGTGACCATTCTTTCTTCGCAATAGCCGAGATGATTATTCTTCTTTCGGTCATACCCAGATCCTGATTTCTCTTTGAATCCGGTGTTATTGTACCATGTGAAATAATATTACTGAATCCTGCTTGCTTCAGGAATTCAATTATTTCATCTTTAGCATAAAGCCTTTCAGCATAAAATTGATCTGCAATCACTCCATTGTCAACATTATTTATTATTTCTCTTGATATTAAACGGGTTTTATCAAAAGATAGTGAGCGTTCACGACATACAAAATACTTTTTATCTATCCATTCCCATGACCTGGATTTAATATTTTCCTTTAAATAATCTCCGTCGGATAAATCGATTAAAAATCGGCCCCAGGGTTTTAATACCCTTAAAACTTCCTTAAGTACCATCATATCTTCTTTAGAAGTTTCAAAATACCCAAAGCTGTTACCCAGGATCATAACTACATCAAATGTGTCAGGAGAATAGGGCAATTTTCTTGCATCACCTTCTCTGAATTTAATTGTCAAGCTTTCCTTCTTTGCCCTTTGAATTAAGTAATGGGACCTATCCAGTCCTTCGACATGCTTAAATCCCCTGTTTGCAAGTTCTATACAATGACGTCCCTGCCCGCAGCACAAGTCCAGTATTTTGTCTTCCGGGGATAAATTTAGAATTTTTATGAATAAATCTACTTCTTTCCTGGTAATCTGTTTATCATCTACAACATCGCCATCGGTTTTTAAATAAGTTGAGTTAAAAATAGTCTTCCACCAATCAGGCTTTAGATAATCTTCCAGATTCGATATTGGCCCGATTGTTTTTCTATAAGAATTTGAATTGGTACTCTTTTGGGGAGGTTCGCAACTTGAAGAATCTCCTTTCATTTATTACACCTCTTTTTAAATAAAATTTTTATATAATTTTTTTTAATATTAATACTTTTATTTCATTTGTAAACTAAAATTTAAAAAATTTTTTTTATCTTCATTTTTTACAGCATATCAGACGTTAAATAAAATAAAGTTTAAAATTTTTAGTATCCATATACCTTGTCATTTTTTCTTAAGCCCCCTAATAAATCCCCCTCGCATTTTATCCAGCATATAGCTTGCTACAAAGGCACCAGGATCTTGTTTATAAATTAATTTGTTTAGTCTTGAGAGGCTTATATGTGTGCATACCACATTAATAACTTCTACCTCGCCTTCTCTTCCAGCACCTTTATAACAGGTAAAACCAAAGCCCTCTTTCGAAAGTAGCTCTTTTATTTCTTCATTATGTTTTTTAGAAATAATATTTGTACTTATAAGATCGCGGGATAATTTTTCAGATATTAAAACACCTACCACTGTTCCTACAGCAAAACCAGCTCCATAAGCAAGTATTCCGTAAATATTATCAATATCTTTAATTATCCTAACTATTATTGATATAAAGATAGTAACTTCAATAAAACCTACAATTGCAGCAATGGTCTTTTTTCTTCTTACTATCATATTCACTCTAATAGTACCCAGGCTAACATCAATTATTCTTGCAAAAAAAATAATTGACGCCCACATCAGAGTATTAATCAAATCTTACCTCCAGGCTATATCATAATGATTGTAATTTTTATTTTATATAAATAAAAATTTCATTATTAAAAAATAAAGGTAACATTATTACCAATATAATTGAAGCTATTTCTAGTATAATCATCCCGGTATTTAGATAATCCTCTATTACTTTAAAAAAGGTCTTAAATCTAATAAAGATTAGTCACTTTATTAGCATACAATCTCCAAAACTATAAAACCTGTAGTTATTCTTCTTTGCCTGTTCGTATGCATTTAGAATATTTTCCCTTCCGGCAAAGGCGGATACCATCACCATCAGAGTAGACCTTGGTAGATGAAAATTAGTAATCATCCAGTCTATAGCCTTAAAATTGAACCCAGGGTATATATAAATATCAGTACACCCTCTATCCCATGTTATTTTTCCATATCTGGACATTAAAGTTTCTAAAACTCTAACCGCAGTAGTACCTACCGCAATAATTTTTTTCCCCATTTCTTTTGCCCGGTTGATCTTTTTAGCCTCAGGTTCTTTTATATAATAATATTCACTATGCATTCTGTGCTCTTCGATCTCATTTGATGAAATAGGTCTGAAGGTATCCAGTCCTATATTCAAACCCACTTTTGCTAAAACGACTCCCTTATTTTTTATTTCTTTAATTAAATTTTCAGAAAAATGAAGACCCGCAGTTGGCGCCGCAGAAGAACCTTCCCTTTCTGCATAAATAGTCTGGTAACGGGATTCATCTATATCATTACATTTAATATACGGAGGTATCGGTATTCTGCCGTATTCATTAAAAATTTTCTCTGCAGGTGTATTAAATTCCACAATAGCCTCGCCGTAATTCAGTCTTGATATAACCAAAAAATAATATTTACCTATAATTACCTTATCTGAGGTGTTGAGTCTTTTTGAAGGTTTAAGCAATGCCAGATACTGATTATCCTTTATTTTATTTAGAACAAAACATTCTATATTAGCTCCTGTTTTTTCTTTTTTGCCAAGTAGCCTGCACCTGGTAACTTTGCTTTCATTTACAACTAGAACATCACCGTTGTCGAAGTAATTCAAGATATTGTAAAAAATATCATGTTTTATATAACCAGTATGCCTGTCGAGTACCAGAAGTTTGGAATAATCTCTTCTCTGTAGCGGTCTTTGAGCTATAAATTTTTGGGGAAGCCTGTAGTCAAATAATTCAATCTTCATGTTTTAGTAAATTTCTAAAAAAGTCTGGTGTTAGTTACTTTTTTTACTCCCAGATATTTAAATGCCAGATTGGTAGCTACCCTGCCCTTAGAAGTTCTTTTTACAAATCCCAGCTGTAATAAATATGGTTCATAAACATCTTCAATAGTATCAACTTCTTCTCCTATTGATGCTGCTATAGTACCAACACCCACTGGTCCCCCCTCGAACTTTGTAACCAGTATACTCAATATTTTCTTATCAACCACATCTAAACCCAACTTATCTATATCCAGTTTGCCAAGAGCTTTTTCGGCTATCTGGCCGTCTATTACACTATCGCTGTACATTAGAGCATAATCCCTTACTCTCCGGAGCAGTCTATTAGCAATTCTTGGTGTTCCCCTGCTCCTGCCTGCAATAACTTCGGCACCTTTTTCAGTTATCTTTATATCAAATATATCAGCTGATCTTCTAATAATCTTGACAATACTCTTTTTATCATAATAATCCAGCCTTAAATTTACTCCAAATCTATCCCGCAGCGGTGAAGCTACAAGCCCAATTCTGGTAGTAGCACCAATAATAGTAAAAGGCGCGATGTCAATTCTAATTGACTTTGCAGAGGGACCCTTTCCTATTATTATATCCAGTTTATAGTCTTCCATAGCCGGGTACAGGATTTCTTCCACACTTCTGTTCAACCTATGAATCTCATCGACAAATAAAACATCAAAATTCTCTAAATTAGTCAATATAGCAGCCAGATCTCCTGCTCTTTCAATAGCCGGACCGGAAGTAATCCTAAAACCAACCCCTAATTCATTTGCAATTATTTCTGCAAGACATGTTTTCCCCAGACCGGGTGGACCAGATAGGATCACATGATCCAGTGGTTCTTTTCTTTTTCTAGCAGATTTAATAAATATTAGAAGGTTTTCTATTATCTTTTCCTGACCTATAAATTCAGATATAAATTTGGGACGCAGACTCTTGTCCAGCTCAGTATCTACTTTTATATGTTTGGGATTTACATCATTATTTTCTTCATCATTGTTTGTCATTTTACCTTTTTCACCCACCATTTTAATTAAATCTCCTTAAGAGCTATTTTTAGGATATGCTCAATTTTTTCTTTCTCGATAACGTCGATACTTAATTTTGATATGGCTTTACTTATCTCTCTGGAATCGTAGCCCAGGGTCTTTAAAGCCTGTTTAACTTCATATATTTTTTCATTTTCCGCTAAACCTGCAAGCGCTGCTCTTCCCACTTTATATTCTTCCAGTTTATCTTTAAGTTCCAGAATCATTCTTTCAGCAAGTTTGAGGCCAATTCCGGGAATTCTTCTTAGTAGATCAACTTCCCTGTTTGCAATTATTCTTATAAGCTCCTGTCCGCTATAAATTGACAGGGCGCTCAGGGCTATTTTAATTGATATTCCTGGAACTCCCAGAAGCTTCAGAAAAAAATCTTTATCGGCTGTATCCAGAAAACCCACTAGCTTTAATTCATCTTCTCTCACATGGGTATATATATCAAGTTCTACTTCTGAACCTTTTTCTGGTATCTTTTCAAAAGTCCTGCTTGAAATCAATACTTCAAATCCTATTCCTCCGGCTTGCACTATAATGCTTGAGGGTGACTTTTTAATTATTTTTCCAAATATTTTTGCAATCATAACCAGCCATCTGAATTATTTAAAAGTTTTAACCTT
>Ga0172363_10000932_pt1 | contig 22962 bp, 3 predicted proteins | sample LakKivs2_kivu2a2_FD_114541 | JGI IMG/M metagenome (GOLD analysis project Ga0172363, IMG submission 114541) | Sediment microbial communities from Lake Kivu, Rwanda - Sediment s2_kivu2a2 | ecosystem: Environmental > Aquatic > Freshwater > Lake > Sediment | place: Rwanda: Western Province, Lake... | reverse complement strand
CCGTTCAGATCCGTCGTGCCGCTGACGGTAACGAACACCAGCTCATCCCCGCCGCCGACGGCGCCGTCGAACACGGCGTTGCCCGTGATGCCCAGGCTGTGCTGACCATCCAACGTGCTGCTGAATGTGACCGTCGAGCCCGTCAGGTCCGTGTCTGCCCCGAGTGTGGCCGCGCCCGTGTAGGTCTGAACGCCGGTCGTGCTTACGCTCCCGCCGTTCAGCTCCGTCGTGCCGCTGACGGTCAGCAGCACAAGCGCCTCGCTGCCGCCGACGGCACCGTTGAGCACGGCGTTGCCCGTGATGGCCAAACTGTGCCCGCCGTCCAGCGTGCCGCCGAACGTGATCGTCGAGCCGCTCAGCGAGGTGTCGGCGCCGAGCGTCGCGGCGCCCGTGTAGGTCTGAACGCCGCTGGTGGCAACGCTGCCGCCGTTCAGCTCCGTCGTGCCGCTGACAGTGAGGAACACCAGCTCATCCCCGCCGCCCACCGCCGCGTTGAACACGGCGTTGCCCGTGATGGCCAGGTTCTGCTCGCCGTCCAGCGTGGCGCCGAACGTGACCGTCGAGCCCGTCAGCACCGTATCGGCCCCGAGCGTCGCGGCGCCCGTGTAGGTCTGGATGCCGCTGGTTCCCACGCTGCCCCCGTTCAGGGCTGTCGCGCCGCTAACCGTCAGCAGCACAATCGCCTCGCTGCCGCCCACGGCGCCGTTGAACACGGCGTTGCCCGTGATCACCAGATTGTGCTGGCCGTCCAGCGTGCTGTTGAATGTGACCGTCGAGCCGGTCAGCGTCGCATCGGCGCCGAGCGTCGCTGCGCCGCTGTACCTCTGAATGCCAGTCGTGCTTACGCTTCCGCCGTTCAGTTCCGTCGTGCCGCTGACGGTCAGGATCACAAGCGCGTCCCCGCCGCCCACGGCGCCGTTGAGGACGGCATTGCCCGTGGTGGCCAGGCTCTGCTCGCCGTCCAGCGTGTCGCCGAACGTGACCGTCGAGCCGGTCAGCACCGTATCGGCCCCGAGTGTGGCCGCGCCCGTGTAGGTCTGGATGCCGCTGGTGTCGACGCTGCCGCCGTTCAGCTCCGTCGTGCCGCTGACGGTGAGGAACACAAGCTCATCCCCGCCGCCGACGGCCCCGTTGAACACGGCGTCGCCTGCGACGGCCAGGCTGTGCTCGCCGTCCAGCGTGCTGTGGAACGTGACGACCGAGCCGGTCAGCACCGTATCGGCCCCGAGCGTGGCCGCGCCCGTGTAGGTCTGGATGCCGCTGGTATCCACGCTGCCGCCGTTCAGCTTCGTCGTGCCGCTGACGGTCAGCAGCACAAGCGCCTCGCTGCCGCCGACGGCACCGTTGAGCACGGCGTTGCCCGTGATGGCCAGGCTGTGCTCGCCGTCCAGCGGGGCGCCGAACGTGATCGTCGAGCCGCTCAGCGCCGTGTCTGCCCCGAGCGTGGCCGCGCCCATGTAGGTCTGGATGCCGCTGGTGTCCAGACTGCCGCCGTTCAACGCGGTTGTCACGCTGACGGTAAGGGACACAAGCTCATCCCCGCCGCCTACGGCCCCGTTGAACACCGCGTTGCCCGTGATGGCCAGGCTCTGCTCGCCGTCCAGCGTGCCACCGAACGTGACCGTCGAGCCGCTCAGCGCCGTTCCTGCCCCGAGTGTGGCCGCGCCCGTGTAGGTCTGGAGGCCGCTGGTGGCAACGCTGCCGCCGTTCAGATCCGTCGTGCCGCTGACGGTGAGGAACACAAGCTCATCTTCCCCACCCACGGCCCCGTTGAATACCGCGTCGCCCGTGATGGCCAGGCTCTGCCCGCCGTCCAGCGTGCCGTCGAACGTGATGGTCGAGCAGGTCATGGCCGTGTCCTGCTCCAGCGTCACGGCCCCGGTGTACGCCTGGGTGCCCGTCGTCTCGACGGTCTCGCTGTTGAGGCGGATCGCCGGCGCGTCGATGTCCAGCGCGTCTCCGACGTCCACCGAGCCGTTGATCGTGACGGTGCCGCCCGCCGACTGGATGGTCAACGTGTGGCCGCCGCTGATGGAGCCGTTGATCGTCACGTCGCCCGATGCCGCCAGCGTCACGTCGGCGCCGAGCACCACGTTGCCGTCGATCGTGATCGCGTCGGCGGTGATGGACTCGTTGAGCGTGACCTGCGCGCCCGCCAGCGACGCCTCGCCGACGTTCCACTCGCCGTCCACCGTCACCCCGCCCGTGCCGGCGTCGACGGCCAGCAGGAACCCGCCGGTCACCTGCCCGGCCAGCAGCACGTCAGCCCCGGCCGAGCCGCCGTCGTTGGTCGTGTCGACAGCCGAGTCGACCGTCAGCTCCACCGCGCCCAGCGAGATCTGCTGGCCCGCGGAGCGGACCGTGCCGCCCAGATGGGTCATCAGCGGGTTGGTGGCGCTGCCGGTGGTCGACAGCCCGCCGGTGAACGTCAGCACGTCGTCGGCGCTGTCGCCGAGCCACACGCCGCCGGTGTTCAGCAGCACCGCGGCCGCCGTCACCTCCGTCGTGTCGCCCAACAGGCGCACGTCGTAGGCCCGGCCGAACGTGACGAGCTGCTCGGCCTGGAGGTCGCCCAGGAAGCTCACCGCGCCGGTCGCGCCGGCGATGTCGGCCTGGAGCGTGAGCGTGCCCAGCTCCGCGGCGTCGCCGTTCACCGTCGTCGTGCCGCCGCCGGAGACGAGCGTCAGGTTGTGGCCGTTGCCGGCCATCGCGTCGGTCGCGATGTTGCCCGCGCCGCCGCCGGTGGTCAGGGTCGTGTCGTCCTGCATCGACAACGCCCCGGCGACGATGATGTCGGCGCCCGAGGTCGTGTGCACGCCGTTGGTCCGGACCGTCCCGGCCGTCACGTTCTGCGCGCCGGTGGTGGTCACGTCGTCGCCGAAGGTGACGACGGCGGCCGAGCTGACCGTCAGCGACGCCGGCGCCGCCGTGCCGCCGACCTGGCCGAAGACGACGCTGCCCGTTCCGGCCGTCACGCCGATTGCGAAGGCGCCGTCGATTGTCTGGAACGCCACGTCGCCGGCGCCGTCGCCGGTGGACACCGCCACGTCGCCGGTGAGCGTGACCGGCGCGTTGAAGCTCACGTCGTCGCCGGTGGTGGTGACGTCGGCGGCCGTGTAGATCCGCCCCGACGCCGCCAGGGCCACCGGCCCGTCGGCGTCGATGTCGGCGCCGGCGGGGAGCGTCAGGTCGCCGGCGAGGGCCTCGGCGTTGACAGCGCCGGCCGAGGCCGTCACGCCCGCCGTGCCGCCGATGCTGCCGATGGCCAGCCCGTCGGCGTCGCGGAAGCTGACCGACCCCGTGGCGGCCGCCAGCACGTCGACGTCGTTGGACGCGTTGGTCAGGCTATAGGCACCGCCGGTGCCCAGCAGCAGGAGGTCGCGTGCGGTGATGGGCGCGCTCTGGGTGACCGGGCCGCTGCCGGTGAGCGTCGTGTCGGCCGTGCCGGAGCTCAGACCCGACACGCCGTCGGCCGAAGCGATGGCGAAGCCGGTGTCGTCGCGGAAGGTCACGTCGTGGTCGCCGGCGTCGATGGCAAGGTTGGTCACGGCGTTGTTGTTGTTGAGCGTGACGGCCCCGCCGGCGGTGATCCGCAGGTTGGGGGCGGTCACCGTGCCGGACGCCCCGGCGCTGACGGCCCCGCCGGAGACGATCGCGATGAGGTCGGTGGCGCGGACGGGCTGGTTGATGACGACCTGCCCGGCCGGGTCGAGCGTCTGGAGCCGCAGCTCCGCGCTGCGGTCGGTGGCGTCGCTGTTGAGGGCGCCGTTGATGACGATGCTGCCGCTGCGGGCGACGAGCTGGAGCAGGTCCACGCCCTCGGCGGCGTCGACGTTCTGGACGACGGTGATCGAGCCGCCGTGAATGCTCGTGTCGTTGAGGAACTGCGAATTGCCCGCGCCCTGCGAGGAGCCCACGTTGCCGACTGTGACGGCGCCCGTTCCGGCCGAGACGCTGCCGATCGCCACGCGCTCGAAGCCGGCGCCGATGGCGGCCAGGTCCGCGTCGGACAGGTCCAGCGAGGTGAACATGCCCGGCGGGGAGCCGACGGTGACGGCCCGGCTGACGGTGCGCGGCTGGAGGGTCAGCGTGGAGCTGCCGGCGCCGGTGTAGACCACCGTGCCGGTCCCGCCGGCGAAGTCGATCTCGTTGGAGGTGATCGTCACGTCGCCGTCGGTGACTTGCAGGCCGGCCTGCACCTGCACGAAGTCGGTGGCGGTTATGTCGGCGGTGCCCACCGTGGCGAGGCGCTGGAAGCGCACCTGCCCGGTGGCGTCGGTGATGGTCAGCGTGTCGGTGGTCAGTTCCTGGACGAACGTCACGTCGCGGGCCTTGAGGACGGCCACGGCGCCGGCGGCGGCAACGTCCTGGAAGGCCACGTCGCCGGCGTCGGAGCGCAGCGTCACGGACGCCGGCGTCGAAGTCCTCCCGACGCTGGCGCCGAAGATGATCTGGTTGGCGGCGTAGACGTCGGCGCTGCCGGTCACGTCCAGCCGGGCGGTGCTGGCGAATGTCACGGAGGCCACGGCGGTGGGGTTGATGAGGCTGCCGATGATCACGTCGCCGCCGACCTGGACGTTCTGGGCGAAGTTGACGGTGCCGGCCTCGGAGATGACGAGGTTGCCGGCGACGGTGACGGTGCCGGCGAAGGAGACGTTGTCTGCCTCGTCGATGATCAGGTCGCCGCCGATGACGAGGTTGCCGCCCAGCGACAGCGTGCCGGAGTTGACGACGTGCAGGTCGCCGTCGAGCGTGACGTCCTGCTGGAGGCTGATCGCCTGGCCGCCGACGCTGTTGAGCGTCAGGTCGGTCGGCGGGTCGGAGCTGCCGACGGCGCCGGTGACGGTGATGGTGGTCGCCGCGGTGATGGTCAGGTTCTCGGTGGTCGAGCCCGCCTGGCCGTCGATCTTGCCCTTGCCCGTGCCGAAGATGCTCACGTGGCTGTCGGTGGCGGTGATCTGCCCGTCCACGCCGTCGTCCACGCGGACGCTGTCGTCGATCTCGACGAAGCTGCCGCTGGTGACGGGGCTGGCCGAGGTGAGGTGGTAGGTGTGCCCGGGGCCGACGATGATGATCCCGCCGCCGCTCTCGACGACCAGCGATTCGGTCTGGAAGCTGCCGCCCGTGCGGGGGGCGCGCAGCAGGAGATTGTCCTGGAACGTCGCGCTCGGCGAGTAGAACGTGTGCGAGCCGTCCTGGCGCCCGATGATGACCTCGTTGAAGCCGTCCTGGAAGTAGGCGATCTCGTCGCCGTCGAGGTTGAACACGTACGGCTGCGCGATGGTGACCGTCGGGGCGGCGGCGTAGTTGCTGCCGGCGCTGACGACCTGGAGGCCCGTGACCACGCCGTCGGTGACGACGGCGCGGGCGGTGGCCTGCTCGCCCGGCAGCGCCACGACGACGACCGGAGGCGTGTAGTAGCCGGACCCGGCGTGCGTGACGGTGAAGCCCGTCACGACGCCGTCGGGGCCGTACTGGGCGGTGGCCGTGGCCTGATCGGCGGGCGTCGAGCCGTCGGCCGCGCCGCCGACGAGCGTGACCGTCGGCGGGTTCTCGGCGTTGTAGCGCGTGCCGCCGTAGACGAGGTTGATGCCCGTCACCTGCCCGCTCAGGATGCCGGCGACGCCGAAGGCGCGCTCGCCCGGCGGCGGCATGGTCACCAGCGGCTCCGAGGTGTACCCGCGCCCGCCCCACAGGTCCGCGAAACCGGTCACCTGTCCGCCCACGACGACCGCCTCGCCCGTCGCGCGGGTGCCGGTCAGGCCGATCGGCGTGTCAAACCGCACGGGCTGGAGCTCCAGCGTCCCGCCGGCGGCGCTGATCATGCTGTTGACGTCCATGTCGTCGGCGGTGATGCGGACGCGGGCGGCGCCGACCATCAGCCGGCCGCCCTCGTAGACGATGTTGCCGCCCTCGTCGACCACGTAGATGGGGACGGTCTTGTTGGCGTCCTGCCAGAGGAGCTGGCCGCTGGCGTTGGTCTGCTGGACGGGCACGCCCAGCGACAGCGTCCCGCCGAACAGCGCCACCGACACGTCGCCGTCGATCGTGCTGATGCCGTTGACCTGGTCGATCAGGCCGACCGCCAGCGCGTCCTTCTCCAGCATGTGCACGCCGGCGCCGGCGCCGAACGTCTGGGCGGCGATGCTCCGCACGTCGGCGCGCAGCGGCTGGTCCGGCTGGCCGATGCCGTAGTACGCCGCGGCCACCAGGTACCCGTTGGCGGACTTCAGGTGTGCGCGATCCAGCGCGGTCTCGTCGGCGTCGGCGCCCACGATCTTGCCGAACCCGTTGGGGCGGATCGTCACCCGCGGGGCGACGGCGTAGCCGTAGCCGGGGTTGGTGATCCGGAAGCCGGCCACCTGGCCGCCTTCGACGACGGCGGTCGCCTCGGCCATGCCCTCGATCTCGACGGCCGGCAGGAACTCGCTGCTGTAGCCGCTGCCGCCGGTCAGGACGTTGATGGCGACGACGCGCCCGTCGCCGTCGAGGACGGCCTCGGCCGTCGCGCCGCTGCCGCCGACGGTATCCGGATACGCGGCGGGGGTGATGTCGTCCAGCGAGTTGCTCGAGCGGTAGGCGAAGTCGCCGTCCTCCCATTCGATGAGGGAGCCGGCGGGGAAGTCCACGTAGCCGCCCATGTCGATGGAGCCCAGGTCGGCGCGGAGGGTGAACGTGCCGCGCCCGTCGCCCGTGCCCGGCTGCGAGCCGACCGTCGAGCTGCTCAGCGGTGCGTTGATCTGGATGCTGGCCGGCGGGGCGATCCGCACCGTCGGCGCCGGCGTGGTGAAGTAGCCCTCTCCGGGGGCCGTCACGACGATGGCCGTGACCTGCCCGTTCTCGTCCACGACGGCCCTGGCGCGGGCGCCCGAGCCGCTGGGGCCCAGCACCGACACGATGGGGGCGAAGTCATAGTACGCCCCGCCGTCGTCGACGGCCACGCCGGTCAGCGCCCCGCCGGACGCCTGCGCGCTGGCCTGGGCCAGCGCAGCGGCGTAGCCGGCCAGCCCCTGGCCCGTCACGCGCAGCACGATGTCGCCGTTGTTGGTCGCGTTCAGCGCGTGGTTGATCTGGAGGCCGCGCCGCGTGGCGATGCGGATCGTGTCCGCCGTGACGAAAGCGTTCTGGACGAGCCGCTTTCCGGTGACGTTCAGCGCCTCCTGGATGTCGATGCCGGCGTCCACGACCAGAGCCGCGTTGGGGAGATTGAAATCGAGGTTGTCCATTTCACTGGTCCCGTAATTGTCGGGGCGTAGAGCACCGGGCCGGTCCCAGCCGACCCACTTGATGCTCCCGCCGCCGGAGATGATTCGGTAGTCTTCTCCGTCGTTCCCGCCATGGTCCACTGTCACGTCGGCGTCGCTCGTCGACGAGTACGCCAGCCTGTCGCCCACGCTGGTGCGGCTGACCATCTCCACGGTCGGGTCGGTGTAGCCCAGCCCGCCGTCGAGGACGTAGATGCCGGTGACGCGCCCGTCGGCGTCGATGCCGGCCACCGCGCGGGCGCCGCTGCCCGTGGGGTCGGTGATCCGCACTTCGGGGGCCGAGACGTAGCCGGCCCCGGCGTCGGCGACGGCGATGCTCAGGATCTCGCCGCAGAACTCGCAGACCTTCGCCTCGCCGACCGATGCGCAGGAGGTCGGGTAGATGCCGTCGTCGATGGTGATGCCGTCGGCGGCCAGGCCGGACAGGTCGTCGCCGACGACGTTGTACGTGTCGATGCCCTCGCCGCCGCGGATGACCAGCCCCCTGCCGTCGTTGGCGTTCCGCGTGACGGGATTGGTGATGGCGAACGTGTCACGGGCGGTCGTGCCGCGGATCTCGGTGACCGCGGCCAGGTCGAAGGTGGCCTTGTTGCTGTCGCCCGCGGCAACGGTGCTGCCGTCGGATTCCAGGTTCGCGGCCACGGCGGAGCTGGCGAGCGTGAAGTCCAGCAGGTTGACCGTCGCCAGCGGGTCGAGCACCAGCGTGTCGACGCCGAACTGCCCGTCGAAGCGGACGGTGTTGGCGCTGCCCGCCCCGCCGCCGGTGATCGTGTCGTTGCCGCCGCCGCCGAAGATCGTGGCCGTGCCGGTCCCGGCCGTGATGACGTCGTTGCCGTCCTGCCCCTCGATGCGGACCAGCCCGCCGCCGGTCACGACGATGGTGTCGTTTCCGGACCCGCCGGTCAGGACGCTCAGTTCGTCGGCCGAGCCGCTGCCGAGCAGCAGCGTGTCGCTGCCGTCGCCGCCGTCGAAGTCGACGGGCAGGCCGCGCAGGCCGCCGGCGTCGATGGTGTCGTTACCGGCGCCGCCGGCGAACACGACGCGCGACACGCCGGTGAACGTCTGCGTCTGCGTGCCGCTGAAGTTGCGGTAGCGCACGTGGACGGTGCTCGAGCCGGGCGAATCGTTCCAGACCTCGAACCATTCGTTGCCGTCGGCGGCGTGCAGCGGGTCCTGGTTGGAAACCCGCTTGGGCGCGCTGGGTCCGGCGTTGATGATCAGCGTGTTGTCGTACTGCGTGCCGTCGTCGGCGACGGTGGTGGCCTTGCCGGCGAAGGTGGGCGGGCCGTCGTTGCCCTCGCGCGTGAAGCTGAACACCGTCATGCGGGCGAACGTGTGCCCGCCGGAGTACAGCGTGACTGTGTAGGTCTTCCAGGGCGTCCAGATGCGCAGCCCCACCCAGTAGTAGAAGCGGGCGTACACCTCGCCGCTGAAGTGCAGGTCGGCCAGGTCGAGCGGATTGCCCGTGTACTCGACCAGGTCGATCATCTCCGGCAGGCGGAGCTTGCCGTCGTTGTTCGGGTCGTTGAGGTTGACCGACGCGGTGAAGGTGAAGCCGCCCTCGATGCCCGCCCGCGCCAGCGCCACGTCCACCCCGCCGTACAGCGCGATCGTCGAGCGGACGTAGAACTCGTCCACGTCGGCGCCGGTCCCGTCGGCGTTGGCCCGGTCGCTGACGTAGAAGCCGTCCAGCAGGTCGGCCGGGTCGCGCGACTCGTGGAACATCCGGATCCCGTAGGTGTCGTAGCCCATCTTGAGCTGGCCGCGGACCTGGAAGTCGAAGCGCAGGCCGACTTCCAGGATGAGGATCCGCACCAGCGGGATGGAGGTGGAGAAGCTGAAGTCCAGCGTCGGCAGGGAGAAGGTCACCAGCGGCACGTCCTGGCCCATGAGCAGCTTGAAGACGCTGATCGGGTCCTGGAGGATCGGCACCGACAGCCCGCCGCGCTGGCTGCGGTTGGTGATGCCCTGCTGCGTGGAGGTCTCCCGGTCGAGCTGGTCCATCGCGCCCAGGGCGTCGGTCACCGCGCCGGCGCCGCCGCCCGGTTCGGCGATCAGGCTCTGATTGCGCTGCGTGATCGACGGGGCCGACACCTCGCTGTTGTCGTAGTAGATCTGCGTGCCCAGCCCCGGCTGGCCGAGCGGGCCGGCGCCCACCTTCGCCAGCCAGAAGTTGCCGATCGGCAGGTAGACGTTCGTGTCGTCCGGCACGGCGGCCATGACGCCCGATAGCTGCCGCACCAGCACGACCATGTCGATCACGGTGGCGAGGGCCTGCCCCTTCGGCCCGCCGAAGGTCAACAGCAGGTCGGTCAGACGGATGCTGCGCCCGGCGATGTCGGAGATCACCGGGATGGGCGTGGCCAGCACGTCGATGAGCGGGTCGATCGGCTTCAGCGCGTCGTCGATCTTCTCGGCGATGGGCTTGATCAGCCGCGTCAGGAAGCTGCCCATGTCCAGCCGGATGTCGTTGATCCCCACCTCGGGCACCAGGTCGAGCTTCTGCTGGCTGGTGGCGGCGAAGGGGTTGGCCGGCGGGGTCATCGAGTCGGTCCGCCAGTCCAGGTTGAACGTCGCCGTGAGGCGCGGAATGTCCGCGTCGTCGCTGACGTACAGCGTCAGGCCGAGGTTCACCACCGCCTCGGCGCCCAGGTCCAGCTCGAACAGCGACGTGCCCGCCTGGCGCATCTCCGCGAACGTGATGTGGTTGGCCGACGGGTCGTCGGTGATCAGCCCGTCCGGCGCCAGATTGCCGTCCTGCTCGATCATCACGTACCACTGCCCGTCGGTGTACTGGACGGGGATGAGGTTGCCCTGCTCGTCGAGGACTGGCTGGCCGCCGAGCGCGTCGGAGCCGTCCATCAGCATGAAGCCGGTTTCGGTGGGCCCCGGTCGGGCGACGCGGTCGCCGGCGCTGCTGCTGGGGTCGGAGATGTTCACGCCAATCCGTCCGGCGATGCGCGTGGGCAGGCCGTTGTTGCGGTTGACGCCGTTGTCGGCGTCGTTGCGCCCGTAGGCGGTGATGGTCGACGCCGCCGAGGGGTCGTAGAAGTAGTCCGCGTCGCCCTTGGGCTCCAGCCCGCGCTGGATCGTGTCGCGCACGTCGAGCTGGAGGAAGAACAGCTCGCCGTGCAGGGCCAGCGGGCCGGTGCGGTCGAACAGCACCATCTCGTCGCCGTTGCGCGAGTCGGAGCCGTTGAACGCGCCCCAGTCGTCGCCCTGCTGCGGGCGGAAATAGCCCAGCGCGTCGAGGTAGGCCGGCACCCACTGCCCATCGTCGCCCTCGGCCGCCACGACCCAGTAGACCAGGTCCTCGTCGATGAGCGGCCCGCCGGGGGTGGTGTTGCGGCAGCCGTTGATCGTCTCCGGCCCGGTGCCCTCGGGGGCGTCGCTGCCGTCGGCCAGCACCGCCGTCGCGCGGAGCACGTCGCGCGAGCCGTCGCCCTTGCGGGGGCCGTAGACCGGATTGCCGTCGCCGTCGACGATGGTGAAGCCCGTGGGGCTGGCGGCGTCGGCGACGACGTCGTAGTCGGCCTGCTCGCCGCGCAGGTATGCCTCGAAGCGCAGCTCCAGCTCGTTGGCGGTCGGGTCGGAATCGACGATGAAGTAGAAGCCGTCGTCCAGGTTGATGCCGAAGCCCAGCGTCAGGTCCCAGCCGAGCTTGAAGTCCAGCCCGCCGTCCAGCGACAGCGACAGGGCCGGGGCCAGGGCGCTGAAGTCGAAGTCCAGGTTGGCGCCGGTGTCCAGCAGCACCGAGCCGAGGCGGAGCTTGAACTCCACGCCGTAGGCCCCGTAGCCGCCCATGTCCGTCAGCTTGTTGCCGTCGGCGTCAACGAAGTCAAGCGTGATGTCGTCGGGGCTGTCGGCCGGGAGCATCCCCGAAACGCTGCGGACGCCGTTGTCCTTCAGCAGCAGGTCGAGGCCCGACGGGCCGAGGAAGTCGTAGATTTCGTCCCTGGCGATCTCCAGCACCGCCTCGCCCTGCCCGCGCATCTTCTGCTTGAGGTCCAGCAGCCAGCCGCTGCGCCAGTCGAACACGCCGTCGGCGGCCGAGCCCAGCACCGGCCCGATGACCGGCAGGTTGAGGTTGTCCAGCCCGCGCAGGCCGGTCTCGACGGCGCCCAGGAAGATGTCCAGCCCGTCCAGCAGGATGGCCGGGTCGCGCAGCAGGTCGAACAGGGTCGGCGCGCGGATGCCGCTGTTGGCGTCCTCGACGTCGGGCGTGTAGATCTCCACCACGCCGCTGGAGCGCAGGTCGGCGATCGAGGCGGTCAGCTCGCCCACCCGGTCCGACTCCTCCTGCGTCAGACCGCGGTCCTCGTCGGCGGCGGTGGAGTAGATGCGGCCGATCTCCGCCTGGGCGTCGCCGAGGGCGTCGGCGGCGGCCTCGAATGGGTCCAGGTCGACGATCTTGATGTCCACCAGGTTGCCGCCGGGGTGGACCTCCGTCGGCCCGTCGCCCGGCAGGAACACCTCCACCGTGCGGTTGGTGAAGGGATTGATGAACTCCGTCGGCGTGTACAGCGGCAGGTTGACGTCCACCGTGCCGGCGAACGTCGCGGCGTAGTTGTCCAGGTCCAGCGCGTCCGGCTCGGCCGGCGCGGCGTCCAGGTAGAACCTGCCGTCGGCCAGCGTGGCGGTCAGCACGGCCGCGTCGGAACCGGTCAGCGGGTGGAGCTGGTGGGCGTCGTCGTCGTACTCGTAGACGGGCTGGTCGCCGGCCATCACCGCCGGGCCGCCGAGCTGCACGCTGCCGTCGCGGACGAACACGCCGAAGGCGCCCAGCGCGGCGGTGAAGTTGATGTTCTGGCCGGCGATCTCCAGGAGCACCTGGAACGACGTGCCGTTGGCCGAGCCGTCCGCCAGCCGCCAGTCGTCGCTGCCGTCGTGCCCGTAGAGGAACGTGCGCGGCTGGTTGGGGTCGGTCAGGTCGATGCCCACCGACAGCACGGACACGGCCAGGACCTTCACGGTCAGCGGGCAGGCGGACCCGGTGTCGACGAGGCGCGACAGCCCATCGGGCGGCGTCTGGTCGGTGAAGCGGTAGAAGTCGCTGAGCGTGATGTCGAGCGGGCGGGTGGTCAGCAGGCCGGTCTCGAACTGGTAGTCGATGCGGTAGGCGCTGTTGTCGGCGTCGAAGGCGACGTTGACGCAGGCCGACGGCACGCCGAGGGCGGCCGCGATGGCGCCGGCCAGGTCCGCCGGCGTCGAGACGCTCATGTCGCCCAGGCGCGCAAGGCGGGCCAGCAGGTCGCCCTTGATGTCGATCATGGCCGACAGGGGCGTGTTGATCAGCGGCAGGCAGAAGCCGCTGAACTGCCCCAGCCCGTCCTGGACGGTGTCGAAGACCGACAGCGAGTCGATGAGCGACTCGACGACGGTATCCAGGCCGAACGCTCCCTGGAGCCCGACCTCGCCGAAGGCCGACAGGTCGGGCAGGAACGTCACCGTCGCGTAGTCGGGGTTGTCGGCGGAGACCTTGGCGCGGACCTCGATCTGGCCGTCGTCGTCGGCGATGGTGAACATGCCGCTGGCGTCGAAACCGCCCGTCGCGACGCCGAGCACGGTCTTCGTCGAGGCGGCCAGGGCGGCGTCGAACTGCGCCGCAAGCTGGGCGAAGGTGGTGTTGCCCGCGGCCGCCGCTGCCGTCACGGTGACGGAGTACTTGGCGCCGTCGTAGAGGAAGTTGACCGTCGCGTCGCCGCTGAGCGTGCCGTCGGCGTTTGCCTGCGGCACCGGGATGGGCAGGCCGATCGCCTGCTCGACGACGACGGTCGTGTCGCCCGCGTCGGGGATGGCGATGCGGATCGTCGCGCCGGCGTCGATGCCGGCGCCCGAGGCGCTTGTGATGTCCGTCAGCACCGCTGCGGCCGTGGCGCTGCCCGTCCCGTCGCTGCCCGTCAGCGTGCGCTGGAAGGCGGCCTCCAGGTCGCTGCCCGCCTCGCGGGTGGTCAGGTCCGCCCCGTCGGCCAAACGCACGGCCGCCTTCAGGTCGATCGACCCGTCGGACACGCCGGCGAAGTCCAGCGTGTTGAACCCGTAGCGCACCGTGCCGGCAAAGGACGGCACCGCCGCGGCGACGGTGCCCGAGGCGAACGCCGAGCCGTCGGTGTGGTTGCGCAGCAGCGGCGCGGCCGCCGTCCCAGAGGCCGTCACACGCACGCTCGTCGCGTCCGTGCCGTCGGTGAAGCCCAGCTCGCTGACGGCCGTGCCGTCCGCCAGCACGTTCATCACCGCCGGCCAGGCGGCCCCGGCCGGGTCCGTCGCGAACAGCCCGAACTCGTTGACGCGCGCCCCGGCCGCGTCGGAAACCGTCGTGGCGAACACCGACGCCGCCAGCGAGGTCTGCGCCTCGCCGCTGTCGGCGGCGCCGCTGCCGTTGGCGTCGATGGTCACGCCCGACAGGGCCTCGTCGATGTCCCCCAGCAGGTCGGCCCAGGAGGCGTTGTCGGCCGTGTCGGCGGCACGCACCGTCAACACGTAGTTCACGCCGTCGTGCGTGAACGGGGCGACCAGGTCCTCGCTCAGCCGTCCGTTCGTGTGCGCGACGCTGATGGCCGCGCCGGCGTTGGTCGGCACGGCCGTGACAAGCTCCAGACGGTTGTTGTCGCCGTTGCGCCGCGCGACGAGCCGGTCGGCAGTCAGGTCCACGGTGGCCCCCAGGGAGTCCACCGCCTGCTTCAGCGCGCGGTTCACGTCGCCGATGAGGTCCTGCACGTCGGCGTTGGCGTCGGTCCAGGCCTTCGGCACGGTCGCGTCGTAGCGGTCGTCCAGCACCAGGTCCACGGTGAAGCCGGCGCTGCTGCTCAGCCGCCCGTTGCTCGGCGCGTCGGCCCCGGCCGTCAGGATCACCGGCGAGGTCGGCGCAATCCGAAACTCCAGGCCGAAGGCGATCTCGACGGTCGGCGAGAAGTCGACGGCCGCCCCGTCGGCGGGCGCAAAGCCGCTCAGCGGCGAGATGTCGAAGCCGGCGCCGGCCGCCCTGGCCAGCTCGTCCAGCGTGCGGGCCGCCTTGAACCGGAGCGTCACGGTGTTGGCGACGTTGTCGTAGACCGGCGTGATCGTGATGTCGGGAAACAGCGCGGCGTTCTGGAAGTCCTCGAATGTCCGCAGGGCCTCGGGGCGCGGGCTGGCCGACGCCTCGCCGACCAGGAAGCCCAGCGGCAGCAGCTTGCAGGCCAGGATGTCGCTGACCGGCGCGACGCTGAACGTGCTGGCCGCGCTGCCCGTCGGCAGGAACAACTGGAGGTAGTAGTCGCTGTCGGCGTCCGGGGTTTCTCCGGCCGCGTTGCCCTGCCCGTTCACCAGTCGCGCGTCCAGCAGCGTCGAGGCGATGCCCGCCGACTGAAGGGCCGACCGCACGTCGGCCAGCGTCGTCAGCCGGTCGGCGCGGGCGTTGTCGGGCACGGTCACCTCGTACGTCGAGCCGCCGACGGTCACCTGCAGCGCCGCCTCGCCGCTCAGGTCGGCCTCCAGCGGCAGCGACGCGCGAAGCGTGCCCTGCGTCAGCAGCTCCAGCACGCCCAGCGAACCGTCCTGGCTGACCACGCCCAGCCGCCGGATGTCGGCGTCGGCCGATTCGACCAGGAACACCTGCTGCGAGGCCGCGTCGGAAGAGGCGATGCCGTTCCGCGTCGAGCCCCACACCGCCAGGGCGCCGACGCGCGTGACCTTGACGACGCCGGCCTGGCCGTCGGCGAGCAGGCCGGCGTGGACGGCCGCCGCCGCTACCGAGGTGTCCAGCGTGTAGTAGTTCGTGCCCTTGACGGTCCCCGCCGTCGTGCCGGTCACCTGGAAGTAGTACGCCGTGCCGACGGCGAGCGTGTTCAGGTCGCCCGGGGGCGCCGTCGGGGCCAGCCGCGCGGCCGCCGGGGCCTGCGGCACGATCGCGAAGTGCTGCACCGACACGTCCGTCGCCGTGAAGACGAGCTTGTTGCTGACGTTGGCGGCCTCGATGTCCAGGCCGGCGGCGGTCAGCGCGGCGGTCAGGTCCGCCGCCAGGTCGTCGAGCGTCTGGCGCGAGTTGTCCGCCGCCACCGTCGCGGACACCACCGGCCAGTCGTTGTTGACGACCACGCCGAACTGGAAGCCCGCCCGCAGGTCGGACCACATCGACGCCTTCGGCTCGGCGTCGGCCGACAGCGGCAGCCGCGGGTCGGTCAGCTCGTCGCGCCCCGGCGTGTTGATGACGGCCTCGACCACGTCCACCTGCGAGCCGACGGCCTCGTCGAAGACGGCGCGGAAGTCCAGCAGGTCGCCCAGCGTCGTGTCGGTCACGAACGGCACGCCCAGACCGAACAGCCCCTCGCCGGAGTTCCCCAACGACTCGTACAGCCCGCCGACGTTCAGGATCTCCTGGATGATGTTCTCGACGGTGAGCGTGGCGAAGAACTGGAGCTTGTCAAAGTCGGTGGTTGAGTAGGTCGCGGCCGCGGAGTCGAAGATGTCGTCGTCGGCGACGGTCAGGCTGGTCGCGCCGGTCGTCGCCGTCACGCCGCCTATGGAAGCGGAGATGGGCAGCGTGATCTCGGCCGTGCCGGTCCGCGCCCCAAAGCCGCTGACTGCGCCGACCCCGCCGGCCCAGTTGTCCAGCGTCCGGCTGGCGGCGCCGGGGAATGTGACGGGGAAACGTGCGGCCACGGTGCCGCTGCCGTCGGCGATCTGCCCGCGGATGACGCCGACTTCCACCGTCGTGTCCATGCCGCCGAAGGCGAAGCCGGCGATCGCGTCCAGCGTCGCGAAGGCCAGTGTCAGCTTGTTCTGTGCCAGTGCGCCTCCGTAGGTGTGGCCCGCCAGGTCGGCCGAGATCGACAGCTCGATCGCCGCCCCGCCGCCGACGCTGACCGTCGGCCCGTCGGGCAGCCGCAGGTTCAGGTCGCTCAGCACGTCGCCCAGGTCCAGCGCCTGTGAATCGCCCTTGGAGGTCTGGATCGCGATGCTCACCTGGATCGACCGCGCGTCGGTGTCGGCCGGCTTGACGAACTGGACGTCCACCTCGATCATCGGGGAGGCGCCGTCCACGATGGACGCCAGGCGAGCCGCGATGGCGGCGTTCAGCCCCGCCGCCGTCGCCGCGTCGCCCGCGCCGTCCAGATACGCCGCCACGGCGTCCGAAACGGCCAGGAACGAGCCGATCTGCTGCGGCTGGATCGACCGCCCGTAGTCCGCCACCGGGTTGCCGCTGGCGTCCAGCTCGTCCAGGTGGGGATAGAACAGGTCGGTCACGGTGCGCCCGCCCGTGTAGGGCACCTCCGTCTGATCGTCGTACATGGGCAGGCCGGCCAGGTTGACGATCCCGTCGCCGACGGTCTCGACGACTTCGAAGGCCTCCTCGATGCGCGCGCGGATGGCCGAGTCGATGGGCAGGTCCAGCGAGACCGTCTTGCTGGAGGAGCTGACCCCGCCGAGCGTGAAACGCACCGAGCGGTTGCTGAGCGTGGCGAAGGGCGACTGCGTGTTGGTGTACTCGACCTGCCGCAGGACCGCCTGCCACTGCGAGAAGGTCCGCGCGCCCGAAATGCTGGTGATGCTCAGTACCCCGCTGCCGGTGTCATAGCTCGTGGAGATGCCCTCGACGACCGGCAGTTGCAGGCGGTCCTCGGTGGTCTTCAGGCCCGAGACGATCGAAACGCCGGCTGACGAGGCCGTGCCCGACCCAAGGCCGGTGACGCTCAGGCCCGGATCGACCGCCACGGCGCCCAGCCCGGCCTTGTAGGCCGTCGTCCCGCCGGAGACCGTCAGTGTGGGCAGCGCCTCGGGCGTCACGAACGTCAGGGTGTAGGCGTTCATCGAGTCGCTGAACCCGTACACCCTCAGGTAGTACAGCCCGGCGGGCAGCCCGTTCAGGCTGATCTGTTCGCTCATGCCCGTGCCGGTGCTCGACCCCACCTCGCTGCCGCCCGAGTCCAGCAGCCTCATGTCGATGTCGTAGGGCGTCGTGCCGGCCCCGTCGACCAGATCCATCCGAACGTAGTGACTGGCGGTTCCCGTCTGCTGCGTGTAGAAGCTGTAGTAGTCCTCGTCGGACGTGGTGTGGATCGTGCCGTTGTAGATCAACGTCCCGGTGAACTGCCCCATGTAGTGGGCGGTCTCGAACGTTTCGTTCGGCTCGTAGGCGTCGGCGGCGTAAAGGGACTGGCTCAGGGCGAACTGCTCCATCGCTTCGGCGTCGAAGGGCAGCTCCGCGTCGGCGCCGCCCGTGCGGTACTCCAACGTCCAGTCGCCGCCCCGACCGGTGGGGTTGGTCGACGCGGCCACGTCGGCGCCGCTCAGTTCCGCCAGCAGGGCGACGAACTGCTCGCCGGCGGCCTCGGCGGCCACGTCGCAGCCCAGCAGAACGATCGTCGCGTCGTCGGCCAGGTGCTCGCGCCAGAGCTGGATCTCCCCGGACGCCTCCCGAAGCTGCCGCGCGGCGACCAGGGAGCCGCCGAGGTCGATCTCGCCGGGCGAGCCGTGCGAGAGGATGATGACCTGCTCGAGGTCCCGGCGCCCCGCGAGGGCCCGCGTGACCTGCGGAATGCCGGCCGCGGCGTTGTCCAGCCGATAGACCGTCGCTCCGGACGCCGCGGAGGCGACCAGCGACTCCGCGTCGGCGTCGGCATCGACGATCAGCAGCTTGTTGCCGGCGTTGAGGCCCGGCAGCGAGGTGAGGTCCTGGCCGCTCAGCAGCAGCCGGGGCTCGAGGCTCTCCAGTCCCGCCCAGCTTGTCGGCGACGGGGTCGCCGGCCCCTTCTCGCGGTTGGTTCGTCGGCCAATGGATGGGACCCGCCCGTGCAACCGCGCCGCACCCGAGGTATCCATGCCAGCTGCTCCAGGCCCCCCGGTGGCTCGGCTGGAGACACCGGAAGGCTGCACCGACGTATTGATGACCCCTGCCTTCCGACCCTTGCTGGCATCTATCGGCGGATGGACCGGGGGGGCATGAATAACGGCTGCACTTGCGGCGCACAGTTGCCCTGGCGAGATGCGAGCGGCGCCGGTGGGCGCCGGCGTCACGCCGCGACGGTGGAACCGGGGCCTGCCTCTCGCGCCGGGCGGCCCGGAAGGAAGAAAACCAGCGGCACCAGCACCACGAACAGCGCGCCGAGCCACAGCGAGGCGTCGTTGTAGGCCATCATGGCCGCCTGGGCGTTCACCTGGGCGTTGACCAGCGCGTTGGCGGTCTGCTGTGCCCCGGCCGGGTCCTGCCCGCCGGCGACGAGGAACTGTGTGGCCTGGGCCTGGAGGGCCAGGAAGTCGGGGTTGTACGCGCTGACGCGCTGAACGAGCGTGACGCGGTGGACCTGGGTGTAGTCGGCCACCAGCGTGGCCGTCAGGGCGTAGCCGATGTTGCCGCCGAGCGTGCGGGCGAGGGTGTACAGGCCGGAGGCGTCGGTCACGTCGGCGCGGTCCACGGTGCTGAGGGACATGGTGGTGAGCGTGACGAACATGAAGGGCATGCCCGCGCCGAGCACCAGCAGGGCCGGCACCAGGTTCCAGAAGCCCACGTCCAGGGACAGGTGCGCCAGGTCCCAGTAGCCCCAGCAGATCAGGGCGATGCCGCCCAGTATCAGCACGCGCCCGTCGAGGTGCTTCAGCAGCCAGCCGGCCACGGGCATCGTGACGAACAGCGACGCCGCCCGCGGCGCCACCGCCAAGCCCGACTGAAACGCCGGGTAGCCCAGCAGCGTCTGCGTGAACTGCGGCAGCATGAACGTCGTGCCGAACAGCGCCACACCGAACACCAGGCCGATCACCGACGAAAGGGCCAGCGGCCCGTTGCCGAACAGGCGAACGTTCACCACCGGGTGGCGCGCGCGGAGCTCCCAGACGGCCAGCGCCGCCAGCGCCGCAACGGCCACGACCGTCCCGGCCACGATCCATCGCGAGGCAAACCAGTCCTCCTCCTGCCCGCGTTCCAGCACGAGCTGAAGCGACGTCAGCCCCACCGCCAGCAGCGCCAGGCCGGCCCAGTCGATCCGCGCCACGCCGCGGCGCAGGTACGGCGGGTCGCGCAGCAGCGCCAGCGCCAGCAACAGCGCCGGAACGCTCACGGGCACGTTGATGTAGAAGATCCACGGCCAGCCGTACGTGTCGGTCAGCCAGCCGCCGAGGACCGGCCCGATGGCCGGGGCGAGCACCACGCCCATGCCGTAGACGGCCATGGCCATCCCCTGCTGGGCCTTGCCGAACGTCTCGCGCAGGATCGACAGGGCCACGGGGATCATCGCCCCGCCGCCGGCGCCCTGGATCGCGCGGTACAGCAGCATGGCGCCGAACGACCTGGCCGTGCCCGCCAGCACCGAGCCGACGATGAACACCACCATCGAGCCGACGTACAGGCGCTTGCGCCCGACTATCGCGCTGAGCCAGCCCGACATCGTCATCACGAGGATCTGCGCGATGGCGTAGCCGGTGGCCACCCACGTGACCTCCGAGAGGTCCACGCTGAACGTGCCCATCATGTGCGGCAGGGCCACGTTCACCACGCTGACGTCCATGACGGCCATGAACGTGCCCAGCATCACCGTGGCGGCGATGAGCCAGGGATGCTCGGCCGGAGGGTCGGTCCGCGGGTCGCTCATGGCGCCCTCCCCGCCGGGGCGGTGGCGGCGGGCGGCGGCGCGGCCGGCGTGCGCGCCGGCTTGACGGAGACGTTCACGGTGGGCACCACCGACATGCCCGGCGCCAGGTGGTAGCGGCGCAGGTCTGGCGGGGAATCGAAGACGATCTTGACGGGGACGCGCTGGACGACCTTGATGTAGTTGCCGGTGGCGTTCTCGGGCGGCAGGAGGGAGAACTGCGCCCCGGTGCCCCATTGCAGGCTCGCCACGCGCCCGGACAGCGACGCGTCGGGGTAGGCGTCGACGGAGATGCTCACCGGCTGGCCCGGCAGCATGTTGGTGAGCTGGGTTTCCTTGAAGTTGGCCACGACCCAGACCTCCTCCTGCACCAGCGCCATCATGGCCTGGGAGGCCTGCACGTAGGCGCCCACCTCGACGGTGCGATTCGTCACCCACCCCGACACGTCGGCGCGCACCTGCGCGTACGAGACGTTCAGGCGGGCCTGCCGCAGCGCCGCCTGCGCCGCGACCACCCGCGCCTCGGCCACGCGCTGCTGGGCCTCCTTCTGGGCGACCTGCTGGGGGGCGGTCTGGGCGGCCTCCAGCGTCGCCTCGGCCGTCCGCATGTTCGCCTGCGCCTCTTCCAGCTTGGCGCGGGCCTCCTCGACGGCCTGAGTGGCGGTGGCGACGGCGGTGCGGGCAGCCTCGGCCTGGTCGCCGGCGGCGGCCTGGTGCTTGCGCGCGGCGTCGAGGTTCGCCGCGGCCACCTTCGACTGCGCCAGGACCTGCTGCATTTCCTCCACGGCTGCGGCCCCCGCCTTGGCGATCTCCTCGTAGCGCCGCACGTTGCCCTGGGCGAGGTGGTTCTGTGCCTCGGCCGCCCGCACGTCGGCGGCGGCCTGGGCGGCGGAGGACCGGGCGGCGTTGGCGTCGGCGACTGCCTGGGCGCGGCTGCTGATGGCGGCGCTGACGGCGGCGGCGGCGGAGACGGCGGCCGCCCGCGCCAGCGAGACGCCCGCGCGGGCCTGGTCCAGCGTCGCCTTGGTCGTCGCGCGCGTCAGGACCACGTCGACGGCGGCGGCCTGCGCTGCCGCGGCGGCCGAGTTCACCTGCGCCTCGGCGCCGTCGGCGGCGGCCTGGTAGTCGGTCGGGTCCAGCTCGACCAGCAGCGTGCCCCTCTCGACCCACTGGTTGTCGCGGACGGCCAGGCGCACCACCCGCCCCGGCACGCGGGCGCTGACCGGCGTGGCGTTGCCGTCGATGAAGGCGTCGTCCGTCGATTCGTGGCGCAGCGACCAGAGGTAGTAGGGGATTCCGACGGCCAGGCCGATGGCGACCACCACCGCGGCGATGATGATGATCCACTTCCGCCGGCGCTTGCGGCGGCCGGCCTGCGCGTCCTCCTGCCGCGAGGAGTCCTTGTCTTCGTTCTGCTTGCCCATGTGGCGCCCTGCGGGCCGGCGGCGCAGATCACGGCTCCCCACCCGCGCGCCGCACACGGTCAGACAACCAATTCTATTCGCCGGGGCGCCGCACGGCGTCTCGCGGCGGCGAGCCGGCCGACCCGCAACCATTCCGTATTCCGCAAGCGACCGGCGGAAGCGGAATAGAATGCTCCTGGAACGGCGCCAGGCAAAAGGCGGACCGGGCGGCGCCTCGCCCGACGGCGAACAGCGGCCGCGCCGAAGCCGGCTCCAAGAGGTGCACCATGACGACCACGCGAAGGATGTGGGCCTTTTCTGTCGCGGCCATGTGTGCCGCGGCCCTGTCGGCCGGATGCGAGAAGACCTTCTGGGTCCACCGCTATCCGTCGTTCTACACGCCGGAGTTGAAGACGGTGGCGGTCACGCCGTTCACCAACAAGACCGACCGCAGGGGCGCCGGGGCGGATGTGAGTCGCCAGCTTGCGATGGCGCTGCGGTCCAACGGCACCTACCAGGTGGTCGGCCCGTCGGAGCTCCGCAGCGACCTGGAGGCCAAGGGCGTCAAGGACGCCACGGCCGTCACGCGCGAGCAGCTTCCCAAGGAGATCGCCAGGCTCCAGCTCGCCGACGCTTACGTCACGGGCACGGTGCTGCAGGACACGGCCCACATGACCACGCACACGTACTGGGAGTACTACTACATCGACGGCCAGGCGGTCCGGCCGGAGGACCTGTTCTTCGACCGCGACGATCGCGGCGGCCACGGCGAGGGTCATGAGGGCGGCGAATTCCACGAGCACCACGGGGGCGGCCACTACGAGTGGGGCGGCGGATGGGGCTGGGGCTATCCGTACGGCTGGGGCTACTGGGGCCCGCCGGGATGGTACGGCTGGGGGCCGCCGTACCTCGGCGTCAACTACACCGACTACGTGACGCGCGCGGTGGTGAGCGTCGAGGTGTCGATGGTGCGCGTCAGCGACGGCAAGGTGCTCTACAGCACGCCGACCCCGCTCCACAGCGTCGCCCGCGTCGAGCAGGAGTGGTCCGTCCCGGCCGGGACCGTCCGCGGCGAGGCCGTCGCCAACGTCGCCCGCATGATCGTGGGCAAGATCGCCGTCGTGCCGGTCAAGCTGAAGGTCAGCCCCGCCAAGGCGCTGCGGACAGCCTCGGGCAAGACGGCCACGCGGTGGAACGTGACCGACACGTTCCCCGCCTCGGCGGAGACGATGTACGCCGTGCTGGCGCTTCCGGCGGCGGCGGACCGCAACAAGTTCGGCCTGACGATCTCGCCGAAGGGCAAGCGCGAGAACGTGCTGGCCAAGCAGGAGTTCGACTACAGCGCGGCCGTGGCCAGCGACGGCGTTCAGTTCTCGCCGGCCAAGATTGCCGCCGCGGGCGGCGGGCCCGGCGAATACTCCGTGAACTTCTACGCCGAAGGCGGCTACGTGATGAGCCACGACTTCCGGATCAAGTGACGCGGGCTTGACCGCCGCGTCGGTTGCGGGCCCGCATGTTTCCGAGGGTGTCGGCGTTGGGGGGCGCCAGGAATTGACAATTGCTGTTATCGACCCGCGCTGATACCATGGGGTCAGCGCGAGGCGATAGCATGAACGTTTCGTTGACCAAGGAACTGGACCACATGGTCCAGGAGAAGGTTCGTAGCGGACTGTACCATTCAGCCAGCGAGGTCATCCGCGAGGGCCTGCGCCTTCTGAAGCAGCGCGACCAACT
>Ga0172363_10000930_pt1 | contig 22979 bp, 29 predicted proteins | sample LakKivs2_kivu2a2_FD_114541 | JGI IMG/M metagenome (GOLD analysis project Ga0172363, IMG submission 114541) | Sediment microbial communities from Lake Kivu, Rwanda - Sediment s2_kivu2a2 | ecosystem: Environmental > Aquatic > Freshwater > Lake > Sediment | place: Rwanda: Western Province, Lake... | reverse complement strand
GGAAGGGGGCAGTGCCTGTGCGGCCCGCGCCCGGCATCGTGTATTTCTCCATCCGAGGTGGTGACCTACACGCTGGTCCTGGCAAATCCCGGCCCGGCGCTACCCGGCGTGCGCGTGACCGACACGCTGCCGGTGGAGGTGACCTACCTGGGCAACCTGTGGGCCTCGGCGGGGGAGTACGGGGCGGCGGGGAACGTCATCACCTGGACGGGGACGGTGGAGGCGGGCGTGCCGGTGACGGTCACCTTTGGCGCGACGGTCAGCCCGGCGTTGACAGGGCGGCGCGCGGTGGTCAACACCGCCTGGCTAGACGACGGGGCGGGCACGCTGCTGGCGCGCCGGGCGATGGTCATCGTGAATGGGGTGGCGGTCTATCTGCCGGTGGTGGTGAGACATTGGTAGTCGCGCCTTTCTCCCGCCACTGTTCCACCGAATCCGGGCATGGCACACTCTCTAAGTATAGCGTATCAGGGCAAAAGTCCTGACCGTTCTTCCATTGGACGCTCCCCAAGAAAGGCTTGACAGAGTTGAACAGGCTCATGTTTTTTAGCTCTGTGAATATGCCGATATCCAGATAAGGCTTTACATCAAAAGACTTGACTTCACCGTTGGTAAAAAGCAAAGTGAGCGTGTAGTCAGAATTGGGTTTGACTGCTTTCACTCTAGGGTTCATAATCAGCCCTTTCTACTTCAAGGGGTCAATCTTGAAAACATTCTCACCCTGGCTGGCAAGTTCCCAATCAGCCATCAACTCATCCTGGTGTATCTCAATCCACGCCTGGACTAACTTCAGCTTGTTGGGTTTCAGTTCACCCTCCAACACCTCGCCCTCCGGTATGGCAATCATCGCTTCTTGTTCCTGATATTTGACGTGGATATGAGGCAGATGATGTTGGCGTTTATCGAAGTAGTACATCGAAACGATAATTCCATAGAACATTGCAATGATTGCCATAGTCAACCTCGCTTCCGGTGATATTTCTGCCACAGTTTACAATGGGCTGCTTTGGTATCCGGAGAGTGGCACGGGCGAAAAAGGACTGTGTCAACGGCGGAATGTCTGACGTGCCGATGGTCTCATCGGTCAGTGCGTCAACCTGTGCCCAGTTGATCGCGGAGGGTTTATTCATCGTCTCTCGAACTCTTGGATAATGTGCTCCGGTAGGGGATCATCAAAGCCGTTGGGTGCTGTAAACTCTCCGGCACACAGCCCGAATGGTCGCAGTGGTTTAGACACTGAAACCACGGGCTTGATCTCTGCCATTGGTTTGCCAGCCTTGATGATCACAAGTGTCTCACCTGCCTCTACGCGCCGCAGATACGTGGGCAAATCTTGTCCTATTTCTTCCTCGCTGACCCATATCATAACGTGACTTTCAACCGTTGTCTGTCCAGCACGATAGTCCTCGCGTGCTTCGCGTGCCATTTCACGCATCACGTGCTTGGCTTCCGGTTTGGCGAATAGCGCGTCCCACTTTTCTTCACTGGCACGGATTTCCTCTTCAGTTTCAGTCTCCTCTTCATCCGGCCATTCGTCGTATCTCTCGCTCGCCTGGAACTCGAGAAACCGCGCAAAATCAACGAGTTGCAGGACACGTTCAGGTGGCAATCTGCGCATGATTGTGAGCACTGTCTGCTCGTGTACTGAAGGCTGACCAGTCGTTTGCATTTCCAGCGCCTCCCACTACCTTGACGAAAGATGTCTTCTGCGGCCTTATCCTTACAGTCTACAACAGAAACACAAAAACATCAACTCCGACCGTGCCGGCTGAGGAATCCGCGGGCCGACGGGCGATGAACTCGCCCGTCACCCATCCTCTACGATATCTTCCAATCCAACCAGCCATACGTTCTCACTGTCGGCCTGCGCCGTCAGTTGTTCGGTGAAGCCGCTGCGGGAAAAGAGCGCATAGTGGACGTGCCAGTCGGGGGCGGGCAGCACGGCGGACGATTTGGCTCGTAGTTCATCCAGCGCCTGCACGCCTAACGGACGTAAAGTCCAGCGCACTTCGCCCAGGAGTGCAGTTTGCTGGCTCCAGTTCAACCCGACTACGTCTACCTGGGTCTGGCGGTCCCAGTAACTGCCCACCTGCTCGGGTACGAAAGGCAGGTGTCCCCGTCGCCCGCGGCGGTTGACCCACTGCCGGCAGAGGTCTTCGAACGCCGTCGTGCCGACGAAAGCGTTGAGCTGCTGGTCTATCGCCTGCCAGGCGCGCTCCACGTACCCCTGTTCCAGGTCTTCCCGGTAGGGAGCGACGAAGCGGAAGTAAAAGTTGAGGTAGTTGTCGCTCAGAGCATAGAGTCCCCGCCGGCTTCGCTCAGGGTGACGCTCGGTGACAGGCACCCGCCGCTCGACCAGGTGCAGATCGCGCAAGGTCTCCAGATAGCGCGGCAGATTGGAGCGCGGCACGCCCGAGGCAGCGGCAATGTCCCGCATCTGCCGATGCCCCTGGGCGATCGCGTGCAGGATGCCCAGATAGTTGCGCGGTTCGCGCAGTTCTTCGTAGACCAGAAACAGCGGCTCGAGATAGAGCAAGTTGTTGGGACGCAGGATGCGCTCCCGGATATTCGCTTCAACGGTGTGCGCAGGCTCGAACTGTTCCCAGTACGACGGGATGCCCCCCAGCACAGCATAGGCCGTCACCTGTTGCACCGGGTTCCAACGAGGAAAGAACTGGCGCAAGGCGGTCCAGTCCATCGGGCGAATCAGCAATTGCCCGCTGCGGCGACCGTAGAGCGGCGCACGATAGGTCATCAACTCGCGCTCCATCATCCCGATGTGACTGCCGCACAGCACCAGAAAGAGTTGCGTCTGCTTCAGTTCGTGGTCCCAGAGCCTTTGCAGCAGCGAGGGCAACGCCGATTCTGCTTCTACCGCGTAGGGAAACTCGTCGAGCACCACGGCCACGCGGCGTTCCTGCGCCAACCGGCCCAGGGAGCGAAAGGCCATTTCCCAGTCGGGATACGTGAAATCGGAGGAAGGGGACGCGCCCGGATGCTCCAGCCGGTAGATGGCGCGAGACAGGTCGCCGAGGAGCGTCGGGGCTGGGAAACGGTTGGCGACCCAGAACAGGTGCGGTTTGTCTTGTACGAAGTGTGCCAGCAGCGTCGTCTTGCCGGTGCGTCGCCGCCCGTAGACGATCACCAGTTGTGCGCCGGGGCGCTGCCACAAGTCCGCCAGGTCGGCCAGTTCTCGCTCGCGGTTGATGAATTTCACGACCGTCTCCTGTCAGTGTCAGTAGATTATGATACTTGACTGACACCATTCTATCACCGGGCGAGACAAAGGTCAACTTACGCCTCTGAGACCCTGCTTCTGGTTAGGATTCACCTTCCACGTTTGGTAAGCCTTTCGTGCGCGTCGCTGCACCCTACGAGGAAGGCGCGCATAGAACTTCCAGAACTTGGGAGTCGCTCGTGCTTTCATCTCGCGTGTTCTGTCTTGTATTGCTTGTGTGTTGTCTGCTCTTGATGTATACTGATGGCGAGGTGGCGCGGGCAGTTAAGAGCGGGTGTTCCATTCAGGACATCATCTTATGGGCGGGCAATGATTGAGGAAATCAAGAGAAAGTTCGCACGCGACGCGTTTGAGTTTTCAAAACATGCCACGGACCAATCTGTCTTGCGCGGAATCAGCGTTCGGGAGATACGGCAAGCGGTTAGCGTGGGAGAAATCGTCGAGGACTATCCGCATGACAAGTATGGGCCGAGTTGTTTGATACTTGGCTTCACGCCAGCAGGTAGACCCCTGCACGTTCAGTGCAGTTATCCGTCACGTCCGGTGATAAAGATCATCACTGTGTATGAGCCTGACCCGGATGAGTGGATAGAGTTTAAGGTTCGGAGAAAGTGAGATGGCAACGGGAATGGGAGAAGAGAGGCTCGTGGAGCAGGAAGTTACCTACACGTTGTTTAAGGACGGCAAGTTCTACGTCATTGAACATGTACCGGCACGAGTGAATGTGGAGACGGGAGAGCAGTTTTTCGCGCCGCAGACGGTTGAGCGATTGCAGCGTATTGTCTGGGGGGAGCGACAGCCGGTTCGGGTCATTCAAACGCCAGTGTTTGAGTTTGTGTAGGAGAGATCGTTCTATGGAACAGCGCCCGATCAATCGGGCTTGCCCGCCGAGGTGAGAGCCCGATTCTATCGGGCTTTGCTCTTTCAGGCCGGAGTTTAGGCCTGGGTCACGACGGGCCTCTGTTGTGTGAGCTACGTCGCGCCCAGGATCATGCGCTCTACCTGGGCCTTGGCCTCCGTTACCACGCGCTGTGCTTCCTCCCGCAATGCCCGCGCACGCTCCCGCCGTGCTTGTGCCTCGGCAGCAATCTCATGCTGTGTCTCAAGTGGAGGCAAAGGGATCTGCAATATTTCGATGTCACTGGCCTGCAAGCGAGGTAGGGTATTGCCCGTCATCATGCGTTTGGTCTGATTGACAATAGCAGATGTTAGAAGGAATTCCTTCAGGTAAGCGGGATGGCAGTTCTCACGCGTTCGCAAAATGTGGAACTCTGTTGAGCAAAGCCCATCAAATCGAGCAAGATGGACCTTGTTCAGATAAGGCCGCAGGCGTGGGAATAACACGTCACCGGCCTCGAATACCGTCGCCCGGCTGTCAATATCCCGACCGTGGGGGAGATTGCCAGTGGTTAACTCTCCAGTATTGGACTCAATGTGCTCCAGACCTATGTAGGGGGTGTCGGGTGCTTCCTGGCACGCGGCCACACTTTTTCTGCGGAATCGCACCACTGCCCTCAGCGGTTGGCATGGATATCTGCCCTTGGATAGGACAGTCAGCGCAGCCATGCGCTCAGGATGGTAGTACTCTGGGTTTAGTCTCCCTGTCCGTACGGTACTGGCCCGTTGCGCAAAATGTGACTCGTCTTTCACCTCTGGCAACTCAATCCCCAGCTCTCCCAACACATACCCATTGATACTCTCCAGCAGTGCCCGTGCTTCAGCCTCCAACTCCCGCTTGCGGCGGTAGGCGGCGTCCATTTTGTCGGCGATGGCGTCCTGAACAGAGCGAGGAAGCAGTGGGATCCGGATGCTCGCAACCGTAGGTTTCTGAAGCTGCTTCTGAGCCGCACCGGTCAGACAACGGAGTAATTGCTCCTTGCCAAAGCGACTGGCAAGGAATTGCTCAAGGTAGCGGGGATTCACACCGATCTTGGCCCGCAATAGCAATGTATGTGAGGATGCAAAAAACTCACCCTCAGGCTCTGCAAACATCGCCACTTCGCCTGCCTTCGCACCTGTGCGTACCACGAGAACATCGCCGACCCTAAGTCGAGACTGCGGAAAACCGCGAAGTGTGTCTTTCGCAACAAAGGGCAGACCTGTCAAGTTCAGACATCCGTCGCGCACATCCCCTGCTCTCACAAACGGCAAGCCCCTTTGCTCATCGGCGTATTCCCGAGGAAACTCTGCAGGATGTATCATGTCCTCGCAGAGTTCATCTATTGTTGAAAGAGGATATTTCCCAGCCCTTAGGACAGCGACAGCCTCCTGGAACGCAGGTTGATAGTAAGAAGGGTCAAATCTACTTTCCAAGTCTCCCCGCTCCACCCGAAAGCAGAGCGGGCTACTCAGAAAAAATCGGTGTGCTCCCGCTTGAACTGGTGGTAGACTTCGACGATGGCGGGCAGGTCGTTGGCGTCGTCCTTGCCGGTGGCGGTGTAGCCCACGTGCTCGGCGATGGCCATAAAGATCGGATAGTCCTGCTCCCGGTCTTCCTCTTCCTTCCACTTGCGCAGGAAAAGTAGCGACGCCTTGACCCCCGCCCCGGCGGGCACGAAGGTGTGCTGCGGCAGGCTCACCGCTGCCAGTACCCGCGCCTCGCGCATGACGAAGTCGCGCACGTGCTGGAGCGAGGAGTTGGTCAGGATGCCGTCGGGCAGCACGATGCCCATGCGCCCGCCCGGCTCCAGCAGTTGCAGGCAGCGCTCGATGAACAGGATCTCGGTGCTCTGGCTGTTGCGCCGCCGCACCTTGCCGCTCAGTTCGTAGGTGTCCAGGTAAGGGTGCGTCGCTCCGCTGCGGATGCGCGTCACCTTGGCCCCGAAGGGTGGGTTGGTCATCAGGAGCGTGTAGGTGCCTGGCTCAACGGTAATGTTGTCGCCCATCCCATTGATCTCGTCAAAGACCTGCAGGGCATCGGTGCACTTGATGTTGGTGTGGCCGTCCTCGTGGATGATCATGCCCATCATGGCCACGCGGCTGATCTGCTCGTTGATCTCGATGCCGTGCAGGCGGTACAGCGCCCAGTCGTGCCAGGAGCGGTAGGCGTTGGCAGGATCGAGGCGGGCCTCGGCGTCCCGCCGCACCTGGTCCAGCGCCTGCAATAGAAACCCGCCCGACCCACACGCCGGGTCAATGATTTTATCGCGCCGGTTGGGTTCGAGCATGTCCACCACAAAGTTGACCAGGTTGCGGTGGGTGAAATACTGGCCCATTTCGCCACGGAACACCACGCCCAGGAACTTTTCAAAGGCCGCGCCCTTCACGTCCAGTTTCATGCGGTCCAGGCTGACTCCTTGCAGCACCTGCACCACGCGATATACCAGGTGCGGCTCGGCTTCGATGGAGCGCTGGAATACGGATGGAGCGGTCTCCTGGGCCTCCTGGTAGATGCCCTGCACGCGGGCCGTGACCTCATCCGCGCTTTCGTTGGTGCCACACTGGAAGGCGTATGCATCGCCAAGGCCCGTGTGTAGCCGTTCGTCCTGCAACTTGCAGAACATCAGTTTGCTGATCTCGTCAAAGGCCTCGGCCGGATTGCGCCGCCCGCCCTCCCAGAGAATGTCGTGGCACTGCTGGAAGGCATCGCGCAACTGCGATTCGTTGACCACGACCAGGTCAGGCCAGCCTTGCCGCTGCTTCCAGTAGCGATACTTGGGCGCCTTGCCGTAACAGACCGGCAAATCTGCGACGATGCCGCTGTCCAGGGGGCGCTTGGGGTCCCAGGACCTGGCCTCGAAGACGATGCGCACGTTGCCGGCCACCACCATGCCGTACCGGGCTCCCAGGTTGCTGGCATTGCCCCCGGCCTGCTTGGCGGCCTGTTCGATCTCCGCCTGGCTGACGCCGTCAGGCTTGCACTCGACTACACACTAGCGCCGGGTCCTGGCGTCGTCCTCGTAGACGACGATGTCGGCATAGTCGCGCGGTTCCCGGCGTGGGGTCTCGACCTCGAAAATGAAACACTGGGGCGTGTTGCGTGTTCTGTCTAGTCATGGTATGCTCCTGACGGCATTATCACGATCATCGGGAGGGATCCATGGCCAAGAAACAGCGAGTTTCCAGGGCGGCTCAGGACGCTGCCACGCGCCTGGCTCACTGGCTGCGCCAGGTCAATGCCGACCAGGCGGCCCAGGCCGAGGCTCTGGCACTGCGCCGCGATATGGTGGCCCTGCTCACGTACCTGCGCGACGAGCGGGTCACTGGCACGCCAAGCACCGGCAACCTGCCCCTCAAGGCTGTGCGCGAGGTGACCGCCCGCTTCGCCCATCCACCAGAATTGGACACCACGATCGGAGACCGCACTTTTCGCCTGCGAAGCGAGGATGACGTCTGGCCTCTCCACTTCCTGCACACCCTGGCATACGTGGGTGGGTTGCTGGAGGGAGGGCCGGCCCGGCGGTGGCAAGTTACGACAGATGGTGAGCAATTCCTGACCGCCAGCCCGCCCATCCAGGTGTGGGTACTGTTTGCCTTCTGGTGGGAGCGGACCAACTGGCTGATCGCCTATCCCTTCGGAGGTATGGGCACGAGCCTTCCTCCTCACTTCACGAGAACTACCCTGGCTCACCTGCTATCGTTGCCGACCGATACTCCCGTCCCCTTCGAACCGTTCGCCGACCGGTTGATCCAGGAGACTCGTCTGAAGTGGACGGCGCCGGACATGACCTTTGCCCGGATGCTCCTGCACGGTGCCGTCGAGCGCATGGTGATCAGCATCATGGCCGATTTCGGGGTAGTGGAGCCGGAGTACCAGGACAGGCCGCTGGGCAAGGGCACGATGCGGGGACTAGTCGCCTTCCGGGTCACCCCTTTCGGCAGGGGGCTGCTGGAGTCATTTGGGCGCGTGGCGTGAAACTGAGAGGGTCACGAAGTGGACAAGTCTATGGTCCTCATCGGCGTACGTGCGCGCGGTGCGCTCCTTCGTGCGGGCGGACCTGATGGACCTGCCGACGATAGCGGGGCGGGACGTGTTCTGTGCAGAACTTGGCGGTAGAGAAACAGGAGGGCTGCTTGCGAGTCATTGCTACACCAGAGAACCTGGCGCAGTTGTGTTCATTGCCGGATCCCCCGCAACGAATATGGTGGGAGAAGGCGCAGATGGAGTTATGCCTGGTGCCGGCTGGGGAGTTCTTGATGGGCATATGGGACAGGGAACGCCAAGCGCCACCGCGAGGCAAGGAGGGGCACCCGGTGACATTGATTTCCTGGGAGGATGCGGTGGCTTATTGTGAGTGGGCAGGGCTGCGGCTGCCGACGGAGGCAGAGTGGGAAAAGGCAGCGCGAGGCACGGATGAAAGACTCTATCCCTGGGGCGACGCGTGGGATGGCAAGAAATGCAACAACGCGGAACGGATTGCCGGAGGCGAGTTGCTGACCTATGGTGAGTGGAAAAAGTGGTGGCAGGATTTTACGATGCTGGACCAGGAGGAACGGAACCGGGATACGACCACGTCGGTGGGAACGTACAGTCCTGCAGGAGATAGTCCTTATGGCTGTGTGGACATGGCCGGAAACGTGTGGGAGTGGTGCGCTGATTGGTACCAGGGCTATCCAGGGACGACCTGCTACCGGAGCAGGTTTGGTGAGACCCAGCGCGTGCTGCGGGGTGGCGCGTGGTTCAGCCAGCGGTATGCAGTACGCACTGTCTGGCGCAGCGGGGACGATCCCGTCCGCCACGATGACAGCCGCGGCTTTCGGTGTTGCGCATCGCCCACGTCTTCTCTCTAGTACTCTGTCAACCGTGAGTTGTGTCATCCAGAAAACGGCAGACGATCTGATTGACCTCCTTGGGCCGGTCGGAGGCGAGAAAATGTCCTGCGTTGGGGATGATCGCCGCCTGAAGATGCGGGATCAACTGCCGGGCGCGGGCGACGGCCTGCTTTGCGGGGTACATGATTTCGCGTTCGCCTACCAAGAGCAGGACGGGCATTATTAGCCCCTTCAGTTCCTCCGCGTCAATCGAAGGCCGCAGGACCATCGTCGAGCGCACCCCCGCGATGCCGGCGACGAAGGTTTTCGGCTTCACCTTGCTGGCGGAAGCACCCTCTAGGAACCACGTCGCCGTGCACCGGGAGGGGGCGAGGATCATGGGCATGCCGCGGATCATCCAGTGCAGGGTCGGGCGCGCCAGCGGCAACCCAGGACAGAGCAGTATCAACCGCTGCACCCGCTCGGGCAGGCGCAGCGCCAGGCTGGCCACCAGGTAGCCGCCGTAGGAAGCCCCCATCAGGTCAAACGTGGCGATCTGTAGAGCATCTACCAGGTCCACCAGCCAGTCCATATGATCCTCGCGGCTGGCAGGTAAGCGGTAGGCCTGACTCTTGCCAACATCGCCGATCACATCTACCGCGTACACCCGGTGAGAGGCACTCAGGGCGGCGATGTTGTGCTGCCACATGACCGCGCATTCCAGGTTGCCCGGCAGCAGCACGAGGGGGGCGCCGTCCGGCGGGCCACTAACGTTGACGTGCGCCAGGCCGAGTCGGGTAGGGATATCTTGTTCGCTATAGGGAACGGGCCACTGCGCCAGAGCGGCGTCGCAAGCAGCCAGGTAACGGGCTTTGGAGGCCGCATCACGAAAAACGGGAATCAGTTGATTGTCCATCTTGATTCCTTGTCTCGACTTAAGGCTCCACCACAAACTCTGGCTCACTCATCTCTGCAAGGCAACTGGTATCCGGCGCGCGCGCCGGATCATTCAGAAAATCCTGGACGATCGCGATCTGACAAGGATGGCCGGTGCCATTGATCCAGTGCCCGAGGCCCGGGAAGTCGTACGCATAACTGTGGGACAGTCCCTGAGCAACACTGTGCCCATATTCCGGTGGTGTCACGGGGTCAAACTCGCCGCTGATGACGAGTACGGGGATGTCGCTCGTGACCCGTTCATGCTCAACGACAATGGGCCAGTCGTCGCACATGTCACCAAGCCTGCCATCGCTGCATTGAACCGACCAATGTACACCAGCGGTCAAAATAGCATCAATCGTCTCTTCCCAACGCACTACATGGTGCCAGAATGAATAATCGCTTCCATCCGCCGCCGCTGGTATCGCATTCGGAAGCCAAGGGATCATGTCCGTCTCATAGAGGGAGTGAAAGACCATGTCGGAGAGCCGCTCGCCCGTGAGCAGGACGCTCTGTTCTTCGCCATTCACATCCACCTTGAGGGTGACCGGCTCGGCATCGAGCCGCTGGATGGCCTGTCTCAACGCATCATCCAGGTTGGGATAGGCTGCCTTGCAGGCCACGTCCATCTCGCAGCTTTGAGCCAGGCGGTGGAACGAAAGCTCGCCGGACGACACCCCGCCCGGCAGTGGCGGGATGATCACCGGCATAACCGAGTCGAGAATCACGCTGCGCAAGCCGTCCGGCGCCACGCGCAGAGTCACCTGCGCGACATGCGTGCCGTAGGATTCGCCCAACAGGTTCCACTGATCATAGCCCAGTGCGTGGCGCAGATCCTGCATATCTTCCGCCATGCTGGCGCTAGAGTAGGTGTGCAGATTGTGGCCCTCCTTCGCTAGACGTCTGAGACAATCGCCGGGCTCTTCTCCGGCCAGGCATTCCAGCGCTGGCTGCGAAAACCCGGTGCCGCGTGGGTCGAACCAGATCAGGTCGCGCCTCTCCAGGTATGGCGTGATCACCTTACCGCAAATGTGAGGCACGATATTCAGCATATGCCCACCTGGGCCGCCGACTTGATAAACGATGGGATCTGGCGCTGGCGTTTCGGAAGTGGAATGAAAGATCGCGACGGCCAGCCGGATGGTGTTATCCGGAGAAACGGGTTGCGCGCGGTCTTCGAGCACGCTTACGAATCCGCAGGTGACACTTGCCGCCTCTGGTACCTGGAACCAGCACGTCTGTGGCTCGAAGCGCGGCTGGTAGGCGGCTTCCGGTGTGGCCGTCGCAGCGGGTTGCACAGGGGTTGATGAGAAGACAGTTGGCATGGCTCCGGGTGTTGCGAAACAACCTGACAACGCCGTTACCGTCAGCGCGGCAAGCAAAATAAATCCGATTGGTTTGTCCATAGAGCAGATTATATCCCGAGGGCGGTCCTTGCACAAATGAAGTGTTGGGGAGTGTTGGTTGTTCCATGTTCGTACTCCCAGGTATTTGACTTGCGTGTATTCCGCTGTATACTCGGACTGTTCGCAATGCGAGCACTACGTGTGTGATAGGCTGACGCAACGCCTGGTCGTATACGAGGAAGTAAGGCGCAGGATCGGCGCGGAAATCCCGGAAGATGACCATGTCCGTTTCATCCAGCCCTATGAGAACAAGCGGCGACTGGACGCACTCAGGGCATCAAGTGATGATAGTCAGGTAGATTGACCTGGGTTGAAATTGCAGAATGTCAGCCATCTCTATATAGGGAGGAACAAGATGAATATCGGGATTATCGTATTTTCTCAGACCGGGCACACCCATTCCGTCGCCCTGAGGCTTCAGGAGAGACTCTCCGCGGCCGGACATTTGGCGAGCATCGAACAGGTAGAGATCTCCGGCGAATTGGGGTCGGGGGTAAGCAATTTCCAGCTCAAGACGACGCCTGAAGTCGACACGTATGATGCCCTCGTGTTCGGCGGTCCGGTACTGGGCTTTGCCCTGTCACCGGCAATGAAAGCCTACCTGGCGCAGATTGCGTCACTGGAGGGCAAGAAAGTGGCCTGTTTTGTCACCAAGTCCTTACCCTTTTACTGGACGGGTGGAAACCAGGCGGTCAACACGATGAGAAAACTATGCGAATCCAAAGGTGGGGAAGTCTGCGGATCAGGGATCGTAATCTGGAGTGGCGCGCGCCGCGAACGGATGATTACCGATGTAGTTGAGAGGCTCTGCAGATTGTTCTGATTCTCCCGACTAGTGTTACTTTGCCCGGCCGGCCCGAAAGCGCCACAGCGCCAGGGCAAAAAAGCCCGCCGCGTACGCCAGCAAGATAGTGGTAGGCAGCAGGGCCGACTCCAGCCCCAGGCCGCGGATGAGGACGTTCTGAAACCCGTCCATGGCCCGGGCCGCCGGCGTGACGTGCCCGACGGCGGCAAAGGCCTCCCCCGCCACTTCCAGGGGGACCAAGGCCCCGCCCAGCCCGGTGAACAGGAACATGGCGATCAGCGAGAAGAGGATCACCTGCTCGTCCCCTTTGGCGACCACGCCGATCAGCAGGCCCAAGCCGGACACCCAGGCCCCCAACCCCAGCGCGATCAGCAAAACGGCGGCCGGCTGGCGCAAGTAGTCCACCCTGAGCGCCAGTTAGCCGAAGCGGTGGCGGAAGGGGCAGGAGGCAAGAGGCAGGAAGCAGGAAGCAAGGGGCGGGAAGACGACGAGAGATGGAACACGGCCGCGGTGCGCGACCTGCTCTCGGCGGCCTTTAGCGACGAGGAACTGGTCACGTTTTGCTTCGACTGCTTCCCGGCGGTCTACGAGGAGCTGGGCAGGGAGATGGGCAAGGGCCAGAAGGTGCAGCGGCTGCTGGTGCATTGCCTCCGCCGTGGGCAGATGGAGGAGTTGCTGGCGCGGGTGTGCGCGTGCAACCCGGCCCAGTACGCGCGCTTTGCCGCACGATGGGGAGAGGAGGCGGAACGATGACGAGCCTCAAGCACATCGGCAAGTACGAGATTACTGAGGAGCTCGGCCGTGGCGGGTTTGCCACCGTCTACGAGGCCCACGACGTCGAAAGCCGTTTTCAGGCGGGCGACTGCAACGGCGGCCTGGCCGGGCCAACGCGGACGAGTACATCCGGCGGGGAACATTGACGGCGACGGCGACCTGGAGGTGGTGCTGAACACCGCGCACATAGGGCTGGTGGCCTACACGCTGGTGCTGGCGAACCCCGGCCCGGCGCTGCCGGGCGTGCGCGTGACTGACACGCTGCCGCTGGAGATGACCTACCTGGGCAACCTGTGGGCTTCGGCGGGGGATTATAGGGCGGCAGGGAACGTCATCACCTGGACGGGGACGGTGGAGGCGGGCGTGCCGGTGACGGTGACGTTTGGCGCGACGGTCAGCCCGGCCTTGACCGGGCGGCGCGCGGTGATCAACACCGCCTGGCTGGACGACGGGGCGGGCACGCTGCTGGCGCGCCGGGCGATGGTCATCGTGAACGGGGTGGCGGTCTATTTGCCGGTGGTGATGAGGTATTGAGTGGATGACTGGTAATGTCCCTATCGAGCGAGCCGATGGGCAGCCTTTTGAGACGCGCAATCGGGTCATGCTTTGCCACAGTTACTATATCTCTCGAGAGCGACTGCTTGTGATCGAGTTCGGCCTGGCTGCCCGGGTGGCCCGAAAGGTCGTAGCGGCCCACTACGGGGATTGCTTCACTGACGCCATTGCTGTAGAAGCGCGGCAGGCATACGAGTCGCTCATCCTACAACTGCCCTACATCGGCGGCAGAGAGAACCCGCTCACGCAGATCATGGTTGCGGCCGCCATGTTCCTGGCCCTCTACAAGCCGTTGAAAGCGCACGGCAAGGCGGTTGAGGAAATCGGGGCACTCGTCTACGAAGCAGTCGAGAGAGCCTATGACCTGTTTCCGCGGTCCCTGCTTCGTCTCTACGGAGGATTGAGTTTCACCGAGCGCAGCCTGCGGAAGGCACGGGAGCGGGCGCTGGAATCTCAGAAACGGCGCTATGCCGGGGACTGGGTGTACTCGGTCGTGGAGGGAGATGGGGAGGAGTTCGACTACGGATTGGATTTTGAAGAGTGTGGTATATGTAAGTTCTTCCAGGCACAAGGAGCGGAAGAGTTTGCGCCGTATATGTGCCGGCTCGACTTCATAGCGAGTGACCGGTTAGGGTGGGGGCTGGTTCGGACGAAGACGATTGCGGAAGGTGCTGAGAAGTGCGATTTCCGGTACAAAATCCGGGCATGGCACACTCTCTAAGTATAGCGTATCAGGGCAAAAGTCCTGACCATTCTTCCATTGGACGCTTCCCAAGAAAGGCTTGACAGAACTGAACAGGCTCATGTCTTTTAGCTCTGTGAATATGCCGATGTCCAGATAAGGCTTTACATCAAAAGACTTGACTTCACCGTTGGTAAAAAGCAAAGTGAGCGTGTATTCGTGTGCTGCGCGGGCCAGGGACCGCCACCGTCGCGTGTGCCTGGGTGGAGAAAAATTCTCACGACCGCTGAGGGGCAAATGGTGCTGAATGCCGCTCAACTTCTTCGATCAAGAATGGCAGGTTGAGACGTGTGAATGAGAGCTCAGGTGCAGGGACGCGGTGGTGCTTTATGTCGGGCTGGATATGCTTGTGGTGGGGATATGAGCTGCTCAGGGTTGCATCCCCTGGATGTTCGGTGGGATCGTACCACCAGACTCGCTCTCCAGCGTGGTTCAGTTCGTAACTGTAACTGCGGATGGTATGGGTGGATAGATCGAGCAACTCCCACACATCAAGCACGTAGCCAGCCTCGAAGGTCAGGCTGCCTTCTACCTCGGCTGCATACGGGCCGATGGTGTACGCGGTGAGAGTAGAGGACTGGATAGAGGGAAATTGATCGGGCAGGCTGGCAATCAGAGCGCAATACTCTTCGAAGGTGGGAAGCACGTCACGCCTCAGTCAGTGCTGCAAGGTGCGGGCGCAGTGAAATGGGCTGGCCAGCACTGGCACTGCGCAGGGCTAACAAGCGCTCGCGCAGGGCAGCCGCGTACGCGCGCTGCCGCTCCTGGCGCAGTTCGTAATAGCCAACCCAGCGGATCAGGTCACGGCTCTGCTCCAGTTCGCCCAACCGGTATAATGTGTACATATCTTCGGAGAGCATGCCGTACTGCTGCTCGAGTTTCTGCAATCGCTTGTCCAATCCGTGGATATCTTGAAGAATCTCTTCTAATGTCATTGCCGTATCCTTTCCACAGCGCCTGCACCAACTGACGGTGTGGAGCATTTCTTCGAGTTTTTCAGCCGCCAACCCACGCGCCTGAGCCTTATCGCTCAGCTCATCCATAGTCTACAACAGAAATGCAAAAACATCAACTCCGGCCGTGCCAGGTGCTGAGGAATCCGCAAGAACGCGCGGGACAGGTACCGCCGCCGTTGCGTGTGCCTGGGCGGGGGAAAGAACCTCACGACCGCTGAGGGACAAATGGTGCTGGCCGTGGTGCTCGAAAACCTGTTGGCCGAGGACATTCTGGCGGTGCGACTGGGCTACTGAGCCGTGCCGCCGAGCAAACGGTCACGGGGACCGCATGAGGCGCAAGGTGGAGGGCATTGTGGCCACCGTGGTCCAGGTGGCCGAGAACGCATGGGGCTGAACAACTACGCCGCTGCTTGTTGCACTTGCTCGGCGAGTTTCTGTTGTAGCCACAGATTCACCAGCGTCTCAACTTGCACGCCCCGCTTCTGTGCATGCCTTTCAATGGCAGTGAACAACTCCACTTCGATAGGCACAGCGCAGGTGATCTCAAACTTGACGTCGGGCACGTCAGGATTGTCGAAGTCGGTAAAATCGTGGGTGTCCCAGAACTCGCCGATTTTTTCGTCGGTGTCCGCTTGCGAAACACCGCTGAGTTTATCGGGGCATACGATGGAATCAATCTGCATAGGCTGGACCAGTCGGCGCGATGTTCTCACTACAGTCTACAACAGAATCGGGGTGCTCCGAACCTGCTGGCCGAGGACATCCTGATTTTACGACTGGACCACGCCCTCGGGCTGACCAGGGCTAGGGGACAGAGTTGGGCGGTACTCCGCTGCTACCACAGCCTTTCGACCTCGTATGCGTCAAACGCAGCATCAGCGCTTACGATGGGCATTCGTTCCACCACTGCTTGTGCAACTAATAGACGGTCGAATGGGTCACGATGATGGAATGGCAGCCTGGCCACGAGAGCCGTATGCTCTATCTCAATGCCCAAAAGGTTGATACCATTTACCTTCATTTGCTGTGGAATCAGCACTTCAAAGGGCTCGCCCAGGCTCAACTTGCCAAGGCTTAACTTGATCGCCATCTCCCATAGACTGGCGACACTGAGGAACGGTTGATTTGCAGCATCCTCAATCAGAGTCCGGGCGGTTCGGCTGAGGTTGGGGCTGCCGCTGATGATGTTAGCGGCCGGATTCTTTGATAGTGATCCGGGGTATTCCGGCTGAATAGATTGGTGGTGTGCACAACCCGTGTGAATGGGGCCGTCCAAATAGGGCGGCCTTTCTGTTTGCGCGAGACGAAGAGTCTGGTATGCTGGACCAGACTCGATCTTGAGAAAGGGGTGGCCCGGCCCAAAGGCTCTGCCTCTACCCGACGCATCCTTCGGGCCGGGTCTGCCAAAAGGCATGGTTATTGTAACCGACTTTGGATGCGCTGTCCAGACGTACGCAGATGAGTTCGACCGGCTGTGTTTTCCCCGGCCGAGGGTGTGCTTGCACTGCCAGGCTGTCGATGCGTTCATCGGCCACGGGTACTATCCACGCAAGCCCCTCGACCGGCATCAGGCTTACTCGATTCGGATCAAGCGCTGGCTGTGCAAGGCTTGTCGTCGCACACTCTCCCTCTTGCCCAGCTTCCTGCTGAGTTTTCGACACTACCTGCTGGCGGTCATCCAGCAGGTGGTCGTGGTGCGCTTCGAGGATCGAGCCTCTTGGCGGCAGGTCTTGCAGCGCTGCACCTGGCAAGATGCGCCGTCGGAGCGCACGGTCAAGCGGTGGTGCCGGTCGTTCGCCACACACGCCTCGCGCTGGCTGGCGGCTGTGCAGCAGACGTTATCCCAACACGACGCGGCGCTGCCCTGGCTCGACGCCTTGGGTGAACCGACCACGCCACGTCACACAGCGGAAGCTCTGCTGCGAGCGGTGACGCACTTGTTGGCATGGGCCAAGACCCGCTGGGCAGACGTGATCCCCTACGGCCTGAATGATCGGCTGCGCTTCCTGTGGCTCTGGGGACACGGCAGGGGCCTGGGACGGCTGGTTTGACCCACACACTTTGCGTCTAGGCGCGGCGACCAGAATGCGGTATGCTGGTAGCGAGCCTGAAACGGCTCGAAAATCCAATCAGGAGCTACCCGCATGAGCACAAAAACACCGCCCGAGACAGATTCATACGACCTGAACACCGAAATTGCGCTGTTCAGGTATGGCCTGATTGCTCCGTTGGTCCACGATCCGCCGCCCGGCGGCCAGCAGGAGCAGCGCTTGCGCGAGATCGCGGCCAAGACCTATCGCATTCCCGGTTCCACCCGCACGCGCGTCAGCGTGACCACACTGCGCCGCTATCTCAAGACCTACCGGGAGAACGGCTTCGAGGGACTACGCCCCGCGCCCCGCGCCGACGAGGGAACGCCACGCGCCTTTCCCCAGGAGGTGCTTGACAAGGCCATCGCGCTGCGGGAAGAGCAGCCCACGCGCACCACGCAGACCTTGGTCGACATCCTGGCGCGGGATGAGAGCCTGGGCCTGGATCGTCCCATCAACGTCCACACCCTGACCACTCATCTGCGCTGGCAGGGCAAGACCCGTCGCCTGCTGAGACAGAATGTTCAAGTTCATCGCCGCTTCGAGCGGGAGCACGTCAACGATTTGTGGCAGGGAGACGCCATGTTCGGCCCCTGGCTCCCCGACCCCGACCGGCCGGGCAAGAAACGCCGCGCTCACCTGTTCTGCTTCATCGACGACCACAGTCGCCTGGTGCCCTTCGCCCAGTTCTTCTTCGACGAGGCGCTGCCGCGCATGGAGCGCGTGCTCAAGGTGGGCATCTTGCGCCGCGGGCTGCCCAAGGCGATCTACGTCGACAATGGCCTGGTCTATTCCTCCACTCAGTTCGGCGCCGCCTGCGCCACGCTTGGTATCCAGCGCATCCACGCCGCGCCTTACTCACCGCAGGGCAAAGGCAAGCAGGAACGCTTCTTCGAAACCTTGCGCGCCCAATTCCTGCCCGAGGTCGAAGCCTCCGACATAGCGCTCCTCGCCGATCTCAACGAGTCGCTGTGGGCCTGGCTCGAGTGCATCTACCACCAACACGTCCACAGTGAGACCGACCAGACCCCCCTGGCGCGCTACACGGCCGGCCTCGAACACGTCCGTCCCGCCGACCCCGAAACGCTGCGCCTGGCCTTCCTATGGCGCGAGAGGCGCAAAGTCCGCCGCAACGCGACCATCTCGCTCCAGGGCAACACCTACCAGATCGATCCCGCCCTGGCCGGGCGTACCCTCGAGTTGCGCTTCGACCCGTTCGATCTCAGCCGCATCGACCTCTATCTTGACGGCCAACCCCTGGGTACGGCCACCGTCACCATTCAGCAGCGCCAGCGCCATCTCCAGGTCGAACATCTGGCGACCGATCCTCCCGCTCCGCCCAAGCCCCAGTCTTCGCTCGACTTTCTGGCCGCTTTGCGAGAAGAGTATCGCGCCCAGCAGCAACAGGAACTCGGCCAACTCCACTTCTCCCACATCGTGGCCGAGGGTGACGCTGATTCCCCCACTTCACAGGAGGCATAGATGTTCCAGCAATTCTACGGCTTTACCCGTTTGCCCTTCTCCAAGTCCATTCCCACGGCCGACCTGTTCGCCGCTGCCGCTCAGAAAGAACTCGCCGCTCGCCTCACCTATCTCGTCCGCGAGCAGGGCTTTGGCCTCGTCACCGGCGAGTTTGGCTCCGGCAAGTCGACCGCCGTGCGCGCCTTCACCGACTCCCTCGACTTCAACCGCCACCTCGTCATCTACCTCACCAACCCTACCACCGGCATCACCGGCCTGTATCGCGAGCTGTTACTCAACCTCGGTCACAAGCCCCCCTATACGGCTTCCCGCATGGTCGCCGCCATCCGCGCTGCCTTCGATGACCTGCTCTCCAACAAGCGCCGCACCCCCCTGGTCATCGTCGACGAAGCTCACCTGCTGTCCCAGGACATGCTCGAACAATTGCGCCTGCTCTTCTCCCACAAGATGGACAGCCAATCCCTCGCCACCCTCCTGCTCGTCGGTCACCCCTCCCTCCGCTCATCCCTCCGCCTCACCGTCCACGAGGCTTTCTACCAGCGCCTCTCCGTGCGTTATCACCTGCCCCCACTCGATCTGCAAGAGACTATCGGCTACGTCAAACACCACGTCCAGGTAGCTGGCTTCACCGCCGCTACCCTCTTCACCGACGATGCCATCACCCGCGTCTTCGAGTATACCAAGGGCCTCCCGCGCCGCATCAACCAGGTCTGCACCACCGCCTTGATGGCTGGCATGATCGACCAGAAATCCGTCATCGACGAAACCTCCGTCCGCAAAGCCATCGCCGACCTCGAACATGACTGATTGGCCCGGCGCTCTCTACTACCTGGCTCCCGCCCTCCGCGGGAGCCTTTTTCGTCTCTGGCCCCGCCATTTATCCCGGCCTTTCACCTCCACCTAATTTGGCCCGTAACATGATGAACCACAGGAAACTATGAGTGTCCAGTAGCGGCCTCATGGCATGTACTCGTTGAAATCTGCCAGCGGAGCGTCAAAGTCATCCGCCATGACGACCAAACCTTTGGCGCTGCCAAATTGTGGATGGCGCTTGGGTGGCTCGATCGGAACTAACTGCACCACCTGTTGGGCATCTTTGAAGATGAAGACGTTTTCACCTTTGATGGCAGTTTCGATCAAGTCCGGCAGGCGCACTTTAGCCTCATCGAGGCTGACCTGGTGCATGACCATTCCGACTCTCCTCTCGATTGACTGTATCACCGCACAGTCTACAACAGAAACGCAAAAACATCAACTCCGAGCGGGCCAGGTGCTGAGGAATCCGCAAGGCCACGCGGGACAGGTACCGCCGCTTTCGCGCGCGCCTGGGCGGGGGAAAGGCCCCCACGACCGCTGAGGGGCAAACGGTGCTGGCCGAGGACATTCTGGTTGTACGACTGGGCCGTGCCGTCGGGCTGAACGGCCACAGGGCAAAGTGCAGGGCGGTGGGCATCCAGGCTCAGGCGGCCATCGCAAAGACTTTCATCGCGACTTGAGGCACCTCGATAGGCGTAAAGTAGCCCGCTGGGTACAGGTAATCCTCACCGGATTCGTCTACAACTCGGACCAATTGATGTTCAGCCGCACGGGCATCTGGGATCACCTCGTAGATTTTTCGCACTTCCAGTGAGGCCGCGTAACCATCGTTCTTGATGCAAACGACAAACCGTGTTTCCAAGTCAGACTGTTTCATAGTCACTCATCCAGGATACGTTTAACCTTGATTTCCTGTTTCTTGATGCCATGCGCTTCGTGGGCCAGGTACCGCTGCTGTCGCGTAGGCCTGGGTGGGGGACAGGCCCTTGCGACCGCCGAGGGACAAATGGTGCTGGTCGTGGTGCTAAGGGACAGGTGTTGGTTCGTGGCTATAGAGCCTGTGTGCCTCGGCATAGATGCGCAGCGCTGCGTTGATGCGCTGTTCATATTCGTCGCCTTAAGCCCTAAACCATGCCAATACATCTGGGTCTATGCGCACAGTGACAGGCACAGGCCGCTTTGGCATCCGTAGAGTGACACGGGCGACAAAGGACTGCGTCAACGGCGACATGTCTGATGTATCAATGGTCTCATCGGTCAGCGCGTCAATCTGTGCCCAATTGGTTTCGGAGGGCTTGTTCATATTTGGGATGTCTAGCTTGTTCTTTCGTTCATCCCATTCGAAGCGCATGGTTACAACTTGTGGTAGCAGATCGAAGTTATGGCAGAGTCGAACTGTAACGGCAAAGGTCGCGTCGGTTCTTGATACTGTGTGTCCATTGCAAATCCGATGATAGCACATGTCGCGAAAACATCAACCCTGCATTGGATTCTGGTCTTGAGCCTCTGAGAAAGGATTCCATGCGCGTGGCGTGGCTCTAAGGGAGCAATTTTGAGGAGGCTGAACTGTGAGTTTGAACTGAGGCGAATTCTAGTAGATGCTTCACATTTACTTCACGCAAAGTGAACAGGACTATGCTATGATGGTGGTGTGCTTTGATTGAGCAAGGCCACTCAGATAGCATAAAGTACTATATTAGGCATCATGGCGCGCATGCACGAAAGATTAGCAGCCCAGGCCCTGGGTGTCACCTATGTGATGCAAAACCCAAAAACGTACTGCCCAGAGGTGGACATAGATGGCCAGAATGTACCCCGAACGATTGCCAGAAAGCGCACTCCGAGACCCGAAACGATCTGCGGAGCGCAGGGTCTACGAGGCATTAAGCTGCCTGGATGACAAGTTCCTCGTCTTCTACAGTGTCGCCTGGCAGGCTCGCAGGCGTAACGCCGGTGCCCGAGACGGTGAGGCCGACTTTGTGATTGCTCATGCTGACCTGGGGATCCTGGTGATGGAAGTCAAAGGGGGAGATATCTCCTACGATGCCCGCACAGATCAGTGGAGCAGCACAGATAGATATGGTGAGACGCACTCGATTGATGACCCAGTCGAACAGGCAAGACAAAGCCGGTACGCCCTGTTTGGAAAACTGTGCGACATGCGGGACTGGGACCACAAGCGTTGGTTGACCATCGGACAAGTCGTGGCCTTTCCCGATGTGCACGTGGGAACCGCCTCGTTGAGGCCCGACCTGCCTCGTGAGATCATCGTGGATACCGATGACGTCCACCACATTCAGGATGCCGTGCTCAGGAGTTTCAAGCATTACAGTGCTGAAGATAGGCGCGCAGGAGGACTGGGACAAGATCGGCTGGGGTTGGTCGAGAGACTGCTGGCCCGTCCGTTTCAACTGAAGACACCGTTGGGCGTAGAGCTGGAGTACGAAGACGAACGTCTTATTGAGCTGACGGAACACCAGATGATGGTGCTCGACTGGGTGAGTAATAGGCGCAGGGCTGCTATTGCGGGATGTGCTGGCTCGGGCAAGACGATGCTGGCTATAGAAAAGGCCCGTCGTCTGGCCATCGAAGGCTTTGAGGTATTGCTTACCTGCCATAGCAAGTCACTCGCCGAAGACCTGCACCACCGAATGTCTGGCAAGATCCCCGTGATGCACTTTCACGGGCTGTGCAGGGCCATGGCCAGAGAAGCAGGCATCGCCACTGGCGACGCGGATAGTCTGCCCGATGCACTGTTGGAGGCAGTAGACAGACTGGGGCCGCGCTTCGACGCCATCATCGTTGACGAGGGACAGGATTTTGAGGAAACCTGGTGGCTGCCCCTGGTATCCCTGTTGCGCGACTATGAGGATAGCATCCTGTACGTCTTTTTCGATGACAACCAGAATATCTACCGGCGACAGGACTACATTCCGGGTGTAGTGGACGAGTTGCCTTTCACACTGACGGACAACTGCCGCAATACGCAGCGAATTCATCAGGTGGTCTCTTCTTTCTACCACGCACCGACCAATCTACGCTGCCAGGGGCCACCGGGCCGGCAGGTGGAGACATTCTCATACCGGGGAGAGTCCCATTTGATCCGTATGGTAGGACGGCAACTGCATCGCCTGGTGGAAGAAGAGAGAATAGGTGCCGGAAACATCGTGCTCCTGACCCCGCGCTCCCAGGATCGCTCAGCGCTCAAAGCAGGGACGCGGGTCGGCAAGTTCGTTCTCACGACAGACGCCCCATCTTCCTCCAACCACATCCAGGTGAGCACCGTTCACAGCTTCAAGGGTCGGGAGAAGCAGGTCGTGATGCTGGCGGAGATTGACCGCTTTGCCAGTTCCGATTTGGCGAAGGTACTTTACGTAGGCTGCTCACGCGCGCGCACCCATCTGCTATTGTTGATAGATACAGATGCGCCCCACGCTGTCAAAGAGCGCGTGCGTCAGGCCACGATGTGATACTGTGATACCAGG
>Ga0172363_10000927_pt1 | contig 23024 bp, 5 predicted proteins | sample LakKivs2_kivu2a2_FD_114541 | JGI IMG/M metagenome (GOLD analysis project Ga0172363, IMG submission 114541) | Sediment microbial communities from Lake Kivu, Rwanda - Sediment s2_kivu2a2 | ecosystem: Environmental > Aquatic > Freshwater > Lake > Sediment | place: Rwanda: Western Province, Lake... | reverse complement strand
GGTTTCATTACTATTATGTCCTTTCCGGTCATCGTTTCCCCCTTAAACTCAGGGTACTACAATAACCATCCTTAGGACATTTCTAAATTGGTATAATAGGACATTACTATATTGGGATTACAGTTACCATTTTTATGAAAAACAGGGACTGACACTTACTTCTGCGTAGTTAGTTCCATTAAGCTGTCTGTCCCTGCTTTTCGAGAAAAATGGTAACTGTCCCTATTTTTCAAAAAGCACCGGTTCTCCTGAATACTTCAATAAGGGTCTTGCCTGTAATTTTAAGGTCCATCCACAGGGATTGATGCCGGATATAGTAAATATCACGACGGAGTTTTGTAGGTATCGACAGTTCTGCCCGGCCGCTTGTCTGCGAAAGACCTGTTATGCCGGGCCTTACAGCCAGGACCTTCTTCTGCCACATGTCATAGGTGGCAACTATGGAGGGAATTTCCGGCCTTGGACCGACGACGCTCATATTGCCTTTCAGAACATTGAAAAACTGCGGCAGCTCATCCAGACTCCACTGTCGCAGCCATCTGCCGAACCGCGTTATCCGCGCATCATTTCTGTCGGTCAAAACCGGACCTATTACAGGAGCATTTGCAACCATTGTCCTGAATTTGTAAATTGAAAACTCTCTGCCATATCTCCCCACTCTTTTATGTACAAAAAAGACAGGTCCCCTGGAAGATATCTTTACCGCTATTGCCAGAAAAACCAGCAGAGGCGACAGAAAAATCAGGCACAGACACGAAAATAAAACATCAAAAATCCGTTTGCGCATGTTTGTTATCTATTATATCACGAAAATCTTCATTCCTTGCTTCCTGATTTAAAAACAGATGCAAGGCTTGCAAGAAAATCCGCTAGTAATTTTACGGAATGAACAGCTCCTTTCAAAAGAGATAATCCCCGGCATGAAAAAAATGCTCCGGCAAGAGTTTTGATTCTCCTTCTCTCCAGGAGAAACCAGACAGATAGTAGGTCAAACCTTCCTTTTGGCTTCAGAATATTGCCTTCCCAGATTTTTTTCTCAAATCTGCCTGCTTGGCAGTCAATTTCCGGGACAGAAGATTTGCCAAATAGTTCCTGTTGAAAATACAGAGGCAGATAAACCGCTTTTTCTATTTTAAATTCTTTTGCCCTGGTTCTGAAAACCTCCCAGCGGATTTTTTCCTTATTTAAAAATTCGCAGATTTCCAGGTGCCAGAAAAGACCGCTCAGACCGTGCATAACCGACAGATGCAGGCACAGGTGAATCAGGAAATCCTCAGGCGACAGACTTGTCAATTCAGAGCCGGACACTGTGATTTTCCTGGTGTTTGCCCAGATTTTTTCCATATCCAGGTTAACAGTTGAAGCATATGACCGGTTATTAATCAGGTCGCCGTGCAGTTCCACATAAAACCCCTCGCGTCTGAGGGGTATTGCCAGGGAATTGTTAGCCATCCAACTGATTTGTTCAGGCAGAACCGCAGTATAGCCTGTTTCGCAGAGAAGCCCGGCAGAACGCATCATGTCCGAAGAACGCACGAGAATGTCTATATCCTCAAGCGGCCGCATTCCGGGTTCAGGATAAAGCGTCTCCATAAGAACAATTCCTTTCAACGGAACGACTCTGATACCGCTGCTCCTGAATTTCTCAATAATTCTTCCGAGTTCTTCCCACCAGAGAATCTGTTTTGTCAGGTTGTTCTCATAGTCCGCCTTCAGCCGGCAAAGAATTTCTGCCGGAACAGAGCCGGATCTTTTCAAAAACCTGTAAAACAGCGCCGACAGTCCGTTCTTTCCTGCAATCTCAGCCGCCAGCTGCAGGTTTATCGCTTCATAATCCTGCATAGAAGGATGAATATCCCTGTCAAATCTGCAGGCATCAAGAAGGAACCGGAATTCCTGCGGTATTTTCATTTTTCATTTTCCAGCGATTCTAAATTCTGCCTACCCAATCTGTGGACAGGATCAATTTTTAATGCCTGCTGCCAGTAGTGTACGGCTTTTGCTTTATCACCCTTGTGTCTGTAAAGCAGACCTAAATTGAAACAAATGTCTGCGTCATCCGGCTTAAGTGCAAGGGATTTTTTAAATGCCGCAACCGCCTTATCTGTCTGCCCTGTCTGACCGAACGCAATGCCTAAATTGTTATAGGCATTTGCAAAATCCGGTTTCCACTGTATGATTTTTTCGCAGAGATATATCGCCGGTTCATACTGCTTTTTCTGAATGCAATCTGCCGACATATCATTCGCATAATTTATGACTGTGGGATCTAATTCAACTGCTTTCTGAAGGGCATCTGCTGCAGCCCCAATATTCTTATTTAACATCTGTTGTTTTGCAAAATCAGTACATGCTTCAACGACTATTTTTTTTGCTTCCTGCCAGCCGGGCCGTAATTTCAATGCAAACTCTGCTTCTGAAACTGCTTCCTGATATAGCCGGCGGTCCAGATACAGCGAAGCCATGTTTTTATGAACAACCGGTTCTCTCGGACTTTCCTTTGAAGACATACGGGCACTCACAACAGACATGTCTGCTTCTCCCATATCGGCATACGCAATGCCCAGATTATTCTGTATCCAGGGCATATCTTCAGCCATGGTCCCTGCTTTTTTATATTCATCTAACGCTAAATTTTTCTCACCTTCAAAAGCATGTTTCTGTCCCAGAAAGAAATGATAATTGGCGACGATGCTTCTGCAGTAAAAATCTTCCTGTTCTGTATCAGTCCTGACTGCAATGTTATTCCACGGAGTGTCTACGTCTGATTTTTTATCCGGCATCTTATTCAAAACCCTGAAAACAACTCCATATGGCAGATAATACAATCCCCCCTGTTTATACATCGAACTGCCAATCGTGCAGAAAACCATTCTGCCTGAATTAACGGTTCTGCGCTGTATTTCCCGTCGCTTTTTCTCTGCCTCATCATAGGATAGTTTCAGATAGTCCCTTTCGTATATTCCCGGAAAGACAAATCCCAGGTCATCATAGATCTCAATATCATGCCTGTATTTTTCTATTTTCTGAAGATAAGCGAGCAGGAAAACCTCGTTGTCGCCTGCTGTAAACAGCACGGAATGTTCCGGCAGATTTCCGACAAGATTTCTGCCGTAATCCAGGGCAACATAATTTCCGCATGCATTTGCTGATTTAAAGTTTAATGCAACCTGGATTACAGGCAGAACCATGGCAAGAACAATGACCGGTAATTTTATCCATTTTTTTGTCCGGTTCAGCAGATATTCAAGACCTGCTGCCAGCCATATACAAACTATCAGTCCGGACGGAATAAAAAATACAGCGGTTGTATAGCGTCCTTCTGCATTTAACGGAAAATTTATCGACAGTACAATTCCAGCACTGGCCATCAGAAAAAAGAATATTAAAAACAGTCCGGCTCTGCCTTTAATCCGGGAAAGACCGGTTAATACCAGCGGCCAGACCAGTACCGGGAACTGCCTGACCAGATATGAAAAATAGAAACCGATCTGTCCGGTTAAATCCGTAAAAGTTCTGGGACCGGAAACAGGCATGCCGTACTGTCTGCGGAAAATATGGCTGATAACATCGTTGAAAGATTCTACTCCTCCCCAGTTCATCTGTGGATGGCATGCAGCCCGGACAGGAATATAAGCATAAAATAAAAGGCCTGAAATAAACAGACCTGATACAGCTGCAATATTTTTCGGAGTGAGTGTTTTAAGGCGAATGTATTCCCATGCGATGAATGCAACAAACAACGGCAAAAGGAAAATCATTGTTGGATGATGTGTTGAACCAAGTCCATAAGTAAACGATAAAAGGTACAATACGCCCTGTTTTCCGGATTCATACCACATAACCAGAAGATAAAGAATCAGAACAATAAAAAATATGTTCAATGTGTAAACTTCTGCGGAAAGTGCCTGCGACCAGAATCCCGGGGAAAATGCAAAAGTCAAGGCTGTGAATGCCGAAATAAAGTTTACGGAGGTATTACCCATGCCGGATGGTTGTTGCACTGAGATTTGCTGCAACAGATACAGGCACAGAAAAAATAACACAAAGCACGCGGCGGCTGCAAAAAATACCGACATAATATTCAGCCGGAAAGCCGGACTGCCTGCTGGAAGGCAGCCAAAAATTCTGCCTGAAAGACAGTAAACAGGATACCCCGGAGGATGCGGAATCCCCAAAGTTAATGCAGCAGCAGATAATTCACCTGAATCTCCGACAAACACAGAAGGACATACGGTCAGAAGAAATACAAAAAACGACAGGAGAAAAACAGCAAAACCGACTGATTGCCGGTTCTGGAACATTCAGGACCTTTTAGGAACCCCCTGGCAGGCCGGTTGCTTTATAGGCCCTGAGGCGCATTTGCCGCAGGCAAGAGCCGATGTTTCAAATATCTTCTCGGAACTTATCGCGGGTTTCTCATAAGGCCTTTTTCTTTTCTTTTTTTGTACCGTATTCATTTGTGTCCTTATTATACCATACTTTTCACTGATTTTTTAAAACACGATGGTAAAGGAAATACGGTGGGTCAAACCCAGGTCTCCGTATGGTGCAAATCCATAATCCAGATGGTACCCGTATAGTTTGAAACCGATTCCTGCAGTCAACCCTGAAAGAGCACCCAAGTCATTGCCAAACCATTTATATTTGTATCCGGCACGCAACGCAAGAAACTCTGTAATTTTTTCCTCTGCACCAAGATCTATGGTCATGTAATCGTCAATCGACTGATTAATGTCTAATGCCAGAAGGAAATTCCATTCAGGAATCCTGAACGCTGTGCCGAATTTCAGGTTAACAGGCAGCCAGTAGCTCTTTTCAATGAATTTCAGTTTAGGCCCGATGTTCTGAACAACAAGTCCGAACTGCAGATTATCGGCCCATGGACGGTAAATTCCGCCTATGTCGGCTGCAAAATCCCAGGCATTATAGTCGTCGATGCGCTCGTAAATCACCTTCAGGCCGATTCCCGCGTTGAATTTTTCGCTGAATTTATAGCCGCATGCAGCAGTACCGGCAATATCATAGGAAGCAAATTTACTTTCAGGGCTTGTAGGATCGGCTTCAGGCGCTTCAAAACTCCAGGAGCGTTTTTCCAGATCGGTCATATAAAGTCCGAAAATACTCATGGCGAAAACAAGATCTTTCGACAGCGGACTGCTGAACGCAATAAATTCATGCCGGATGTTCTGAAACCATTCTGCATGTGTGCCGGTAATCTGAGTTCCTTCAAACTGAATAAGTCCTGCCGGATTCCAGTAAATCGCATAAATGTCGTCGGCAACCGCAGAAAAAGCCTCGCCCATTGAAGCAGGTCTTGCGCCCAGACCTATCTTCAGGAAAGCAGCGCCTGTTGTGCCTGCCTCCGGATGCACAGGAACAGCGCAGGCAGCGGTGCAGGCAGCAAGAACAAGTATGGTGCTAAAAATGAATGCGTTTCTGATTTTTTTCATTTTTCACCTCAATGAACGATTGCCAGTTTTTTAATTACTTTCGCAGTAGCGCCTGTCCGTCTGGATTTTGCCTCAACTTTGAAGATATAAACGCCGCTTGCGATATCTTCTATGTCCCAGACAGTTTCCTCGGCATTGCCAGCAAAGCCGGAATCCGACAGAGTTGCGATACGCTGTCCTGAAACATTGTAAACATCTATCGTAATATCCGCATTGTCCCCTAATTTATACTTAAAGGTTATCTTATCGCCTGTGGCTGGATTCGGGTAAACATAGACCAGATCTTCCGAAAGCAAATCACCGCCCGGAGAAGGTGCCATAAGCCGGAAAACAGACAGATGGCTGACTGTCGCTGTTACCTGATGTATCGCAGTCTTCGGCTCTGAAGTATTTACAATTTTCCACTGACGGGTCTCATCCTTCCAGACATAGATCCGCAAATATTCGCGCTCTATACCGGTAATCTGTTCGTCCCTGTATGGAATCGTAATTGTTGCCAGGCCGTTAAGCTTTGTCGCAGGATTTCCAAATTTTATTTCCCTGACAATACCTGTTGGCAGGGTGTTATCCGGAAATCCTTCGTTCGGAGAACCGGCAGGTTCTGTGATTGTGACAATATCGTCCTGGCTCATCACTCCCCCTGGAATGGAAATTGATGTGCCGTCAGGAGCAGTCACTGTTCCGCCGTTTGCCGCAGACACTGATGCTTCTATGCTGGAATTTCCGACCCTGAATATGCTCTTTGCCAGTTTTATGCCACTTGCTGTCTTGACTTCCAATTTCAGGGTGTAAATACCGTCTGACAGTTTTCTGGTATCCAGTTTCTGGATTGTCCTGACACTTTCCAGGGAATCTGTCATGTCCACGACCACAGGTATCCATGTTGCCGGTTCAGTACCGCATCCATAAAACAAACTGTATTTTTCAACACCACTGGCAATTGCCTGTCCCTGGATCTCCAGAACACCATTTACTGTTGCATTGAGTTCCGGATTACTCAGGGATACTATTTCCGCAGCTTTGAATGCATAGAGTTTGCCGCCAAGTGTGCCGGCATAAATCCATCCGTTTGAGATGCATGGCGAAGATATCACCTGTGAACCAAGAGAATACTGCCAGGCAATTGTACCGTTGCCGGCATTGATAACATAGAGGTTCCCGTCTCCTGAGCCCACAAAAATGTAATTACCTGCAATAGCGGGAGAACACGCATAGCCAAGTTCTGTCAGGGTTCCCAGCGGAACAAGCGGCGGTTTTGTCTGCCAGACAATCGCACCGTTATTGACGGCATCAAGGGCTGTCAGTATATATTCTGAATTCTCATAAGACCCCGGCGCATATCCTGTTCCAACGTAGATTATTCCCTGTTCCGTGACAGCAGGCGATGAAGTATACGAAGCGGAATTACTGTCGGAAAGAATAGCCCGTGACCATTTTTCCTTTCCGGTGGAAGCGTCAATTGCATAGAATTTCCGGTCATATCCTCCGGCAGGACCAAGTATCAACCCTCTGTAAACTGCAGGCGAGGCAAAATAAATATCGCCTCTGGTGGAAAACGGAGTCCATCTGGACCGACTGCTTGCTTTATCGAATCCGTAATATTTTCCATCGTTAGAACCAATATAAATAGTATTGCCGGACATAACAGGCGAGGAATAAACGTACTGTCCTGTCGCAGAATATTTCCAGCAAAGAATGCCTGTGTAAGCATTTACAGCATAGACCCATTTGTTCGGATAACCGCTTGCGGCATAGACAAGTCCGTCGCAAACCAGCGGAGAGGAAACATCTGTGCCGCCTGTCGCAAATTTCCATTTTAAATGTCCTGTGACAGCATCCAGGCAATATAGATTGCCGTCTCTGGAAGTCGCATAAATCATTCCGCCCGCCACAGCAGGAGAACAGTCAACCCATCCGCTTGTTGCGTATTCCCATCTCATTGTTCCGGTATATGCATCCAGGGCATAAATTTTGTTATCCCTTGCTCCGAAAAACACCATCCCAAGGGCAGTTACAGGCGACGAAACAATCGGTCCTGCTGCACAAAAAGGCGTCCAGCCCTGAGTCAAAGGCGGATTCGCCACTTCGGTTGCATACCTGGTGTGCTGGAAATCTCTTCCATACATCGGCCAGTTGGCTGCATCTGCACTCACTGCCAGAATCAGTAATAGTGACAGGACAATTTCAGCCCGGATTAACATATTATATTTAGTTTTCATGTTTTCACCTTATGGTCCTATGTCTATTCTGTACATTTTCCCATCCGCTGAGCCGAAATAAAGCCGGTTGGTGTCGGTATCAATTGTCGGCATTCCCTGAATTTCTGCGCCGCTATAAACAGGCCAGCTTGTTCGCAAAGTTCCATTCGCAACATCCACGGCATAGAAATAACCATCGTCGCATCCAAAATAGACATAATTATTGTCAGGATGGACAACCGGACTGCCTCTTATTTTGCCAATTGTCTGCCCGCCGGCAGGAAACTTCCATATAACATTGCCGTTATTTTTATCAAGTTTGTAAAATTTGCCGTTGTCAGAACCGAAATAAATATATCCCTGCCAGACATAAGCGCCGCAGTTCACAGCACCAAGCTGTCCGCTGTCGTCAAAATAATCAGGCCAGTTAGTTGCAACTTCAAATGTATCCGCTTTTCTTGCGTAGAATCGTCCGCCTGTTGAGCCGATATAAAGGTTAAGCAGAGACCATGTCTGCATTGAAACATCAATGAAAATGGGTGCGGTAACGCTTCCCAGGACGCTGAAACTGGCATTTACTGTACCGTCGCCTGAATTCAGCCGGAAAACAGAACCGTCCTCAGAACCCACATAAACATAATTATTCCAGTCAATGCACGGTGATGTGGAAATGTTACCCGTGGTATAGAATCCCCAGTTCTGCGCAGGATCTCCGGTGTCGGTTGTACGCTTGTGAAGTTTACCGTCGGCTGTTCCCACGTATACATAATTTCCGTAAGGAGTAGGCGAGGACTTTACAGGCAGGGCTCCAAGTGATTTCTGCCAGGTAAGACCTGTGCCGGCTCTTACTTTGTATAGGTTACCGTCGGAATTTGTGAAATAAATATCCGTTGAAACAAGATCCGGCGAGGTCAACCCCGGAGAAGAAGTGACAGGAGCGGACGATTGATATGACCAGTAAACTGAACCGTCAGGATTTAATGTGTAGATTTTTCCGTCGTTGCATCCCACGTATGTCCTGCCGTCCCAGTAACAGTAAGCCGGCGATGAGTAAACAGGTGAAGCAGAAACAGAGAGTTGCTTTGGCCAGCCGGACGGCAGGGTCATTGGTGTTTTCACCTCAAGTGTCTGCGACATAACAGACGAAGTGCTGGTGCGGAAAGCATTCTGGTTGGAGGGCTCATCCCTGACAGTCACATCGGCAGAAGCATTTATGCCTGCTTCAAAAAGCGTTCCGTTTGCCACACTGGATTTGAGTTCAACCACAGCAAAATACCTTTTCAGTCCACCCGGAACAATTTTCACATTTGTGTCGCCGTCAGGATCAAGAACGTTAACTGCCTGGACACCGGCTGTGAGGTTAAAGCTGGCGTTGTCCACTCCTCCCACAGAAGCACCGTCCAGTGCAGGCTGATAATTTCCCTGAAACGTAGTTGACGGGTTATCTATCATTATGTCTATGCGGTTGAACAACGATTGTGCATCTGCTGTTGTCATGTTAACGGTTCCATTATTTCTGGTGAATTTAATCTTGACCTGGTTCATCTCCACGGAGTTTGCACCTGTCCCGGCATTATTGGCTATTTCTAATTTTAAAAGTGCGACTCTGGTAGACGGATATGCAACAAGAGAAGCCGCATTAACTGCATTTACGGTTACAGATGTCTGCGCAATACCGGCAGGAGCGTTGGAAATCCCTGAAATATTGTTTTTCTCGTCCTTTACCTTAATCGCAAAATAATATGTTGTTCCGCAGGTTAACCCGGAAACAGCCCGGTCCTCGGTACTTCCGGCTGATATGGGCGTCCATGACTGCGAAAAAGTTGTTGCATTTGTGAAATCAGAATCATTATTAATCTGCGTGTGCGAATATTTTACCACATAACCTGATGCAGTACCTGTTGTATTGTCGTCTCCGGTGGCTGTCCATATTAATCTGGCTTCACCTGGATTTACTCCCATTCCTGCCGATAGATTGGTGATTGCCGCAGGCGGTGTTCTGTCAGGCTCTTCTCCGCTTAAACTGTTCTGCGGCTGTGAAGCGTTCCTGGTTATGAAATCATTATTGTTGTTGTTTGTGTCATAGCCGTTGCCCTCAAATTCATCTGCTCCGCCAGAACCCATGCTGGCAGTGGTTGAAGAACCATTTGCTTTTCTTTCCACACTCTGGTTCGCAGGGGGATTTGCAACAGCGGTTGTTTCCCTGAAAACATTTGTTGCGGTTCCAAGTCCCACACCGTCAATAATTGTGCCTGTGTCAGCAGGACCGTCCCTTAAGCCGACTCCGTCATTGCTGTTTATTACCCCTGTTGACGTAAAATCAGGTGTTACAGAAATTGAGGCATAAGAACTGTTTGCCCAGAGAACATATTTTCTGGGATTAATATAATAATTACTAGACCATGTCTGTAAAACTGTATCGGTCCCTCCTGCGGCTGTTCTTTTGACCAGACATTTGCCGTTGAGGTTAACTGCTGAACCGGTGGGATTGTATATCTCAACAAAATCATCACTTGCAGAACTTCCCTGTATCTGAATCTCGCTTATAACTAAATGATTTGCTGTTGAAGAAGCCACTGCAGCCGGAACATTTGAAAGTGCTGCCTGGTTATTTACTTCATCCTTTGCTTCAATCGCTATGTAATAAGTTGTGCCGGCAGTCAGGCCTGTCAGAGTTCTTGTTTCAGTAGTGCCTGAAGACAGAGGCGTCCACGATTGAACATATGTAGTGGCAGAATTAAATTGTGTCTGATTTGCGATGCCGGTTGTTGAATACTTTACAACATAACTTGTGGCTGTTCCCTGAGTACCGTTGTCGCCCGGCGCAGAAAAGGTCAGGCCGATTTCGCCGACGCTTGTACCCGTACCGGCCAGCAGGTCTGTAATTGCCGCAGGTGCAACAGTATCGATCTGTGCCGTTGCAGATGGAACATTTGAAAGATTTCCCTGGTTATTCCAGTCGTCCTTTGCCTCAATTGCAAAATAGTATGTCGTGCCATTCGTAAGTCCTGCCAGGGTTTTTGTCTCGGTCTGGCCTGACGGTTTCGGAGTCCATGACTGCACGTAAGCAGTTGCCGAATCAAACTGTGTCTGGTTTGTAATATTTGAGGTGGAATATTTGACAACATAACCTGTGGCTGTGCCGGAAGTTCCGTCATCTCCGACTGCTATCCATGTAAGGTTCGCGTTTCCCTCGCTTGAACCGGAAACCGCTGAAATTGTAGTAATCGCAGCTGGAGGTGTCACATCAATTTGTGCCATTGCAGAAGGAACATTTGAAAGGTCCGACAGATTGTTTGCCTCGTCCTTTGCCTCAATTGCAATATAATAGGTTGTACCGTCTGTTAATCCGGACAATGTTTTTGATTCGCTTGTCCCGGCAGAAACAGGGGTCCACGACTGGGTGTATGTTGTCGCAACATTGAACTCTGCCTGTGAGGTTATGGGTAGTACCGAATATTTGACAACATAAGCAGAAGCAGTCCCTGAATTGCCGTTGTCACCTGTGGCAATCCACGAAAGAGCAATCTGTCCTTCAATACCGCCGGTTTGCGCCGTAAGACTCGTAATTGCAAACGGCTTGACCGTATCTATCTGAGCCATTGCAGAAGGAACATTTGAAAGACCTGCCTGCAAAGGCACCTCGTCCTTTGCCTCAACCGCAAAATAATATGTCGTACCGTTGACTAACCCGGTCAAGGTCTTACTCTCTGTCTGTCCGGCAGGTAAAGGCGTCCAGGATTGTGCATAAGTTGTTGCCGTGTCAAATTGTGTCTGGTTCGTAATATTTGAAGCGGAATATTTGAGAACATAACTCATTGCCGTGCCCTGATTGTTATTATCGCCGGGCGCTGTCCATGTTAACCTGACCTCTCCTTCATTTGCTCCGGTACCGGCGGCAAGATTAGTTATTGCCGCAGGCGCAACAGTATCATTCTGCGCAATGCAGGAAGGAACATTTGAAAGACCTGCCTGCAAAGGTACCTCGTCCTTTGCCTCAACCGCAAAATAATATGTTGTACCGTTGAGTAAGTCGGTTAAGGTTTTACTCTCTGTCTGTCCGGCAGGCACCGGCGACCAGGACTGTGCATAAGTATTTGCAGCATTAAACTGTGTCTGGTTTGTAATATTTGAGGTGGAATATTTGACAACATAACTCGTTGCCGTACCCTGATTGTTATTATCGCCGGACGCTGTCCAGCTAAGATTTACGGTTCCCTCTGTTCCGCCAGGCACAGCCAGAAGATTGGTTATGGCACCAGGAGACACTGTGTCAATCTGAGCCATTGCAGAAGGCGAATTTGAAAGAGGCGACTGATTATTTCTCTCGTCCTTTGTTTCAATCGCAAAATAATATGTAGTACCATTGACAAGTCCTGTAACTGTCTTGTTTTCTGTCTGTCCTGCTGGCTTCGGGCTCCATGTCTGCACATATGTCGCTGCTGAATTAAAAGCACCCTGACTTGTAATCGCTGAAGGAGAATATTTTACCACATATCCTGAAGCAGTTCCTGAAGTTCCATCGTCGCCAGTAGCTATCCATGTAAGATTAATCTCACCTTCGTTTGCTCCTGAATCAGCAGATATGCCGGCTATTGCGGAAGGAGGGGTAACGTCAACCTGCGCCATTGCAGAAGGAACATTTGACAGATTTGCCTGGTTATTTCTTTCGTCTTTTGTCTCAATTGCAATATAATAAGTAGTGCCGCCGGTTAAACCTGATAGAACTTTGCTCTCAGAACTGCCCGCTGCAAGCGGAGTCCAGGACTGCGTATAACTGTTTGCCGCATCAAACTGCGTCTGGTTGACAATATTTGAACCTGAATATTTCACAATGTAACTCGTGGCTGTCCCTGTATTTCCGTCATCACCCGGCGCTGTCCATGTTATCCTGATTTCTCCTTCCAGATCGCCTGTTACAGCGGAAAGGTTGTTAATGCTTGCCGGCTTTGTCATATCATACTGGGAAAATGCAGACGGAACATTTGAAAGTGCCGACCTGCTATTTCTCTCATCCTGCGCCTCAACCGCTATGAAATATGTTGTACCTGCAGTCAAGCCGGTAATTGTTCTGTTTTCCGTGTTTCCCGAAGCAAGAGGCGTCCATGTCTGGGTGTATGTTGTGGCGGAATCAAACTGTGTCTGGTTCGTTATGTTAGCAGTTGAATATTTTACTATATAAGAAGTTGCTGTCCCTGTGCTTTCATCGTCTCCTGTTGCTGTCCAGATTAAATCAATCGCACCTTCAACTGTTCCGGGTGCAGCAGAAATGTTTGTTATTGCAGACGGAGAAGTAACATCAATCTGCGCCATTGCAGAAGGAACATTTGAGATATCGGAAAGGTTATTACCGTCATCCTTTGCCTTTATTGCAATGTAATAGGTGGTTCCTCCGGTAAACCCTGTCAATGTATATGCTTCTGTCTGTCCAGATGGTTTTGGCATCCATGACTGGCTATAAGTCGTGGCTGAATTGAAATTACCTTCGGTAATAAGTGTCGTCGAATATTTCAACACATAAGAACTGGCTGTCCCGGTATTACCATCATCGCCGGTTGCTGTCCATGTTATGTCTATTTTTCCTTCTTTTGTCCCTGTCTGGCAGGAAAGGCTATTTATTGCAGATGGTTTTGCAGTGTCAATCTGTGCCATTGCATATGTGGTATTTCCAAAACCGCCCTGATTGGGCTTTTCATCCCTTGCTTCGATCGAGAAGTAATAAGTCGTTCCGGGTGTTAAACCTGTCAGGGTTTTGCTTTCTGTCTGGCCTGAAGGCAAAGGTATCCATGACTGTGCATATGTTGCGGCTGAATCAAAATCCACCTGGTTACCTATGTATGTACTTGAGTACTTCAGCACGTATGAAGCTGCCGTGCCTGTTCCACCATCATCTCCGACGGCTATCCATGTGATGTTTACCTGTCCCTCACCTGCTCCTATGCTCGCAGAAAGGCTGTCTATTGCAGATGGTGCTGTTGTATCCGACATTGCAGATGCTGAAGGAGAATTTGAGCAATTTCCGGGATTATCGGCTTCGTCTTTTGCCTTAACCACAAAATAATAAGTAGTGCCGGAAACAAGACCTGTTACTGTTCTGTTTTCTGTCTGACCTGAAGGCAAAGGTATCCATGACTGCACGTATGTTGTGGCTGAATCAAAAGTGCCTGCATTAATTGAATTCATTGAATATTTCACTATATATGAACTCGCTGTTCCTGAAGTGTCGTCATCTCCAGTGGCAGTCCATGAGAGAATGACTTCGCCGTCCTGCGTACCGGCAACAGCAGCCAAATCAGCAACCTGTCCTGGCGGAGTAATATCTTTCTGCGCCATTGCCGAAGGTACATTGGAAATACCCGAATAATTGGGTTTCTCGTCCATTGATTTTATAGCCATATAATAAGTAGTGCCGGGATTAAGGCCTGTTAAAACTTTTTGCTCTGTTTGTCCGGCAGACAGCGGAACCCACGACTGGCTATATGTCGCGGCAGAGTCAAAATTGTCCGCATCAATGGCTGAGGTTGAACATTTTACAATATATGCCTGAACCGTGCCCGCAAAACCATCGTCGCCAGGCGCAGTCCAGGAAATGTTAATCGATCCGGCATCTGAACCGGTTGATGCGGAAAGGTCGGAAACTGCTCCGGGCAGGACAGCATCATTTTTGGCTGCGCACGACGACACGTTTGAAAGTTCTGCCTGGTTATTCCGTTCATCCTTTGCCTCAACTGCAATATAGTAGGCGGTTCCGCCATTCAACCCGGTTAACGTATAACTTTCTGTCTGGCCGGCTGATTTCGGCGTCCACGACTGTGCATAAGTCGCTGCACTGTCAAATTCTGTCTGGCTGGTTATACTGGTCAATGCATACTTAATAATATAAGCTGCCGCTGTTCCGGAATTTACGTCGTCTCCCGGGGCTGTCCAGGTAAGATTTATTTCTCCTTGCTGTGCACCGGAAGATGCAGAAAGATCGCTAATTGCTGCAGGTGCAGCAACATCATACTGTGCCATGGCAGACGGATAATTGGAGATTCCTGCCTGGTTATCCCGTTCATCCTTTGCTTCAATTGCAATGTAATAAACGGCCCCTCCGGTCAATCCTGTTATTGTCCTGCTTTCTGTCTGGCCTGCAGGAACAGGAGACCATGATTGCGAATACGTAGATGCTTGGTCAAATAAACTCTGGGATAAAATTTGCGAAGTGGAATATTTGACAACATAAGCGGTTGCAGTACCGGTATTGCCATCATCTCCCGGCGCTGTCCAGAACAGGTCTATTTTCCCCTCGGTTGTACCGGTATTGGCAGAGAGATTGATAATACAGGCAGGGGGCGTGACATCAACCTGAGCCATTACAGCCGGAACATTTGACAGGCCTGCCTGGTTATTCCGTTCGTCCTTTGCTTCAATTGCAATATAATATGTGACACCGCCAGTCAGACCTGTGAGTGTTTTATTTTCTGTCTGGCCGGCTAGCAGAGGTGACCATGACTGGGCATACGTAGTGGCGGCATTAAACTGCGACTGGTTGGTAATACTGGCGATGGAATATTTGACAACATAAGAGGTTGCAGTACCGGTATTACCATCATCTCCCGGAGCTGTCCAGAATATGTCTATGTCTCCTTCTATTGCTCCTGGCTGTGCGGAAAGATTTGTTATCGCTACCGGAGAAGTGACGTCACATTGTGCGAATGCATACGGCACATTGGAAAGGTCTGACTGATTGTAGTTGTCGTCAATTGCTTCAACTGCAAAATAATAGGTGGTGCCTGCTGTCAACCCTGAAAGTGTTTTTGATTCTGTCGTTCCTGAAGATAAAGGGGTCCATGACTGGTTATAAGTCGTTGCATTGTTAAAATCGTTCTGACTGGTTATCGGATTGACAGAATATTTAAGAATATAGGCGGTTGCGGTTCCGGCGCTTCCATCATCGCCTGTTGCTGTCCACTTTAAATCAACCTGCGATTCAGATGTACCCGTCGAAGCAGAAATATCTGTTACTGTTCCCGGTTTTGTTACATCCACCTGTGCTTTTGCAGAAGGAACATTTGAAATCCCTGAAAGATTGTTATTGTCATCCTTTGCTTTTATTGCAATGTAACAGGTGGTCCCGCCGGCAAGACCCGTTAAGGTATATGCTTCTGTCTGTCCATATGGTTTTGGCGTCCATACCTGGCTATAAGTCGTTGCTGAATCAAAGTTTCCTGAGTTAATAGCAGCAAGAGAATATTTCACGACATAGGCTGTTGCCGTGCCTGTAGTTTCATCGTCGCCTGTGGCTGTCCATGTTATGTCAATTTTTCCTTCGGTCACACCCGTTGCAGCAGAAAGGTTATTCACAGCAGACGGCGGCGTCACATCCTTCTGCGCCATAACACACGGCACATTGGAGAGCAGTGACTGATTGGGAACTTCGTCTTTTGCTTCAATGGCAATGTAATAGGTCATTCCACCTGTTAAACCTGTCAATATTTTATTTTCTGTCTGCCCGGCCAGAAGTGGTGTCCACGACTGGCTGTATGCTGTCGCATTGTTAAAATCCGTCTGGCTCGTAATGTTGCTTGTGGAATATTTAATCACATAGCTTGTTGCTGTTCCGATATTACCGTCATCTCCTGCTGCAACCCAGGTTAGATCTATTTTTCCTTCAGTTGCTCCGGTTGAAACGACCAATCCGGTAATCTGTGCAGGAGGAGTTACATCTGTCTGTGCCTTGCATGAAGGCACATTGCCTAAAACGGACTGATTATTCCAGTCGTCAACCGCTTCAATGGCAACGTAATAAGTTGTTCCGCCTGTCATACCTGTCAATGTTTTGTTTTCTGTCTGCCCGGCTGGTTTGGGCGTCCATATCTGGCTGTATGTTGTTGCCGAATTAAAGCCCGACTGGCTTGTGATATTTGTCAGAGAGTACTTTACAACATAACCTGTGGCTGTTCCTGTATTTCCATCATCTCCTGTCGCAATCCAGGTTAAATCAATTTTGCCTTCTGTTGCTCCTGTTGAAGCACTCAAACTTGTAATTGCCGAAGGAGCAAGAACATCAATCTGGGCTTTTGCGGAAGGAACATTTGAGAGCCCTGACTGGTTATTTCTCTCGTCCTTTGTTTCAATTGCAATGTAATACGTCTGTCCGGCAGTCAACCCTGACAAGGTTTTATTCTCGGTGCTGCCTCCGGACATAGGAGACCATGATTGTGCATATGTACTTGCTGCATTGAACCCTGACTGTGTGGTAATATTGGTAAGAGAATATTTGACAATGTAACCTGCGGCTGTGCCTGAAACTCCGTCATCTCCCGGCGCTGTCCAGCTTATCTTGATTTCTGTTTCATTATCGCCTGTCTGAACAGAAAGATTTGTTATATTTGCCGGCGGAGTCACATCCAGCTGGGCTGCCGCAGAAGGAACATTGGATAAACTTCCCTGATTGCCTCCTTCATCCAGTGCTTCTATCGCAAAATAATAAAGTGTCCCGGCAATAAAACCGGTCAATTCCCTGGCTTCAGAACTGCCTGCTGTGAGCGGAGACCACGACTGCGTATAAGTGCTCGCTGCGTAAAACTGGACTTGATTTGTGATATTGCCCGTTGAATATTTTACGATATAAGATGTTGCTGTGCCGGAACTTTCGTCGTCTCCTGGAGCGGTCCATGAGATATTTATTTTTCCTTCTGTGTTTCCTGTTGCAGCAACAAGGTCGTTTATTGCCGCCGGAGGACTAATATCCGGTTCTTCTGTGCTGTTACTATTCTGCGGCTGAGGCGTTGTCCTTGTGATAAAATCATTGGTATTGTTATTGGAATCATATCCGTTTCCTTCAAATTCATCTGCTCCGCCAGAACCCATGCTTGCCGCTGTTGAAGACGAAAATGCCTTGCGTTCCACGCTCTGGTCATTCGGCGGAGTTCCCACTGCGGTGGTTTCCCTGAAGACATTTGTCGCAGTTCCAAGCCCTACACCGTCAATAATTGTTCCTGTGTCAAGCGGACCGTCCCTGAGTCCAACACCGAAACTATTGCCGACAGTGCCTGTGGAAACAAAATCCGCAGGCGGGTTTAAAGTTGTGTAGGTATTGTTTGCCCAGAGTACAAACTTATGCGCGGGTATATAATAATCGCTTGTCCATGCATATAACTGGGTATCTGTCGTGCCGTTTGCTGTTCTTGTGACGAGTTTCTTGCCGTTCAGGTTAATTGCTGAAGCTGTGGGGTTATATATTTCTACAAAATCATAATTGTTAGAAGCAGCTGTCCGGCATTGTATTTCGCTTATAACCAGGTGATTGGCTGTTGAAGAAGCAACCGCACTCGGAACATTTGAAAGTGTTGCCTGGTTATTTGCCTCGTCTTTCGCTTCAACCGCTATGTAATAAGTTGTGCCGGCAGTCAAACCGGTTATTGTACGTTGTTCCATTTCTCCTGCTGTCAGAGGTATCCAGGATTGCACATAAGTGGTAGCAGAGTTAAACTGCGTCTGGTTTGTGATGTTGCTGGTGGAATATTTGACAACATAACTCGTGGCAGTTCCCTGATTACCGTTATCTCCTGGAGCAGTCCAGGTTAAATCAATTTCACCTATACTTGACCCCATGCTCGCTGTAAGGTTTGTAATTGCTGAAGGTGCAATGGTATCTGAAGTGGCAACAGCAAAGGGAACATTCGACAAATTTCCCTGGTTGCTGTTATCATCCCTTGCTTCTATTGCAATGTAATATGTGGTGCCATTGGCAAGGCCGGTCAATATCTGATTTTCTGTCTGACCTGCTGGTTTTGGCGTCCATGACTGCGCATAGGTTGCTGCGGCGTCAAACTGGGTCTGATTTGTGATATTGCCGGGGGAATATTTGACAACATACGAACTCGCTATCCCTGTATTTCCATCGTCACCAACTGCAATCCATTGCAGGTTAATCGTTCCCTCATTTGCGCCTGACTGTGCTGTTAAACTGGTTATTGCAGCTGGTTTTACCAGGTCAACCTGCGCATTCGCCGAAGGCGTGTTGGACAGACCAGAAAAATTATTTGCTTCATCCCTGACTTTTATACACACATAATAAAGAGTTCCTGGATTCAATCCGGATATTGTCCGGTTTTCTGTCTGGCCCGCAGGAAAAGGAGTCCACGACTGGCTGTATGTTGTTGCGGAATTAAAGTCTGTTTCAGAAGTAATAGGATTTATTGAATATTTAACAATAAATCCTGACGCAGTACCTGAAGTTCCATTGTCGCCGGTTGCTGTCCAGGTTAATTTGATTTCTCCTTCATTTGCGCCGGTGCTGGCAACGAAATTTGTAATTGCCGCAGGAGAAACCGAATCAATCTGTGCTTTTGCAGAAGGACTGCCGGATAAAGATGCCTGAAGCAAAACCTCATCCTTTGCTTCAATGGCTAAATAATATGTTGTTCCGTTCACCAGCCCTGTGACAGTATGCGTCTCTGTACTGCCGGCAGGCAACGGTGTCCAGGACTGGCTGAATGTGCTGGCTGAATCAAAAAGTTCCTGGGAAGTTATGGATAAGGTTGAATATTTGACGACATAACTCGTGGCTGTGCCTGAATAATTATTATCGCCCGGAGCAGTCCATATCAAAATAACCTCTCCTTCAGAATTCCCTGTTTGAGCCGAAAGGTCTGTTATCGGGCCTGGAGGTACTGTATCATTGGACGCCATCACTGACGGCACATTGGAAATCGGACCGGAAAGCGGAACTTCGTCTTTTGCTTTTATTGCAAAATAATAGGTTGTGCCGTTGGCTAACCCGGAAATCGTCCGGTTTTCTGTCTGGCCTGCTGACTTTGGCGTCCACGATTGCGAATATGTTATCGCTGAATCAAAATTTCCGGAATTGATTATTGCAATTGAATATTTTACTACATATCCGGCTGCTGTGCCGGAAGTTCCATTATCTCCGACACCAGTCCAGGTTAAATTTACCTGTCCCTCCAGAGCACCCGGAGATGCCGATAAATCATTTATCGCCGCAGGAGGTACAGTATCAGTTTGTGCCGTTGCAGAGGGAACATTGGAAATACCTGACTGATTATTCATTTCGTCTCGTGCTTCTATGGCAATATAATAGGTAATACCATCTGAGAGTCCTGTTAAGGTCCTGTTTTCTGTTAAACCAGCTGAAATAGGTGTCCAGTTCTGGCTGTAGGTCGAGGCTGAATTAAAGTCATTCTGGTTTGTAATATTGCCGGTTGAATATTTAATCAGATAAGTTGATGCTGTCCCGGAAGTTCCGTCGTCCCCAGGTGCTGTCCAGAAAACATTTATCTCTCCTTCATTGGTTCCGGAAACAGCTGAAAGATTCGTTATGTTTGCCGGAGAAGTGACGTCTTTCTGCGCCATCGCAGAAGGAACATTTGAAACGCCTGATTGGTTACTCTTCTCATCCAGGGTTTTAATTGCAACATAGTAGGTTGTGCCTGCGGTCAAGCCGGTCATTGTCCGGTTTTCGGAAGTTCCTGCGGACGCAGGTGCCCAGTTCTGGGTGTATGTTGTTGCCGAATCAAAGTTTCCTGCTGTTATCAAGGCGGTTGAATATTTCAGTGTATATCCGGTGGCTGTTCCACTCATTCCATCGTCGCCGACGGCAGTCCACTGAAGACTTATCTTCCCTTCCGTTGAACCGGTTACAGCGCTCAGGTCAGAAATCGCAGATGGCGGAGTCACATCAACCTGTGCCATTGCAGAAGGCACGTTTGAAAGACCTGCCTGGTTATTTCTTTCGTCCTTTGCCTCAATGGCAATATAATAGATTGTCCCTCCGGTTAAACCGGTTAATGTGTGACTTTCAGTGCTTCCTGCAGGAATAGGTGTCCACGACTGGCTGTATGTTGCCGCATTGTTGAAATCCGTCTGGTTTGCAATACCGGCAGTTGAATATTTTACAGCATAACCTGTTGCCGTACCGGAAGTTCCGTCGTCTCCTGGCGCTGTCCAGGTTATGTCTATCTTTCCCTCTGTGGCACCTGTCACGGCAGTAATATTTGTTATTGCCGAAGGAGAAGTCACATCTATCTGCGCAAAACTCGAAGGTACATTTGATATATCCGAAGTATTATTGTTGTCATCCTTAACCTTGACTGCAATGTAGTAAGTAGTGCCTCCGGCAAGTCCGGGAAATATCTGATTTTCTGTCTGACCTGATGGTTTCGGGGTCCATGACTGGCTATAAGTTGTGGCTGAGTTGAAATTGCCCTCGGTGATAGTCGACGTTGAATATTTCACTATATACGATGTTGCTGTTCCTGTATAAGCATCATCTCCTGTTGCTGTCCAGCTGATATTAATGTTACCTTCGATTGTTCCCGGTACTGCGGAAAGGTTGGTTACAGGTGCTGGTTTTGTCACATCCATCTGCGCGATTGCAGAGGGTACATTTGACACTCCTGCCTGGTTTGGCTTTTCATCTTTTGTCTCAACAGCAATGTAATAAGTTACGCCGCCTGTCATCCCTGTTAATGTGCGGTTTTCCGTGAGTCCTCCGGCAATAGGTGTCCACGACTGGCTATAAGTTGCGGCATTGTTAAAATCTGTCTGATTTGCAATGTTGCCTGTGGAATATTTGACAACATAGGTTGTTGCTGTACCAGAATAAGCGTCGTCGCCTGGCGCTGTCCACGTAAGATTTATCATTCCTTCGGTTACACCTGTGCCTGCCGACAGGTCATTGATTGTCGCCGGAGAAATGCTATCATCAGTAGCACAGACAAACGGTACATTTGACATGGAACCCTGATTGTTCACTTCGTCTTTTGCCTCAACGGCAATGTAATAGGTCGTACTGCCTGTTAACCCTGTTAATGTGTGATTTTCAGTGCTTCCTGCTGGAAGAGGCGTCCATGCCTGGCTGTAAGTTATCGCATTGTCAAAATCTGTCTGGTTTACAATACTGACAGTTGAATGTTTTACAATGTAAGTTGTTGCTGTACCGGAATTTCCATCATCTCCTGGTGCGGTCCACGACAGATTTATCGTGCCGTACTGGACTCCTCCTGAAGCAGAAATGTCTGATATTGCAGATGGCAGTATTACGTCTGTCTGGGCAAGCGCATAAGGAACATTGGAAAGTCCTCCCTGATTCGGCTTCTCGTCTCTGGCTTCTATGGCAATATAATAAGTTGTCCCTGGATTAAATCCTGAAAGGACATGGTTCTCAGTACTGCCGGCTGGCAAAGGACTCCATGACTGCACACATGTGTTTGCTGAGTCAAACTGCGACTGATTTGTAATGCTGGCTGTTGAATATTTTACAACATAACCTGTGGCAGTACCGGAATTACCGTCATCTCCGGTTGCTGTCCAGGAAACATTTATCTCTCCTGAGTTAACACCTGTTGAAGCAGAAAGGTCATTGATGGCAGAAGGCGGAATTGTATCATTCTTTGCCTGGGCAGATGGTACGTTGGATAATGATGCCTGGTTTGGAATTTCGTCTTTTGCCTCAATCGCAAAATAATAATTTGATCCTGGGTTCAGCCCGGACAGAACACGTTGTTCTGTCTGACCGGCAGGCAGAGGTGTCCACGACTGGCTGTATGCTGGTGCGGCATTGAAGTCGGACTGATTGTTAATCGCAAAAGAGGCATATTTTACCACATAACTTGTGGCTGTTCCGGTATTGCCGTCATTTCCTGGCGCGGTCCATGTGAGTTTGACTTGTGTGTGCTGGTCTCCGGGAAGAGCATTTAAATCAGTTATTGCGGCTGGCGGGAAAATATCTGTCTGCGCCTTTGCAGAAGGACTGTTACTGATCCCGGACTGATTATTGGCGTCATCTCTTGCTTCAATCGCAATATAATATGTCTGGCCAGGGGTCAGCCCTGTCAGGGTCTTACTCTCTGTTGTTCCAGAGGGAGATGGACTCCAGTTCTGGTTATATGTGTTAGCAGAATCAAACAAACCCTGGTTGGTTATCTGGGACAGGGAATATTTGACAATATAAAACGATGCTGTTCCGGTTGCAGCATCATCACCTGTTGCTGTCCAGGTTATGTCAATAGCTCCTTCAGGAGCCGCGCCTGGACTCGCTGAAAGATTCAGAATTGCAGCCGGAGCAGTAACGTCTTTCTGTGCCAACGCAGAAGGAACATTTGATATTCCCGACTGATTATTCCTGTCGTCTAATGCCTTTATCGCCATGTAATATGTTGTCCCTGCTGTCAGACCTGTCAGCGTATAACTCTCTGTCTGCCCTGACGCAAGAGGCGTCCATGCCTGGCTGTATGTCGCCGCTGAATCGAAATTGCCGTCGTTTATCACGGAAGTTGAATATTTGATTATGTATGAACTGGCTGTGCCTGTTGTACTGTCATCTCCGGTTGCTGTCCATATCAGGTTTATCTTTCCTTCTGTTGCT
>Ga0172363_10000926_pt1 | contig 23031 bp, 26 predicted proteins | sample LakKivs2_kivu2a2_FD_114541 | JGI IMG/M metagenome (GOLD analysis project Ga0172363, IMG submission 114541) | Sediment microbial communities from Lake Kivu, Rwanda - Sediment s2_kivu2a2 | ecosystem: Environmental > Aquatic > Freshwater > Lake > Sediment | place: Rwanda: Western Province, Lake... | reverse complement strand
CATTAAGATTTTTCAGATAACTTGGCACAACTCGTAAAACCCAATATCCAAAAGCTTTTAGAAGATTATGAATATATTCTTCTAAAAGCTTTTGGATATTGGGTTTTACGAGTTGTGCCAAGTTATCTGAAAAATCTTAATGGAGACTTAAAGCCATTTTTTAAAGACCAAGTTCGTGAATTCATGTATGATAGTTTTTCTTTTGATCCATATTATGAATTAGATAAAGTCCACGGAAAAGTTGTAAAAGAAACAACTATAGATATTCCTGAATTAGGAACAGAAGAAACTACTAAAGAAAATATTCAGGTTCCTACCGCTGATGAACTAGAAAATTGGTGGGGGTCATAATTCTTGACCTTGTACGTGTAGATTAGGCCCATATCCCATATAGGGATCATTCCTTATTCCGGAGGAATGGCAATGCCATATTTTTATATCTTCACATGGATTTTGAGCAGAATATTTTCCCTCAAACACTGCTCTATAGGCAAAAGCTGTTTCGCAAGTTTTTGTCCCTATTTGTTGATCTGCAAAGAACTCTCTTACTGGAAGACCAAAAATCCAAGAATCTGTCCATCCTTCTATTTTTCCAAATATTCCGCCGTTTTTTTCTCTGCGGCTTAGAGCAAAAAACTTTTTACTAAAATCATAGTCTAAAATCATAGACAGACTGTCATCAAAATATATATCAGCATTTGAAAAAATAACCTTATCTTCTTCCTTATAAACTTGATTAGCCAAGTCTATCATCTTTCTATATGTTTGTCTTTCTTTTGTGTTTACTATATGAACTTTATTATTTTTTTTGTTAACATTTCTCAAAAAATCTTTTATATAATTTGTTTTTCCATTATCTAATGAAGTATCATAAAGAATATAAATATTAGATATATAGTCATTCAGTAAATCTCTATTCTTTTTTAGACAATATAAATATTCATTTGCTCTTTTTTCTATACAATTATAAAGACATGTAATAAATAAAAACTTTGTTTTCTTTTCTTTTTTTATTTGATTAATTTTTTGTAAAGATACTTTATTCTTATTTCCATTGAATTTAGTTGGCCCAGCCCAAAAATCTTTCTCTTTTTTTTCTAGAACAAAGGATAGTCCATATTCATTATATATTTCTATATTTCCTGATTTATATTTCCATGTTTTTTCGTATATTCCCCACCCCAATTCTATAGATAGATTAGGCTTCAGTTCTATTTCTCTACAGAAACAATCATCTACGGTATAAAAATATCTTCCGCTCAAATTAGAATTTCTATCTTTATATTCTATCTTTATAGCCATCCGTCTTTAGACTCTCCTGTACCTCTTCTATTGCCATCGCTTATTTTTATCGATTTCATGATATTTTCGTCGAAAGAAATAAGCTTAGCTCCTCTACTTTTTACAAGATCTCCTAATAGTAAATCATCTGATCGCTTTATCATTTTTCTATCAGGAAAATCATTCTGTAATAAAAAGTTTGTTCTTGCTAAAAATATTCCTCCGGTGGCAAAATTTACTGTATCATTATTATTTTGTTTTTCATTATACCAAGAACGTCGAGACAAAAAGTCTTTATATTCTCTTGATTTGCCTATATAAAAAATGTGACCAGCACACTCAAAAGAGTGATTTTTTTCTATAAAAGATTTTATATATTCTGACCAGTTTTCATTTGTAAAATGACTATCATCGTCTAGCCACAAGATGTATGGAGTATTTACTTTTTCTAAAAGAATCCTCATAATAGGATCTTTATTTATATTTTTATTACTTTGAACTAAAAGATCAATATCTTTATCATTATTTCTAACGTATTCTATTGTATTTACATTGCATTCATTACATCCAACATAAAATTCAAAGTTTCTATTTTTATTATTCAATACACTATTTATCGCCCTTATAGAATAGTGGCTATAATCTCCATAGCAACATAACAAAACTGAATATAGAATCTTGTGGTCTTTTAGACTTTCGCTAATATTTGTAGTAAATGATGATCTAGCTACATTGTATGTAGAGCACGGCTCTATTGACACATCAGAAAAATGTTGATAATACATATTTATTGATCTAATAATATCTGATGGAGTTATCATAGTAATACATTTTGCTATTTTTAGACTTCCTAAAAACTTACTACTATCTATATCTTCTTTAGTATTTATTTCTATAGGATAAACACATGAGTTATCATTTTTATGAGTATCATCATCGTTTATTAGTGTCGCTCTGTCTTTCCAGCATCCTCCATCATTGCAACAATCCATACATCCATTCATGCTCAAATATCTGTGGTGAGGATATTGTTCCCACTGAACAGGCTCTCTTCCTCCCGCTATAACTACACAGGCTCTATTTTTTGGCCTGCCTGGCTTTGTTTCAACGGCAGCAGCTAAATGCATAGCAAAGGTTACCGGACACAATACTCCATATGCATGATACATTAGTTTTATAAAATCTCTGATACTAGTTTTTCCGCGAAGGTCTATAACATTTTTCAGATTAGGATGAAAATCATCTTTATGTCCGCAAGAAACAAAGGTTATTTTATTTTGAAAATAATTTATAACCTCTTGTAAATAATCAGGGTAAGGCCATTTTGCCGTGTAATCGTACTTTCCTCCTGGTATAACAATCCAAAAATCTCCAGTTATTCCATATTTGTCTAATAGTGAAGTTTCTTCTTTTTCTTCTTGAGAAAGATATACCTCTCCGCGAAATTCTCCTGCTGATATTTTTATTCCTAGTTTTTTTTCCAAGTCCATTCTAAAGCCATGAATAAAATGATAGGGAAGTTGATTACTAGAATGTATTAGATTATATTCACAATCTATTTGTACAACTGAAGGATCGTCGTTACTAAGCTTAGTTATATATGGATTATTTTTCCATATATCTAACTGAAATGTTCTTACATCTGTAAGAAATATCTTAGGATATGTTCTGTGGAGATCTCTTATTGCCGCCGTAAGCATCAATGTATCCCCCGGTGATTGAAAACTTTTTAGAATAAGTTTTCTAGGAATATTCTTATTTATTTTAGTATTAGAAAATTGTCTTATTTTTGCTCCATATGGTAGTACCTTATCCTGAATACTTACTATAGAGGTTTCTTCTGCTGAAGTAAATGATTGTTTTATAATATTCATGATTTCTCAAATAAATTACATATTGTTTTTACGTCTTCTCTTTCTTTTTCTTCTTTTGATAATACTCCGAGAACATATAACATAATAATAGAAAAAATAGTTTTTTTTACCTCGTCGTCAGTTCCATAATATTCTTGGGACAATAAAAAAGTTCTTGCCATTTTTGACCAGACATGAACATCATTATCTATGGCCCCACTTCGCATGAACATTACCTCAAACTGCTCTAAATTTACCATTCTAGGATAAAATGACTGAATAACTTCTTTTAGAATATTATATATTTCAGATATTTCTTCCAAAGTATCTGATTCAATAGTCATATTCACAATTCCAGTTTCCTTGATATCGTCAAGATTCTTTTCTACTATAGATCCGTCCTTTTCTCTTATTTTCACCTTTCTATTTCTATTATTTTCTTCCATAAAATATTCTCCCATATTATCCTAGAATAATACCATTGCTGTTATTTTCGTCTTTTATTATTATTTCTGAAGAAGGACTATCTAGTATGATATTTGTTGGTTTTTCTATATATATTTTATTTTTATTTACAAAGTCTTCTTCTGATTCTATCGGATTACTCTCTCTATACTTAGGAATAATAGGCTTTTTGAAAAAGTTTTTATCTAAATCTATAGTAAATGTTTTAGGCAGCGGTTCATCCGGAATATTAGTAATCATTCTATATAATTTTCCCATTCTAATAATAGTGTTTTTATATAGTCTTTCTTCTCTTTGGTCAAAATCAAAAGAGAAATCAAAATACCCATTTTTTATTGCAATATTTTCTTCACTAATATTAGGAATAGGCATATTGCCTTCATTTCTTATTCTTTCAGTGACTCTTTGCATGTATTCAAGGGCCATTGCTTTAGTTAGACCGGCTTTATCTGTGTATTCGTTCATAATCTAGGATTCCTAGGTAAATCATAATATTCTTCTATCTCTCCTCTGATATATCCGAATAAAAGAGAATCTTCTTTAAATTGATTATGATTCTCATAGTTGATTATATTATTTGAATAAGATGACGTTTTAGATAATTCCACATATTCTTCTGCATCTTCAAGTTCATCAAAAATCGCTAGAGAAATTTTATATTCTCCAATATGTGTACCCTCTTCCCATTCATCTAAAGCATATTCGTTTATACCGTACAAAATATATTTCATATTATTATACCTTATCTCTAATTTTATATTCTGCTTTAGTAGCAAAAATGTGAGCTTTTGGATACTGCATATGTTTCTCTTTCATTAGCTTCATTTCTATATATTCATGAACCAAAACAGGAATTAGCTCATCATCAAGAAGTCCTGAGTCTAACCATATTTCATCTTTTGGTACATAATTGTAAACATACTCATGACCGCCTTCTATATAATTCTCATCATATAGATTTCTTACTTTTTCTCCGTCAACGATCCACACTTCTATTTTATTTTCTAAAGTTTTATAAAGTTTTTTATAAATACTATCTATAACTTCTATCTTTTTATGGCTTTTGCTAGTATGGAATATTCTTTTTCTTATTTTCTTATCCATTTTTGAACACTTTGAAAAAGCCCTTTTAGAACTCATTCCCTGTTCTATGCTTTTACAAAAACAAAAAGCTGTAGCCATATTTACAAATTGTTCTTCGGTATCTATATTATTTGAAATCCATATTTCATTTTTTGGAATATCCTTAAGCTGGTAGTGAGTATCCCAATCAAAAAAAACTCCAAAATCTTTAGATATATTTCTTAGAGCATGTCCATCTACCTTATAAATATCATAATCTAAATATTTACCAATATGAGTTTTATGTATTTTGCTCATTTACTTTTTCCTTTGAATTGACTACGCTATAGTCACACCATATATTGACACAGCATTTATAGTAGTTCTTTTCCTTTTTTGCCCCTACTACGTATCTATACCTTTCATCGCCCATTGCTTTCTTTTGGGCAATAATAAAATCTAAATCTCTTCCGGTTTTTGTATGGGCCTCCATTAGATCTTTTGCCACGCTTTCTTCTTTATTGTTTTTATCAAAAATATCAGAGGCTTTTTTTGCTTTCGACAAAACTTCTTTTTTTACTGGAACCATTTTATTTACAACTATATTATAATCATATGGAGGATTAGAAAACTCGACCGAACAAATTTTGATATTTTTCAAAGGAACTAATTCTTCTGAAGAATTATTTAGAACTCGTTTTCTTATTGCCTGTCTTATTTCGTCTGAATGTTTCTTTTCAAGTATTTCTGATACCTTTATCAAAAAAGAATCAAGTTTATCAAAATCTTCTTTTGTTGGCATATTTTCTTTAGAATCATGATAAAACGCTTCAATAATATTATTCGTTAGAGTGTCTTTTTCAGAATCAAACTGATAAACAGTATTTTTTCTAATATTGTTTTCATCTATCGTCATGTTTCCCTCATGCATATCATATTCGTAATCTAATGCTTCTTTTTTATCTATTTCATTTCCGCTTAGAAATCTTTGTGAAATATATTTTGCACACTCTTTTGCATTTTTTAGAGATAGAAGGCTCTTTACATTATTTACCATTTATATTTTCTCCAAATACTAGTTCATTATTTTGTCAATACAACAGTGCTTGAATTTTTTATTAGATCCGCACGGACAAAGCTCATTGCGCCCTATTTTTCTTTTCTGTCTTACAAACGGGACATGCATTAGTTGGGCACAATCTGCACATAGAATATGCCCAAATGATATAAACTCTTTACCTTTTTCTATCTGTTTGTGACAACCAACACATTCAAAAATAATTTGTTCTGAAGAAATGACTTCTTTTTCATTTTCTATTTTAATATCACTTTTATTTTCATTATAATCTATTGAGTTACTATCGCCTATAGATGTTTCATTCATAAGATTTTTCCTTTCATTATAGAACTTTATATTATTCTGCCCAAATATTATAGTCGGCAGAAGCAGGAAAAAACGAATAAATACGTAATAAATATTTATAAAACAAAATGAGTACATGGTACGAAAAATCTCTTATAAAAGTTTGCGATATAAATGTAAACATAAAAAACATTTATAGTTCTATTATTTCTATTCCGGGAGTCAAAAAAATATATGCATGGGGATCATATATAGAAAACAAAAACAATCCAAATGCAACTATAAAAGATTTTGATCTATTAGTAAAAACTCAGTTTTATTCAGAAGACATGCTTTCTATTATAAATGATAATAACAACATATTCAAGCTGTCTAGTTCTTCTCTAGAAGAGCAAGGATATAATCCAGCATGCATTGAATTTACTAAAAGATATATAGCGATAAATAAATGCGGAATAGACCATTGGGCCATTTCTAGTGATAAAAATATTCTACATTGGGGGTCAGTTATTTCTGATGAAGAAGAAAGAAATGAAATAATAAAAGAATCAGAGAATTTAGCATATTTTGAGACCGGTTTATCAAAAGCAAAGATTAAAAAGGCATCCAAAGAAGATATAAATAGATGGAATATGTTCAGAGAGCATTATATAAAAAAATACATGAAGGATATACCTAAAGGATGGTATAATATATCCTGTAATATAAACAAAATAATAAAAAACATTCAGGAGATCAAAATATGAGCGACTTGAAAGATCTTTGTTCTTCACAAAACAGAAATAGATTATATCCTTCTTTGATGACTTTGCTTTTAGCACCCATAAATGATGCTATAGCAAATCCTACAGGAAAATGGGAAGACTTTAATCCTCTATATAACGCCTACGATGTAATAAAATTTTCAGCAGATACTGGAAATGGTAAAAATACATTTTGTCCAGAAGATGTGCCTGCGGAACCAAATCCTGACGATTATCCTGAGATCAATAATGAATGATATTTATAAAAAAAATACAACTGATCTTTCAAGGCTATTATAGGTATTTCTTTCTCTCCCATATCTCTATACACACTATATCTATGCCTTCCGTCTAATATTCCAACTAATTGAGTTGAATCAAATATGACTGTAGGAGGTTCTATTTCGTATTCTTTTTTAGATAAGTATCTTTTCAAATAAAAATCATATTTTTCTTTATTGGTTAGACCTCTACAGTTTTTATCTGTATAAAATGGGTCTTTTTTCCAGAGATCGTCAAATATATCAATATCTATTTTTATTATTGAATATTTATCTTTATCAAAATATTTAGGTTCTTGAAATAAAATCATACTTGAATTTTTTTTCTACAATTTGCCAAATAGTCAGAAATTAGACCGTCTACCATTTTATTTTGCCTTTTTTATGCTTCCTGTAATAGCAAAAATTCTTAGAGCCTCTTCGTGTTTGTTCATTAGTTCATATTCCCGGTAGTTATTGCGTAGTGATATTTTGAAAAAAGTTTATTTACTTCATGAGTGTTCGCTGCATTTGTCTTTTTTGATACACTAAAAAGAAGACTAGTGTCTATTTTTGAGCATGTTATGAGTTTGAAATATTTTATTTTAATTGACCTAAAATGCGATTCGTAAATTCCTGATCCGTTTCTCCTGGTTTTTTATATTCATATCTATCAACCATTCTTTTTATAGTTTCCATTGGAACCACTTTGCCTTTGTCTCTGTCTTTATTTTGTTGATTTTTTATTAGAGCGTCGAGATTCCAGGTTCCGTCAGGATTCTTTATTGATCCCCAGTTTGGTTCAGAATATTCTATCTCATATCCATATTCTTTTGCCATTTTTATATAAGGTAAAAATTCCCAAGCGGTGCTGTTAGTATTATCTACCACTATAGGAGATAAGCCTTCCTTCATAGCTTTTTCTGTTCTCTGTTTGTTCATTTCATGGGCTTTCCCTAGTTTATTTCTGTCGAATATATACTCTCCATTTTCAATTAGGAAATCATCTGTTGAAAAAACATATCCTCCATTTTTGGTTATTTCTCTTGCTAAAAAACTTTTTCCCGATCCTGATGGACCGCGATTTATTATAAGACTTTTATTTTTCGTTTTCTCTGCTCTTCTATACCAGTTCATAATCTTTCTCATATATTTTAGGAGTCTAATGTATCTGTTTTGAAAAATAAGTATAAATCCTTTTATCCATTGACAAACAGAGGACTTTTTCCGATAATATAAGAAGACTAAATAGAAATATTTTAGTCAAGGAGAAAGAAAATGAAAAAATTCTATACTATTCTGTGTGTATTGTTAGCGTTTCTTACGATAAGTATAGTAGGATGTAGTAATGCTACGATGGAGCAAGAATATAATAAATCTGGTCCCATTCAGTATATTCAAGGAGCGACAAATACTGGACTAGGATATAGCAAAAAGACTACTATCACTATAGAAAAAGCAAAAGTAGAAAATAGTTCGGAGAAAAAATAATGGCTACAACACCAACAACTTCAACAAATACTAATACCACAGTTGCTACTGTAGTTTCGCCAACACCCTTAAAAACAACAAAAGCTCCATCAAAAACAGTAACAATAAATAAATCTACTATCTTTCATGGAATAGCATATTTTGTATTAGTAGGGCTGCTTTTAGGTGGTCTTATTTTTCATTTTACTTCTGGAAGTTCTAAATCATCTCAAGCAACTTCTGTAGTAAACGGACTACCAAAAGACCTACAGAATTTTGTCGGGCCAGGAGATAAGGTAACCATTACTATTGACGAGCAGGGAATTCCGGCAAGAAGTACCGACCCTGTTACTTATCAGTCTGGCCCCTCTGTTTCCGCTAAAGACACTACAAGATTAAACAGAAATGTATCTCCATTTGGAACTTCCGCTATTGAAGGTGCTCAAAAGATGCAGAAGATGGATATTTCCAAAGGAGGAATGGAGGTAGATTTCGGATTTTTCAAAGTTTCTATACTTCAGATTGTCTGGGAAAGAATAAGAGGCTTTTTCTTTTGGGGAGCAATTATTACCGGGGTTTTTGTTCTAATGCTATTCATTCCAGCTACGGCTCCTTTTGCTGGAACGGTTCTAAGGTGGATTGCTTCTATTATTCCTTTGATTGGATCAGGAATAGAATGGATTATATCAAAATTCAAAGTAAAGAAGGCACAAACGGTTGCTGTTCAAGTTATTCAGGGGGGCGATGAATTCAAAGCTGCTCTATATGCACGGACAGATTTAACCGCTGACCAAAAAGATAGTCTTTGGGATTTGTTTAAGTCAAAACAAATGTCTGTTCAAGACTCCTCCACTCAAAAGATAGTTCAAGCTACAAGAACTATATAATATTACTTTTTTGTTTCTCCTGAAATAAGGTCTGTTGTCTTCCAAAGATAGCAGACCTTATTTTTATTCTTCTTTATAAAACTTTTTATATTATTAGAAACAATTTTATATACATTCATAATCTCTTTTAGTTGTTTCATTTCTTTTTTTGTGAGTTTCTTTTCTGCGCATAAAAATACCATAGTTTTTGCGTCGTATGCACTATAGTTATTTTGAAAAATAAACTCAAGTCTTCTGTCTAATAGTTCATGTACATAAAAAGATAATGGCTTTTGACTTATTTTAGAAGCAAGCTCAATTTCTTTTGTAAAGGCTTCTAACTCGCCTTTGTTTTTGAAATATTGTTCATCAAATTTCCACATGGTCTCATATCTATTGTAAAACTCTGTACTCATAGATTTTGATCCGCGTATTTCTGCATTATATTGTCTATCAGTCATTGATGAAAACTGAATACAATGTTGAAGCTCGTGTCTTATAGTTCTTATCAAGCTCATTTCAAGCTCTTCATACTCAGCGTTTGTTATAGACGATAAAAATGTTTCAGGAATATATACATATAAATAAATAGCATTTGGTTCATTGCTTATGATGTTTCCAGAAACAACAATATCCAAAATACCTTCAGAGTATTTCTCATCTATAAAGCCTACCTCGGCTATGATTAAATCAACGAAATCAGATCCTCTGATTGATAAACTAATAGATCCACATTTCTTTATATGTTTTAGAGTAAAGTCATCACAAAAATCCAAAAGACTCATTCTCAATTCATCTTCCTTTTGTCTTTTTTGAGACATTTTGATATAGTCTTTTTTAGTCATAGTAAAAAGATTACTATCATTATTTACTATTGTTTTCAGAATATTTTTTGTTATTTTTTTTGTTATTTCGTCATATTTTTCGTTTGATTCTACTTCTTCTTTTTTGAGTGTAATCTTTTTCAAAATAATCTCCTATATCAATAAAAAATAGAACGAGTTTTTAGCCCGTTCTATTTTTTCTAACTTTCTATATTATTATATTTACTTTATTTCAACTTTTTTGATTTTTTCTTTTTTTTCTTTTTTGTTCTTTTTTTGGAATAGTTATAATAAGATTTTTGTCTTTCATGGTTGCCTCTATTTTATTCAAATCATACTCTTCTTCCACTTGAATAGTTTTTGAAAAATTAGAGCATGAATATTCTTTTACTTCACAGCCATCTTCGATTTTTGCATTATTCACTTCTATTTTTCCCTCTAGGCAAAGAAGGTTACCTTTGATAGTGATAGATACGTCTTCTTTATCCGTCGCAGGCGAAAGAGTCACTACCATTTTATCTTCCTCTTTTACCACTTTCAGATTATCATATTCAGAAATATATTTATCTAGCCACTTATTTGAATAAGAAACGTTAGATTTTACTATTTCACCAAAAGTATTTTCAAATAATTTTTCAAAATCCCCAATCATATTTTCCCATCTCTCAAAGTTTTTTGCGCTTTCCAAAAGAACATCTTCAAGCACAATATTGTCTTTAGATTTTAAAGAGCTAAAAGGATTGAATATTTTTTGTATTTCATTCATATTTTTTCTCCTTATAAACATATTACTTATTCCTATCATATTATAGGAAGTAATAGAAATTTTTTCAAAAAAAAAGTAAACACAACTCCATTGGAATAATACTTACTTTTTGAAGCAGATTTGTTTTTAGAACTTATAGGAATTTATGGCGAGAAAACTCCGTCCGGAGATGAATCGCCATAAATCTTTTCTTACAAGATTTTTACCAATTATATCGGTATACTAACTATGTAAATAACATCCTATAACATATACAGTTGGTGGACTTAGTGGGCTTTCTGTTGGCGTATTTTATTTTCTCCTTAAAAAAGTTATTTTTTCATTTATTTATATTTTCATATTTATAGTTTTTTTTTATTTTTCTTGACTTATATTTTTTCCGATCTATAATATAGAGAAACAGGTCTAATGTCGCATCGTTAGCAGGCTTCTCGTCCATGAGCCTATTTGAATCATGGCGAGCTATTTGGTTTCTCTCTCCTGAACCTAAACTAATCAGGAGATATTATTTTCAAAAAAATAAAAAGAAAAATAGTAAAATTATAGTATGTGATACATTTATAAATAGTATGTGATACATTTATAAATGGAACAAAAATGGAGAAAAAGAAAATATGGAAACAGAAATACTAGAAGAAAAAGACGAACCTGGCGGTAACCGTAAAAATAAAAACTCATGGAAGTGGCAGTTCTCGAATAGAATAACATCTTTAAAACAACTATTAGAATATTTCCCACATCTAAAACTATCTCAAGAAATAGAAAAAGTTTTTGATATATTCCCAATATCTATAACACCCTATTACGCTTCGCTTATCAAAGAAATAGATTATAATGATCCTATTTTTGCTATGTCGATTCCAAGCATTCAAGAGCTATATAATCCTGATTTTTTGAATAAAGATCCGCTAGACGAAGATGGACATATGCCTGTACCAAGGTTAGTTCATAGATACCCTGATAGAGTTTTGGTAATAGCAACTCAAATATGTAGTATGAACTGTAGATTCTGCACTAGAAAAAGAGAAGTCGGAAAGAATAAAAGAAGAACTATCAACAACCTAGAGTTAGAAAATATTTACAAATATATTCTAAACAATAAGTCCATTAAAGATGTCATAGTTTCTGGAGGAGACCCTCTTACAATGCCCACAGCGGCCCTAGAAAGGGTTATAAAAAGACTTCGCTCTGTTCCTCACGTAGATATCATCCGAATAGGAACGAAGGTCCCTGTGGTTTTGCCTCAAAGAATAGACAAAAAACTTCTAAATATGTTGAAAAAATATCATCCGATATATATAAACACACATTTTAATCACCCAAATGAAGTAACTATAGAATCGTCAAGGGCTTGCGAGCAAATTGCTAATGCTGGTATTCCTTTGGGAAATCAATCCGTTCTACTAAAAGGAGTTAATGATAATAAGATTGTTTTAGAAACTCTTTTTAGAAATCTACTAAAGATAAGATGTAAGCCTTATTATTTGTTCAATTGCGATAAAATATTAGGAACTTATCATTTTCATACAAAAATAGAAAAAGGTATAGAAATAATGAGTCATCTTCGTGGAAAATTGAGTGGTCTTGCTATTCCTTCATTTATAGTGGATCTTCCAGAAGGTGGAGGCAAAATACCTCTTTTGCCAAACTATATAGAAAGTATTCAAGATAATAAGATTATTTTTAGAAATCTTTTTGAAGGAAAGACAGAGTATTTTGACGAAAAGATATAATATAAAGATTTTCAAAATAAAGGATATTTACGATAATGAACTGGCTAAAAAGAATACAAGCTGCTTATTATGGAAAAAAGTATGCTCCTAAAGTTCCATATTTAGAAGTAGTGAAGGAGAAGGGAAAGGATATTGTTTTTGTTTTCAATTCTTTTGGTATAAAAGACACTCTCCGTTCTTTGGGTTTTACTTATAATGGCATGCTAAAGGCTTGGGGAATGCCCCTAGATGTGTTCAAGAGCAAAAACATGATAGACAAACTAAAGGAAAAGGATTTAAATGTTGATACTTCTAAACCTATTGAACCCATTCCAGAAACTCAACAGCCAGTAGGTGCTGCTCCCGGTCTATCTGCTGCTCCAACAGAAGATCTACCATCTAATATAGAAATAGAAACTCCAGAACCAGATAATGCTCCTTCAGGACCATATGCCGATACCGTGAATATTCTAGGAGAGGGGAAGTATATCAGAGTATTCAACTCTTTTCCTATCTATCAGTCTCTAAAGAATTTAGGATTTCAGTTTTACGATCCAAGAAGACCAAGAAAATCAGCATATAGAGCTTTTGGAGACAAAAAAATATGGTATATGTCCTTGAATAGTATTTTGAATGACGAAAATATAAGGAATTCTATTCTAGGGTTAGGAATGAATTTATCAAGAGTTCCTGAGCTTTCTCCTCAAGTAAAACAAGAACCTAAAAAAGAGGAAAAGATAGAAACTAAAATACCTGAAAAATATCTTACAGCAGAACAAAAAGACATAGAAAATACATTTATTCAAACGAACCAGAGTGAGATGATAGAAGCATTAGCGGGGACGGGGAAGAGTTCGACCCTTCGCCATCTTTCTTCTTTCAAAAAGCCCAATGAGAAATGGTTATATTTGGTTTTCAATAAAAAGAATCAGCTCGAAGCAGCAGAAGGAGCAAAAAGATTTGCTCCTGGAACATTAGTTTTGACTTCTCATGCCTTTCTTGGAAATGTTCTAAACCAAAATGCAAGAAGCGGAGTCATAATGCCTACCGATATATGGAAGAAGCAGGGAGAAAAATTCTCAAGAGTTATTGACGATATGATGTTGTCTGATGAATCTATTCCTCCAAAGTCTAAATTTTCTGCCAAGATGATAATAAAAAAACTAGGAGATTTGGCTAAAGCTTATGCTATTCTTCCATCAGACCCAAACGCAACAAATCAAATAAAAGAAATAATAGAATCTTATGCTATAGATACCGACATAGCAACAGAGGGTGGACCTGCTGCAAACTATACAGATAGACTTGTAGATCTTACTTTGGATGCTCTCCATTATTCTTTGCCGGCAAATCAAAAAAATAAAGAATATAGCTTAACAAGAGATCACAACGATACTCTTTGGTTCGCAGCTTTAGACCCAAACATAGTATGGCCAAGATTTGATGTTGTTCTTGCCGATGAAGTTCAGGACTTTAACAGATGTCAAATAATAATGTTGAAAAAATTGAAAGATCAAGGAGCAAGAATAATGGCCGTGGGAGACGAAAACCAGTGTATTATAGAGGGAACAAAAATACAAACCTCCAATGGAGAAGTTTTAGTTGAGAGTCTAAAAGTGGGAGACAAAGTTCTAGCTGGGTGTGGAAGAAATAATATAAAAGAATGTGCAGTTACAGATATATTCAAGAGAAAATATAATAATATGGTCGTATCTATAGAAACAACATCCGGGAAAAAACTAATAACAACTCCAGAACATATTTATTTTGCAGAAAACCTGAAAAAAACTAATAATAAATTGAAAAATAAAGTAAGATTCTCTATAACTTTATGCGAAAAAGACTCTACTCATTCTTATTCTATAATAGGAAATGGATGGAATGAAAAAAAATCTATGACTTCTCTAAAAGAGATATATGATTTAGTAGAAAAGGTTAGATATAAAATGCCAATAAATGTTGTAGAGAAGGCTAGATTGGCAAAAGAAAAATCTTTATCGTTTGTACCAGCTGCAAATCTTTGCGCTGGCATGAGCGTATATATATATGATGAAAAAACTAATCAAGTTGCATTTGACACAATTCAATCTGTAAAAATAGAAGAATACGATGGATATATTTATGATATAAACGTAGAAAAGTGTCATAACTTTATTGCTAATAACATATTTACACATAATTCCATTTATGCCTTTAGGGGAGCAGATTTCAAAGCATTTGAAAAAATAGCAGAACTTACTGGAAGCCCTGAAAATAATGGAGTCAAAAAAGAGCTAACTAAAAACTTCAGATGCGGAAGAAGAATCATTGATTATGTAAATCAACATACTCATGTTCATGACCTTCAAGCAGGAGTAAATTATGATGGAGAAATAGAAGAAGGAAGAAAAGAAGAATCTCTTATAGCTCAAATTCAAAAAGAATGGTTAGAGAATGGAGGAAAACTAAAAGATCAAACAGTTATTATATCAAGAGTAAATAAACCTCTTATTCAATATGCTTTAGATTTTATGAAAAATGATATAAATTTCACTATTATTGGAAGAGATTTATCAGCAGAGCTAATCAAACAAGTGAAAAGAGTAACTGGCTCAGGAAAAAATGCTAAAAATCTTCCTATAGATCAACTTGTTTTGAATATGTATGAATATCTTGATAATATTACAAAGAAATGGAGAACAAGACTGTCTAAACAGGCAGAACTTACGGAAATAAAAGAAACTGTTGAATCAATAGAATCTATTCTTGCTTATTTACAACAAAGCCAATATCATGATGCAAAGATAAACTTTACTGTTTCAGATTCGGATACATTTATGGAATATATTCGCAGAAGATTCGTTGGATTAGATACTCAAACTATAGACGGAAGTAGAGAATACTATAATAAAGATCCAAGATCTTCTGTGATACTTACAACTGCTCATAAGGCTAAAGGAATGGAGTGGAATAGAGTATATATAGTAAGACCCGATTTATTTCCGCATCCAAAAACAGAAACAGAGCAAGAAAAGAGGCAGGAGGAAAATCTTTGGTATGTCGCTCTAACAAGAGCTAGAAATCTTCTTTCAATATTGGCTCCAAAAGAGGAATAAGTCTAAAGAATACTTATACTTTCAAATATAGTCAAGAACCAGGCTTTTGCTGTAGCAAAGTCTGAATTGTTTAGTAACTCAGAACCAAGAGTCGATATATCGAATTGTGGAGAACAGTCGTTTCCATACGTTCTATCATAATATCTAAAACTTCCATAAACGCTCTTCGCTATTTTAAATCTACACTTCCAGTTATATATAGAGATGGAGCTTTGTATCGCTGCTCCTGTAGATGGGTCTATTCCTGTTTCTACGCTAAGTCCCATATCTGTCATCATTTGTAGAACGCTATCAGATGTTGCTATCACTTGTTTCATTGTATATGGAGTGTAATCTGAACTAGTATATTCCTCAGTCGTGTCATTACAATGAGCAAAATAGTGATTGCCAACATATTGTTCCTTGAATAATATATATATATCAAATGAAAATAATGGATTATTATCTGGATTATCTAATCTATAATCTTCTCCATTTATCATTAGAGTAATATATCTTATATCATTAGCCGACGCCGTTCTACAGTCCAAATAATTCCCATCAAGCATTTTGAAGTTTATTGTAGCCATTCTGAAGGTAGTATAAGTAGCAGTATGAGAAGTAGTTATACTATCTGGATTAATAATCAAAGCCGGATTAGTATTTGTTATTGCTACAAAATCTAGTAGATTATTATTCATATTTTCTTTTTTGATAACATTAATATCTGGTCGTCCTTTTCGCCCAAAATCACTGGGTCATTATATGGATTATCTTCTCTCAAGCAACCTCTCAAAATTTTTATCTCATAGCCATTTTGAGATGAAAATATCTTTATATATGCGATGGCATGCCGCATACTACATCTCCATATAATGGGCCTGCTTAGGCTCAAAGATGATAAAACTGGCAATATTCCTTTGGCAACTTTTAGAACCTCTTTTATACTTCCTACCTCTGATTTTTTTTCGTTATCTCTTCGCAATCCTTTTACTTCGCAAAACTCTGTCTTTGGAAAATCGTTGGGCAAAAGAAGATTATTTTTATATATATCTCCTTCCCTGCCAGGGCAAATATCAAACATAACAATCTTTCCATTGATTTCAGCTTTAATTGTGGCTGATATTTCCACTATTTCCATAGTGTTCTCCTATAGTTTATAGCTTTATAGCTTTATAGCTTTATAGCTTGAAGAATTTTTTGAAACTAGAGGCTTCTCTAATTCCTCCATATATATTAGGCCATTCTATATTTATTGAATTTTGAATATATTCATCAAATAGATTGGCGATATAGTTTTTTATATTTCCAGATAAGGAAATTTTATTTCCATTTACTAGAAGAGATACGTCCTGAACCTCTCTGTCTTCTTGTTCAACGGGGGCCTCTTCTCTATTTCCAGGAAAATCTATTTGCTCTACTCTAAAATATATATTTACGCTTACTTTTTTTGGCATAATGCCATTGTTTTTATTTACCACTTCTTTCAAAATAGTATCATCTAAACGCTCTCCCTCTTCATCAGCGAGAATATTTTCTTCATCTAATGTATATGTAACTTGAACTGTTCCATAACCCACTCTAGCAGTTTTTCGCATTATTTATCTCCTTGCGTATTCATTCAATTCAAACATATTTATTTCTTTTTTATCTATTATTTCAAAAGGAATATTTTCAAAAAATTCTTTAGTCGCATAAACAAATATATTGAATTCTGACACTTTCGCCTCTTCATCATAAGCATCATAAAGGCCATTAGAAATATTTTTTATATCTTTTGGAGTCAGAGTCCATGTTTCTACATTATCATTCATTAGTCTCTTCCACCCCCATTTCTTCATAGCATATTCTCTTGGATCTCCTCTTCCAAAAAGAAGTAGAAGTTTTTCCTTAGCATCAACCACTCCCTCATTTTCAATATATTCTAATATGAATGGAACAATATTATCTTTATATTCATTTATAAGATTTTGTTTTAACTGAGGGTCTATTATATTCTCTATTTTTTCTTCCAAAATCTCTTGAGCAACTCTTTGCTCCCATGTTGTAAAACTCTCTTCGGGATCGTCCATTATTTCATTTCTTATGGTGTCCAAGACATATCCTTCATGTCCTATATCGCCGATATCACTATCGCAATATATTGCATTTCCCTCTATAATCCAGAATTCTCCTCTAACATTTGAAAGCTTTGTTGATGCGGTTTTATATTCAGGAGGATATTCTATTCCGTAGTTATATAAAACCTCTCCTACAGCGGACTTATAATATGGCCCTGAATCATTTTCTAAGTCTAAAAACGAATGAGTTGTGTGCCCTATAGATTTTCCGTCTTTATAAAAAGTTGTTACTCTCCAAGGATATTTATCTTTATCAGGATAAGTATTTTTAGATATAATCAAAAAACCATCTTTTGTAGGTATTTGGCCTCCTGTTTGCGAATCCAAAAAACTCAAAACATATTTTCTTCTTCTGTTCTCTTCTTCTTTCATTTTTTCAAAATAAACATCAATATCGGCACCCTTGAAATCGTCTTCTATACTAGCGATTTTTATAAATGCTCTCTTATACCAGTTCATATTTTTTCAACCTAAAGATATTTGTAAAAGCAGTTTTGCTTTTTAGCTCTTTTATTCTCTTAACAAGATATTTTATAAGACTTTTACTATTATCAGTTACATGAGAAAATCCTTCTGACTGAATAAGATAATATACATCTTTGCTAACTCCAGTTTCTCCTTCTTCTTTCTCTTTTAGTGCTGTTTCAAATAAAGCAAGTTTTATTTTGTCAGGTAAAGAAGTAAAATATTTTGAAGAAAAAAGATATATTGGGAGAACGCCATTTTGTTTTATATAGCCTACTATAGAATCTATTATTTTTTGAGGCATTTTACCGGACTTTATCATAGATATAAATAAATCTGATTCTGTATGAATGAGCATTTTGCCATTTACCACTCTTGAATACATATCGTCTACTATTATTTCTGGAATATTCCCTGATTCAAGAACATTTGAAATATAATTTTTTGCAAAAAAAGGAATATAGTTATTCATTATGCTTTTATATAAGGTATTTAGATTTTGTTCATTGAATTTTCCGCTTTCAAGTCTTTCTCTCAAGTATGTGTTTTTTATTGCCTCAAAGTGATTCAGTTTACCTCCATTATATTCAATATCAGATGGATAAATAGGAGTATCTCCAGTATTTTGTTTTGTTGCACAAGAAATTAGACCATTTATAGTTTTTTCAGGAACATTGTTCTCTTCTATTCTATCTATTATCCATGTTTTCATTCCTGTAGAAATATATTCATCATTTATCAGTTTTTTGTTTACTATCTCTTGAAGACTCGGATCTTCTTCTATATCCTTTGGAGAAATATCATTTATATCTTTTAGATTTAGTTCTTCAGCATAGTTATCGCTATAATATTTTATTTCAGGATGTTTTTTGAGCCAAGCATTTATATATGAACCATATTCAGGGACAGAGTTACTGTCTCTTATTCCTTTGCACTGGTTCATAATTCCATTATTGTCAATACCAATTGTTACCAAAGGATTGTTATTTTCGTCTCTTAGTGAATATACTTGAATATAGTTTGTAGCAACCTCTTTGCAATAATTTCCTACACAGTGTTCCATTTTCTTTCCTTCAGTAGAAACATCTTGTTTGTCTGTTATTCTCTGCATGGTATAACCGTTTGGAAATACCATTTCTATATTTTCTTTTTTGGTCGGGAGATATCTTCCTTCTGCTTTAGCCTGAGCATCCTCCATCCATTCTTTAGCCATTTCTATTACTTGATCGAGACTATAAGAAGTAATATCTATTTTGTCAGCTACTCTTAATCCATCTCCTACATTTATAGCTGTATTATCTATCGATTCATACCAATCATATATATGAGCGATATTTCTAACTAACTTATCATGGTCTTTACCTTGGCTTTTCTTCAATACCAAAGTCATCCAATGAGTCAAATCAGGATATCTCGATACTAGATTTTTTTCTTCAGGAGAAAGTTCATATTCTTTTCTTTCAGAAATATTCTTTTTAGAGAGATATTCTTTCAAAATATGTAAATCTGGTATTTGTTTGCCTTGTTTCACAAAATACATTATAATACGCATTGCTGTTGATTGAATATTTTTGGGTAAAGATAACACATAACTCCTTATATTTTCAGGAGTTTGGAGCCTGTCTAATACTGTTTCTATTTGAGCTAGTCTGAATATTCTAATCATAAAGGTAAAACTCCGTATTATCTCCTGCCATTCGTTGTAATTTATCTATAAGCTCTATTGGAACATTTTTTCTGATTGCTTCAGTTTTTATACAGGCTATTGAACAAATATGATTTTTTCTATCACATCTTCCGGCAAAATCTGGATCTCCATATTCCATTTCTTCTAATAAATGATGCCCCACATCATCTTCCTCGGCTTCTGAAAATTCGTTCCAGTTCTTGTATCTAAAAATACCATCTTTGTATACCCACAGAAATACATTTTTTTCTTTAAGTCCTCTATGCCCTATGTCTAGGTATATTATTGGGCTACGCTCATACATTTTTTGTGCTGTTTTTTCGTTTTGAATAGCTTCTATTTCACTTATTTGTTTGGCCCATTCTAAAGCTTTTCCTTTAGCGTCATCAGACAAGTTTTTTAGGTATTCTTCTAGAGGAATATTTGCTACTTCAGACAAATAATCTAACATTGAACCTGTTTGATGTTGAATATTCAGAGCGATATTTATGGCCGCCACAGCAAACTTCATTGGCATATTATAAACAGTTTTTAGTTCGTTATATACACTTTCTATTTTTTTTCGAGTTTCAAATATACCTCTTGGTTTCCATCTTTCTATCCATTTAGGAAAGGCTCCATATCGGTAAATCTCATAAAAAATACCGTCTTTATTTGATTCACAATAGTTATTATCCAAAAGATTAGCAAAACCTATATTTTTCCTTTCATCCGGAGATGCATAGTATCTAGAGTGTATTTTTCCTGGAGTATATGTATCTTCTACAAATTCTAATATAAAGTATGGATTCTTGACTTCTTCTTTCATTTGTTCTATTTCTTCTTCATTGTAATCTTCTTCCATTCCCTCTATGTATTCTTCTCCAATACATTCAAATAGTTTTTTTAGATTTGGCATATTTTCATATTCTTGTAAAGCAAAGCTTATTATATCATATATGTTTTGTCCATTTTTTTTTCTTTCTTCATATCCATAAAAATCATGTTCTATATTATAAATTATATATTCTTCGCTATCCTCTCTCTCTTTATCTGATTCTACTCTTTTTTTTGCCCAGGCATCAGCATCCAACAAGGCATGTTCCTTTAGCCATTCTTCAAAAGTTTTTATCATTGGCTCTACTACTGCTCCTAATGATTCTCTGAAATTTTCTTCTATATTTCTTATTATATTGTCTCTTCTTTTTGGAAAAATATTTGGATTACTATGTATAAAGGAATATTTATATTCTAGTTCATATATATTTTCAAGATTATTCAAGAAATCTCCGTTTCTTGGTTTTTCAGGAATCCATATTTGTGCTAGTTTATACCAGTTCATATTATTTTCTCGTATTTTTATTGTATTTTCTTATATATATAGTTCTATTTTCTACTTCCTCTTCCTTCAAATTTTCCGATATAAAAATAGGATAAGTCAATCACGATAAATATAAGGAGACGTTCCATGTTAGAACATACTATTCCAGAAAATTCTTTTGATAAAGTATATCTCGCTCTCAAATATTTAGTAGAAGCATCAGAAGAAAGGCAAAAAGATTTTCATTTTGATATTTTGTCTTTACAATGCGATATATCCAATAAACAATTCTTTAAAGAATTTTGCACTGTTCGCCTTTGTTCGGCAAGAAGCTCAGGGCACAGTTCTGCCATTTACAAGCTAATTCAAAATAAGTTTGAAAAAGTTGTTCTTATTTATTCTAATATATCTATAAAAAATCATTCGGAATCTATTATAAGAGAATATAATATAGAAAATAAAATTTGTTCAGTTACTCTGAATAACGGAAAATTCTTTCCTATTTCTAAAGAAGTGGAGGCTATTATTGTAGATGGCTCTTGGTGCCTCTCAAAGAAAGATATAGAAGATATTTATATTTTAGGAGAAAGATATTTTGATAAAACTAAACCTTTTTATTTTATTTTTGTTCAGTAGATTTTTTATTTTTCTAACCCACAGAGTTAGATTATCATGAAGTCCATTCCACTGTGACATTTCTACTCCATAGATTTCATTTGTTATGCGGCAAGGAAAGTCCATTCGCCATAGGTAAAAATAGAACTTGTACTAAAGCTCTATTTCTCTTGTGGGCGGGGAGGAATTGCCGCGACAGGGAAAATAATATTTTTACCTAGGATTTTTTATAAACTTATGCTATAATTAAAAGCCTATAAATATCGGTTATACCCAAATGAAGATCAAACCATTCTTCTGAATAAACACCTTGGTTGTGCTAGGTTTGTGTATAACTAGGGATTGCAAATCAAAACTAACGGTTGTAAAACTCGGTCTAGGGACCAAGAAAAGAATGTTTAGACCAAATCCTAGGGCTTAATTCTGAGCAGAAGTCGCAGGGCTTGCCTTGTGGTATGTCATATTTTCGTTTCTCTTTTTAGGACCAAGTTTTTTCTGTCTCTTCCTAGTTAGGATTTCTTATATCTGAAAATATTTTTTTATACCAGTTCATTTATTGTTTTTCCCTATATATATTTATTTTGTTTAGCCCAGTTTTTAGCAAATATAGGAGGATAACCATATTTTTCAATAAACTTAGTTATTGCAATTTCCCATTCTTCTGGATAGTTCCCACTTTCTAATTTTTGTTTAACCCAGTTTTCAGCAAATCTAGGAGGATCGTCATTTTCTTTAATAAAATTATTTATTATGTTTACCCATTCTTTTGGATAGTTCCCACTCTCTAGTTTTTGTTTAGCCCAGTTTTTAGCAAATGTAGGAGGATAACCATATTTTTCAATAAACTTAGTTATTGCAATTTCCCATTCTTCTGGATAGTTCCCACTTTCTAATTTTTGTTTAGCCCAGTTTTTAGCAAAATAGGGAGGATCACCATATTCTTTAATAAACTTAGTTATTGCAATTTCCCATTCTTCTGGATAATCTCCACTTTCTAATTTTTGTTTAGCCCAGTTTTCGGCAAAATCAGGAGGATTACCATGTTCTCTAATAAACCTATTTATTATGTTTACCCATTCTTCTGGATAGTCTTCACTTTCTAATT
>Ga0172363_10000922_pt1 | contig 23092 bp, 19 predicted proteins | sample LakKivs2_kivu2a2_FD_114541 | JGI IMG/M metagenome (GOLD analysis project Ga0172363, IMG submission 114541) | Sediment microbial communities from Lake Kivu, Rwanda - Sediment s2_kivu2a2 | ecosystem: Environmental > Aquatic > Freshwater > Lake > Sediment | place: Rwanda: Western Province, Lake... | reverse complement strand
TCCGATATTTTTGATGCGGAACGAAATCGAAGGCACGAGAATGAGACGCGGCGGCCAGGGTTGGTAATATTTTGAAACCCATTTAGTCTCGACATCCAGAACCTCGATCGAGTTCTTCAATTTCTCGGTTGACATCGACTTGCAGCTCGCTTGGAAAAAAGCGGCTACTAACAGGATCGTGAAGACGGTGAAGGCTGTTCTTTTCATGCTGGTCCTCCTTGATATTCGCCATAATGATACCGGATGGACACCGATTATTCAATCTTTGAAAGAGATTTTGAGTTTCAGTGAACCAGGCGTGAAACCGGAACCGCTTGGAGTCCGTATTTTTCAAGCAGATCGGCTCCCGATTGGAGTACTTCCAAAGTCTCGGGAAAAGGGTGGCAGATGCCTACGGCCGAACCGCGTTTCTGGGCAGTCCGGAGGAGCTCTACCAATCGGCTTCTGATCAAGGACCTGTCCTCATCGGCATCGAGAAATACGTCCCTCTCGGCGGTTTGAACGCCCATTTTCCGGGCTTCTGTAAAGGCCACCGAATCGGACGAAGTCCGGCTGTCGACGAAAAAAAGGCCTGCGTCTTTAACAGCCGAAAGCAAAACCTTCATCAGCCGCTCGTCGGCAGTGAACCGGGAGCCCATGTGATTGTTTACGCCCGCAGCGTAAGGCACCAGAGACAGATCATCCCTGAATTTCTGGACGATTTCCTCATTACTCATCGAGGTCGTTATGAATCCATCCAGCCCCTGGTGAGATCCGTGGTTGTTGATTGATTCAAGTGGAAGGTGGAGAAGAATTTCGATGTCTTTCTGCCTGGCCGCGAAGATTGTTTCCTGGGAATGCTGGCTCCCGGGTAAAACGGCTATGGTCACGGGGAAATGCAGATTCATTATTACTTCTAAAGATTCCAGGCTTTCTCCCATGTCGTCCACGATCAGTGCAACTTGAGGGCGCCTTCTTTTAGCAGGAGATGGTTCGCTCTTGACAACCGGCTTCTCGGCTATGATGACGGGCGGTTTCGGTACTGCTTCCTCACGCGCCTTGAAGTCGATCTTTATTTTCTCCCCTTTTCCGCGACTCAAAATCCAGGACTCCTCTCCGGGTGGACCGGCCTCTGGTTTAGTCCTTTTCTCGATTTGGATGTTTTTCCCGGGCAGGCTCTTTTCAAGACTTGCCTTGGTCTTGGCCAACTCTTGCGTCCCGGCGTTGAGGGTGATGTTGATGGTTTCGTCAGCGGATGAAGATGAGGAGAAATTGTCCTGGCTTAGGCCTGCTTCGCTCAAGGCCTCGAAAAGAGCTTTTTCCAAAGGTACCGGGAATTTTTCCGCGGCCGGTTCCCTCAGACCGAAAAGATAGGAACGTTCTCCCTGAAAATGATCGATAAGGTCGAGGGCGCCCGCAGATAAAAAAGCCATCAAAGCCAGTATTAAACCCAGCCTGGTGAAAGGATCGTTGTCCTTCCCTGATGCAGGGATTCTTCGTATGTCCATTTACCGGTTTGCGGGGAAAAGAGGCAAGGTCTTTTCCCAATATGTATTGTCCGTTGTTTCTTCAGGTTTCAGGGCGACGTCAGGCTTTACACCATCTCCCCAGAGTGACTTGCCTGAGTTCAAGTTGAAGGCACCCACGGATAGCAGTAAAGCTGCTCCGTTTTCGAGAGGATAAAGATATCGTTCGGCTGATAACCCGGGAGTTTTGAAGCCTATTACTTTGGCTCCTTTCAGCTCCTGCAAAACGGCCGCAGTCATTTCTGCGGCTCCGATAGTTCCTCCATTGACCCAAATCACGGTTTCGACTGAGACAAGCGGGGAATCATCTTCGCATGTCAGGTTTTTCTTTTCTCCGTTTCTTCTCAGAAAATATCCTATGGACGGACTTTTAATAAAGAGATTCAAGAATTCACAGGCGCTTTGGTATTCATCTTCCACTGTGTTTCTAAGATCGATAACCAGGTAATCCCGCTTCAGGTCGAGGAGCGGCACGATTTCTTTTTTGAGTTTCGATACCAGGTTCGGAGTGAACCGCTGCAGCCGCAAGTAAGCGCTTTTGCCCGGCCGGTGCAAGAATTGATATCCACCTCCGCCTAACTTTTTTGCGGCCAGGCTGGTCTCGAAAGTGTCATTGCCTCTGAGTATCTTGAGCCGGGCGGGCGAATCTTCGGTCGCTTTAAGAACTAATTCGACCTCGGTAAGGCTCATGACCAAGGTGTTTCTCCCGTTTACAGCGCTTATGATGTCACCGGGTTTAAGGGCTGAGCTTGAAGCCGGTGAGCCTTCAATTATTCCGACTATGAGAGGAAATGATCCATACTTCTTGAATACTATCAAGCCGGTGTGAAAATCGGAATCTTTCAGGAGGCTGTATTTCCCGGCAAGTTCCGGGTCGAGATAGGCAGATAGAGGATCAAGGCTGTTGACCAGCCCGCGCAGGGCGCCGTCGGTCGTCTGGGCAGGCTCGCGTTCTTCCAGATAGTCGTTTTTAATCAGACTGATCAGGGTGTCAAGCAGTTCGAAGCCTCTAGAGCTGGGTAAGCGGGGCGCTTTGCCGCGTAAGAATCCCATCTGAAAAACGAAAAATAAACTGGCCCCCAGAAATGCTACCAGGATGAAAAACCTATATTTAGGGATTCTCATTTTCTTCCTTATGAACCCTTATTCTATCATTTTCTTAGAAGCCACTTCAAGGGATCCTGAGCCTGGTGTTTGTAGCGTATTTCGAAATAGAGGCATTCCCCGTCCAGGGAACCTGTGTCTCCGGTAATCGCGATTTTTTGTCCAGTTTCGACCATATCTCCTGGCTGGGCCAGGAATTCCGAGCAGTGTCCGTAGAGAGAATAGTAAGTCAGGCCATGGTCGATGATAAGTAGATTGCCGTAGCCATAAAAATAATCGGCATACACTACTTTTCCGGCATGAACAGACTTGACCGCGGTCAGCGTTTTGGAGGGAGCGATGATGATGCCTTTGTCTATTATTTTGGTTTTGAACTTGGGATGTATTTTAGGGCCGAAGCGGGAAATGACCTTACCTTCTATAGGCCATGGCAACCGGCCGCGTTTTTCCGAAACGGGCACGAAAGGAGAAGTCAATACCCATTCGCTCGAAACTATCTTTTCCATCATTATCTGTAGCCTGTTAGCGTTATCCTGAAGTTCTTCCAGGGTTTTAGCGTAAGTGCTTTTGTTGCCCCTTATTTCTTTCACGAGCAGATTGTTCTTTCTTGTTTCCTCTTCCAGTTCCCGCCTCTTGAATTCAGCCAGCCGGAGTTGTTCGGTCAGCTCTCTCTTCTTGATCTCCAGGCCGTGCCGTGCTTCCTGGAGGTGGCTGAGCTTTGAATTGAAATCAAATATGATTTTTTCCTCGTATTTGGCCAGAAAAGAAAGGCGTTTGGTTTGGGCGGCTACGGTATCGAAATTACCGGCCCGAAGCATGAAAGCGCCGAAATCGAGCCTTCCGAATTTATGGATCGTGACCAGTATTTTTTCGACCCGGCCTTTTTCGCTTTCAACAAGGGCTTCTGTTTCCGTGATATTCTTCTGGTAATGCCTGATTTCCGCATCGGCTTTCTCGATCTGAATGTTTTGCACGGCCAATTCCTTCTGCAAAATTCTTCTGTTAAGGTTAAGTCGGGCCAGATTAGAAAGTATGGTTGCTTCTTTTTTGGTTTCTTTATCGAGTTTGAGCCGGGTGGCTTTGATTTCGTCTTTGACTTTGGCGATACGGTTCTCAAAATCGGATAGGTATTGTTGTGCGGGAAGAGTACTGGTGAGAGCCAGCGAAAAGCTAAGCACTGCGGTCGCAAGCGGTATGGGTCTTATCTTCTTGGCCATCAATATGGATTTTATATCATAATCGTCAAGCAGTTGGATATGCGCCGGATACTTTTGCCCTCAAAAGGGAACGGCTCGATATTGATGCAATGCCCTTCCTGTTTTTGATAGAATTGAATCATGAATAAAAGGGGCGCGGATGCAAGCTCTTTGCCATTGATCGCCGAACAGATTTATCAGGCCGCTTTGAGAGCAGTTACCCCGGAACGGGTCATAATCGGCAACGTCAGGCGGCAGGGCGGTAAGATTGTTATAATGGACGAAGCTTTCGATTTGAGCACCTATGAAAGAATTCAAATTATTTCCGTAGGCAAAGCCGCACCCGGGATGGCGAAAGCCCTGGCTGAGATTCTGGATAATGATTTTTCGGATGGGCTGGTGATCTGTCCGGTCGGGATTGAATTCGATACAGAAGGAATGACATGCCTCAGGGCCCGGCATCCTGTCCCGGACATAAGCAGCCTGAAAGCGGCCGAACGGGCTTTGGATATTGCAAAGCGTGCGGGCTCTCATGATCTGGTGTTTTTCTGTCTTTCCGGCGGTGCTTCATCTCTTCTGTCCCAGCCGGTTCCGGGGATAAGCCTGGACGAAAAGATCGAGGTCACAAAGTCTTTGCTTAAGTCGGGGGCAACGATAAGGGAATTGAACACGGTCCGTAAGCATATTTCGGCGATAAAGGGAGGCCGGCTGGCGGCAGCCGTATTCCCGGCTACTTTGATCAATCTTATAATATCGGACGTCGTCGGTGACGATCCCGGAATAATCGGGTCGGGCCCCACCGCACCGGACACTTCGACTTTTAAAGAAGCATATGATGTCTTGAATGTAAGGAAAATTTGGCCGGTTATGCCGGAAGGGGTTCGGGAGCACATATTGAAAGGAATCAAAGGCGAGGCAGAGGAAACGGTAAGACCCGATAATAGTGTTTTCAAGAGAGTTCGTACTTTCATAGTCGGCAATAACATGCTGGCTCTTAAAGCGGCAGCCGGAGAAGCAACGCGTCTCGGTTTTCGGACCAGAATTATCACCGACAAGCAAGAAGGGTTGGCCCGGGATGAAGCCGCAAGTTTTATGGCTCTTATCGAGAAGGAGAGCCGCTCGGTTAATCCCGATGAACGCCAGGTATGCTTGCTAGCAGGCGGAGAATTGACTGTTGAGGTCAAAGGCGATGGACTCGGAGGAAGGAATACGGAATTTATTTTGTCTATTCTTGCCGGAATGATTGAAAAAGGGGCGTATGTAAGTTTAAATAGGGCGATTACCGAAAAGAATGAACGAAATGATCTGGGCGGACTGTTGGCGGGAGACTGGCTTGTTGCCAGTATTGGAACGGACGGAATAGACGGTCCTACCGACGCAGCCGGCGCCTGGGTAGATCAGGAAACCGTTGAGATGGTGAGACGGGCCGGACTAAACCCATGGCCTTATCTGGAAAATAACGATTCTTATGGTTTTTTCAGGAGGACGGGGAATTTGATAATGACCGGACCAACGGGAACCAACGTGATGGATCTGCGTCTGGCCCTTTTCAGGTCAATATTCTAAAGAACGGAAGATATCTTCTTTTCCCTTTAGGGGGAAGTCGTTCCAAATAAGATTGTTTTGTGCTACTATGAGCCTGCGATAAGATGAGGGAAAGGGAATGAGCAGCCGAGACTGGAAGCAGGAGTTAAAGGATCATTTCGATGGCATTCGCATAATTGACAAATGCAAAGCTGAAACGATCAGCAACTTCGATCAATTTAGCGAGTTCATCGTCGAACCTGCCTATGAAGCTTTAGCTGATGAGCTCAAAAGCTATGGGGTAGAAAGCAAGTTCCGCAAGATAAAGGAAAAGGAAGTTTTTATTGCCATATGTTTCCCGGAATCTAAAGACGAACAATTCAGATACAAGCTGGTTATACTCCCGAATTCGGTTGAGCTTAAGCTCTTGGCTGTCGTTGAAGGCAGGAGAACGAGGAGATCCAATTTCATTACCAAATCAGAACCGTTCATGCCCGGGCTGAAGACAAACGATATCCTCAAAATGGACAAGGAAGAAATTATTCTCCACCTCTTGGATCGGTATCGGACTTTTATATACGAAAGCCTGACTACCCCAGATTAAGATTGATATGCAGTTGAATCGGTTATAGTTAAGCATAGCAATCCGACGAATATAATTAATCTGAGGGGAGGGGTTTTATTACTATTTATTATGCTTATTATAAGGTTGGTATTTTTATTTTGAGAAAAAGTAATCTAATTTTCGTCTTTCTCTTTATAATGCATAATTATTATCTTGTTAATATTATATTCATTTAAAAAAGCTGTTCATTTTGTAATTTAAAGACGCGACTTAATAAATTCTATGGATTTTGCTTTTTGGGATCATGAGGAAAACTAATAATTTCATTGGATCAGTTTTTGTGTATTTCTTTATATTTTTATGCATCTTTCTCCTTCTTAAGTGTGGGGAGGGAAAATATAATAATAATATAAGTAAGAAAACGATTGATATTCTAAGTGAAGCTAATGAGCTGAAAAATCAGGGTAAGCTTGAAAAATCAGCAGAATTACTGCGGATTATAAATAAAACAGGGATTGAAGATTTTTCAAAAGAAAAATTGGAATGCCTTTTTCTTCTTGGCGTAGTTGAGTGGGACTTAGGTAATGTTAACAAGTCCTACAAAATATATTCTGATCTAAATCTATCATCAGAAACGAAGAATTACCGATTAATTTCGGAAAGAATAAATCTAGCGTTGGATGTAATAAATCATTATAGAGAAGGGGTTCGTCTATTTAACTCAAATGAATATCATGAATCCATAAAAGTTTTTGATGATGCTATTTCGTTAAGTAGAGAACTTGGAATAATAGATTTCGAAGGCAAGTTGTTGAGGCAACAATCTGTGAATTATTGGCATACATTTAACTACGAAAAATATCTAGAATATAATCGAAAGGCTATAGAGATAGCTCAAAAAACAGCAAATATCCGTGAGCTAGGCTTATGTTTTAATAATGTTGGTGTGTGTTACTTTAAACTTAAAGATTTATCTGCTTCTTTGTATTATTTAGATGAAGGGATAAAAAATCTAGAAACTTCAGGAGACCAAAAGGCAGTAGCCAGTTGTCTTTCAAACATAGGATTAGTGGATATTGAACTCGGAATTTTCGCTAATGCTGAAAGGAAATTCGATCGAGTTCTTAAGATTGATGAATCATCAGGAGACAAGCTCGGCGTAGCCTTTGACTATATAAACATGGGAATGATGAAATACAAAAACTTTCTTTACCGTAACCATAGGCCACTGATAGAAGAAGCCATAAAGTATTATGAAAAAGGCCTGGATATGCTGTTGTTTGAAGGTAGAGCTGACAGTTTTGTAGTGGATACCTATATTAATCTTGGCGTTGCCTATTACAAGGCAGGAGATCTGGAAAAAGCTGCTCGCTTTCTTCGATCTGCTGCAAGACAGTCCAGCGCATTGAAATTGAAAGAGAAAATGAATGTCATAGATCTAAATCTAGGTGACGTAAGTTTAGCTGCGAAATCTTACGGGAGGGCAAAGAACTATTACCAGAAAGTAATTCGGGAGTCATCACTTATTACCGAATTAAACTTGCTCATCGATGCCCATTTCGGAATTGGCCGTATCAGCGAGTTGAGTGGAGATTATGAAGCGGCTCTTTCTTCTTATTATAATTCTATGGAGTTAATAGAGAGAGCACGGGGCCTGATAAATCTTGATATTTACAAAACCGGTTTTTCAAGAGATAAGCTCTTGCCTTATTACAGAGCTCTGGACATTTTGTATCAGCTTTATTCCGAAGGACATGACATAGAAAGGTTGAATGAGATTTTATCTCTTGTCGAGAGGACCAAAGCCAGAGCTTTTTTCGAGAGTCTAGCGGAGGCAAGGTCCGAAGTAAGGCCACTAAGTGAAGTAACCAAATCATCAAGAATCAAGAATGTGTCTAAGAATATATCAGCCGCTATTTTGAAACTGGGTTCGCCAGGATTGAAAGAATTCCAAAAACAACAAATCAGAGACTTTATAAGCAGTCAAGAAGAGGAGTACTTGCGAATTCTTTCTTCGGAGAGCTTTCATGCGAGAGACCGTATTTTTCTGAGTCCTAGAGATTGGTCGCTTAATCAGCTAAGGGAGGAAGTCATTGACGAGAAAACGGCACTCGTCGAGTTTTTGCTGGGAGAAAAAAAATCATTCGCCATTTATGTTACCAGGAAAACAGCCGGACTACATGAACTTCCCGGAAGGCCAGCAATCGAGGATTCGGTTAAAGCTTATTTGAGACTCATATCTTTTCCTGCTTCTGATTCATTAATCGGTAAATCGGCAGCTTTGAGGCTTGGGAACGAACTGGCAGGTTTTTTAAATGAAGTCAAGCGGGAGGGAGTTGAGAACCTGCTTGTTATTCCGGATGGAATTCTTCATCATTTGCCGTTTGAGACATTGGCTGTAAGGCGGAATGAACACGATAATTATTTGGTTGAGGATTTTAATATTTACTATGCTCCTTCGGCTTCCGCCCTGGCTCTAATCGAAAATTCTCCACGCGAGAAAGAATGGGCTAAAAAGCTATTGGCTTTCGGCGCTCCGGATTATTCACAGATCGATTCGGGCCGGCCCGTCAAAAATAGCTCTATGACAGACGTTTGGCGTGAGGTTTATTCACAGGAAGGATTTCATTTTTCTCCTTTGCCTTTCAGTAAAGTGGAAGTCAGAAAAATAGCGGAAAACTTTGAAAAAGAAAGAGTCGACATTTTGACGGGTACTGAAGCTAACGAGCACAAACTAAAAAACCTTCCTCTCAGAGATTATCAGATTCTACATTTTGCCTGCCATAGCCTTCTTGATGAGAAGAATCCGATCAGGTCGGCCCTCATGATCTCTCCCTCCGTGGAAAAAGGTGAGGACGGGTTTTTCCAGGCGAGAGAGATTTATGGGATTGATATAACGGCTGATCTTGTGGTTCTGTCTGCGTGCCAGTCTGGCGATGGAACCCTTGAACAAGGCGAAGGACTTATGGGATTGCCCCGCCTTTTCTTCTATGGCGGAGCCAGGTCGGTTTTATCGACTCTCTGGTTCATAGGCGACAAAACCACTGCCACATTCATGCAGGAATTCTACAGGAACTTAACCAGAGGGGAAAGCAAAAGCAGTGCCCTGCGTTTGGCCAAGCTGAGTATGATGAAATCTCCTGAATATTCTCACCCGTTTTACTGGGCGGGTTATATACTAAGTGGAGATCCGGCTCCGGTATTCGAAAACAATTGAATCCTGAATGCCGGAAAAATTTTCAGCTTCCGGCCCGAATGGAAAATTTTAGCAGGCTGGATTCTCCGATTTTACCTTGTTGGGAATAAGCCGTCACCATCCAGAAATGTGATTTGCCTTTGGCAAGATTAGCGGTAACGGCAGGCGGGAGGACGAACTCAGTTGAGAGAATTTTCTCGCTTCGCCAAACAGGCAGCATAGCTTCATTACAGATCTCAAGAATATATGATTCTGCCTCTGCATGTTTCTCCCATCGGAATACTATGCTCTCCACTGAGATCTCGCCTTGAGGTTCAAATAGGTGAATTTGTGTTCCAGCAGTTCTATGAAGCCCAGGTTCCCTGCCTCCTCGGCCCAGGAATATCACCATGGAAATAGCCGCAACCAGCATAAGAGATATGACCGGGATCAATAACTGCCGCCAGGGAAGAGTAAAGGGGAAGGCAGGATTATTTTTTTTGGAGACGGTTTTAAGGGCGGTAGCCAGTTCATTTTGTTCCCTGTTTAGTTCAACCAGGAATTGGAAAAGACGGGCGCAACTCGGGCAATTTGAGATATGGTCGACAGTTTCCAGTTTGCCCTTACGGGGAGTGCCTGGGTCGAAAAATAGGAAGATTTCTTGCTCCCGGGGGCATTTTTGATCATGGCCGGTTTCGCCCCGGAGAATCCTCCGTGTGTATAGTTCTTTCAGACGTTCGTGGTCATTTTTCATTATTATTATCCGTATTGTTTAACTTTTTTCTCAGGTCAGCCAGTCCCCGGTAAAGAAGATTTCTGGTCTTGTCCTGGCTCCATTTTAGGTATGACGCTATTTCCGGGATACTCAGATTAAAAAGATAAAGTATCACCACTTGCCGTCTCGATTCGATGAGACCTTTTATCGCTTGATGAAGAGATTGCTCTAGGTTTGAGTAGTGGGCAAGATCATGAGCCGTAGCTAAGTTGGCCTCGGCTATCTGCTTTTCCTTAAGCATATTATAGATGCCTTCCTCACGCCTGAACTTTCTTATCTGGTCTATTACTGACGAGTTCACGATTTTCCTTATGTATGACGAATGGTTGGTTATGATTTTCTCACTATGAACCAGCTTCCAGATTTTGATTCTTACTTCCTGGGCAATATCGTCAGGGTCCAGGCCATATCGATGGACACCGTACTTCATTATGTGCCCTCTGATATAAGATGCGAAGCGATCTATAAGCTCCTCGAATTCCTTTTCCCTGCCGTTCCTGTTTTCCATGACCCTGCTTATGGTTTTTATATCTTATTTAATAAGATGTAAAATGACCAGTTTTTTCTCACTTGAAGTCTAATTATATATGAGAAAAACTCTTGGTTGGCTTCGTCGGTGAAAATGGGATTATTCCGTTAAGAGGAAACATCCGGAAGTTTTATAAAAAATGGAGATGAATTTGATTGGGACCAGCCTGGCTATGGCGGAATTACGAATAAGAATAGAAAAGGCGGCCCTGTGTGACAAAACGGTTCTTATCCTCGGAGAAACTGGCACAGGTAAAGATCTGGCAGCCCGCAAGATTCACGAGATGAGTACACGTTCCTCAAGCCCTTTTCTTGCTCTGAATTGTTCGGCTTTGCCCGAAAGCCTGTTTGAATCCGAGCTTTTCGGACACACGAGAGGAGCTTTTACGGGAGCCGTGGCCGAAAAAGAGGGTTTGCTTGAGGCGGCGGGGAGAGGAACTTTATTCATGGATGAGATCGGTGAGTTATCTTCAGCCTTACAAGCTAAATTGTTGAGGCTTTTGGATAAAAGAGAAGCCCGGCCAGTTGGCAGCACCTCCAATCGGACCGTAAAATCCAGGTTCATTTTTGCCACTAACAGGAACCTTTTTCAGGAGGTTCAGGCCGGAAAGTTCAGGAAAGATCTATATTACCGGATAAACGTCATATGTATTGAAATGCCCGCTTTGCGGGAAAGGAAAGAAGATATACCCGAGTTAGCTGCCCATTTCGTGGCCAGGGAAAACGTACGCAACAATTGCATTAAACATCTATCTCCGGGTGCCTTGAGGAAACTCTCAAATCATAATTTTCCCGGAAATGTGAGGGAACTGGAGAATCTGGTTGAAAGGGCTTACGTAGCTGCCGATCGAGATACAATCGAAGCGGCAGATATTAAGTTCTATCCGGGCGTGGAGAACAAGGTGCCCGGTCCCGGCGTTCGAGAGATAAGACAGGTCCTGGATCGTTGTCGATGGAGTAAAACTGCCGCTGCCAAAGAGCTCGGGATAAGCCGGCGCCAGCTTTATCGCTTGTTGGAGAAACTTGATCCAGGAGATTGACTGAGGATTACTTTTTCCTTCATAGCCCTCAGATTTCTGACCGTTAGGGCACTGCCGAGACCGATTATGAACGGAACCGCCAGCCAGAAAACAGGATTTGATCCTTTTTTGAAGACTTTTCTGTCGGCTTTGCCTGAAACGATAAACGAAGCCCAATAATAAGGATGAGACAGAGCTTCCGATCCGATCATCTCAACTTTGGTTCTGTGTAAGGCTTTGTTCACGGACAAGCCTGACTTCAGATGAAAGTAGAAGCGGCTCATCATTTGGAAGGTTGCCTCATCGTTTACGGCCCAGAGGCTCATGCAAACCGAAGAAGCGCCGGCATAGAAGAATGCCCTGTTTATTCCGGAAATCCCTTCCCCTCGGATAAAATGTCCCAGGCCGGTTTGGCAAGCGGAGAGAGTAACCAGATCAGCATTCATCCGGAGGTTGTAGATTTCCCGCATCTGGAGGAGGCCGTCCTCAGCTGGGTCGCGGTCCAAAGTCAACACTATTGAGGAACGAAGGGGATTTTTGTCGTCGACGAAGGCATGCGCGGCAAGATGAACAATCTTGTAATCCACTAAATCGGTGGTTTTTATGTTGTCTTCTGTAGCTTTTTCCCCTAACAGAATATCGGACTTTCTGGCTTTTAGGATGCGGGAGACTTCTCCTACTTCCAAACCGGAGTATCTAAGTCTTTCCAGGCTGGCTCCAGCCCAGGTCCCGATAGCCGGAATTGAAACGTCGATATCATGCATTTCTGTGTCTTTGGCGTTATGGTTATATTCGGCATCTCCAAGAGCCAACACGGTTCGGCGGGGTGGGCGGCCCTCTGACCTTCTTTTCTCCAGAACCTGTAAAGCAGAGACCGAAGGGGCATAGCTCAATATATAATTTTCGACCAGCCAGCGCCTTGGCTTGAGGTCTGCCAGAAGCGCTTCGAATGGCAGCAAATTTAGAATATCATCAGGGATAATCACAATTTTCTTTATATTCAGTTCCATATCTGTTGGTATAAGCTGCAGATAAAGGTCGTGGCCTGCATCGAAATCTTGGTTGTCTGGATCAGATATTGACTTCCGGTAAGCGATGACCTTTTCCTTTATTTTGTCCTTGCCCGGAAGTTCAAAAATATTCAGGCCGTTGCTGGAAAGTTTGAAACACCATGAGGTATCCTCTCCGATTGAATATGCGAGCAAAACGGTTTGGTCTTCGGAGACAAGTTTCTTGGCCTGTTCATAATTAAGGACGCTTGGATATTTCAAATCGGCATAGGCAGGGCTGGTGGTCCGGATCTCGCGCTTAAGAGCATCGAGCTGCTCTTCGGCATTTTTTAATTGCTTAATGATAGATTCTCTTTCTTCCTCCGACAATCCTGCCGTTAGGAGCCTGGTGTAGGCTCTGGATATTTCTCTCGTCAGATTCCTTTCCCTCAAAATGAGTTTGGGATCGATCCCTTTGACGATGTCGATATCGGCGACTTTAAGACTGTCCAGGAAAGCCCGGGCTTTTCCTTTTTCGAGATAATAAAAAGCCTTCCGGTCATAGCCTTTATTGGGAGAGGCATGGTGGAGCCTGATGAGGGCTTCGATGATATTGTGATAAACATCCATCCTTCGGTCGCCGCCAAGATAGCTAGCCTTGAGTTCTTCTAGAACTATCTCTGACCGTGTGTCTTCTATCAAAGAAACTGCTTTCTCGTAGTTTTCAAGACTTTCGTTGTATTCTCCCTTTTTCTTGAGGTTGTTACCGATCTCCAGATAGGTTTCCCAAGCGAAAGCCCCGGTTTGATTCATCGAAGCCACTTCAATTGCCTTGTCGAAGCGCTCCATAGATTTTGTTTCTTCGCCCATCCTGGCGTAAATTATTCCCAGATTGTTATTGATATGCCCTAGAAAGAATTCATCTTTTCTCTTTTTTGCGTATTCTTCAGCTTTAAGATGATACTCAATGGCCTTATCGTACATGTTGAGCAATGAATAAACCGTTCCGAGATTAAGCAAGGCATAAAACTCAACATATTCAACTCCCGCTTCCCGTGCTGTTTTTAATGCCTGGTCGAAATATTCTCTTGCCTTATCAAGTAAGCTAAAATCATTATCGCTTATGGCTTTTAGCCTTGTGGTATAGCCAAGATTATTCAAGTCGTAAGCCATATTGGTTTTATAACCGAGTAGCTTATCAATCTCGTAAGCCTCTTGAAGGTATTCCAGGGATTTAGTGTAATCGCCAAGATCAGCCAAAAGTCCACCAAGGTTCAAAGATGCGTCGGAAATTTCTTGCTTAAAATCAAATTGCTTAGCCTTTAGACGAGCTTTTTGGAAGCTAACCAATGAATCAACATATTTAGCAATCTTCCAATAGTATGCACCTAGATTATTTAGTGCTATTGTTTCTTCTCTTTTATTAAAAGACTCTATTGAAAGCTTGAGATTATGCATATTGAGCGAATGGAATTGTTCGAATTCGGATAATTCCCATTTCGTCAAACTAAGAAGTCTTGTGCATTTAATTTCGAAGTCTGGTATGGAAATGTTTCTTGATAGTTCAATCGCTTCCTCGAAGGTCTTAGCAGCAATTAATAACTTGCCCTCAGCGCGTAGCTTTTTCCCTTTTATGTATAAATCAATAATATTAATAGATTTCCCAGATAAATATCTCTTATTGCTGTTTTTGCTTTCTCTTTTGTTTTCGTATACTAACGCAAAATGACTTTTTGCTATATTTATATCCCCAATATTCCAAAAAAGCAGCCCTAATTTAAAGTGTATATCAAGTATAAAATCGTGTTTTGAGTCATAATTAACAGTTGCAAGGGATTCTTGGAATAGTTCTATCGAACGTTCGAAATTGCCATTAAGACGTAGTTTTTCAGCTTCATTGTAAAGGGCTTTTATGTCAGATAGATTTGAGGGTTGCCCCGCAAGAAAGTAAGGAGAAAATAAGGTAAAGATCAGAAAATATAAATAGACCCCTGCTCTGGATGTATGTCTTGCCGGGTTTTTAAAAAAACCCATGTCCTCACCTCTGACAACAATTTTAGGGTGAGGCGAAAAAGTTTCAATCGCCTCTAGGGGTGAGAACCAGGGTGATTTTCGTTACGTTTAATAAGGCTTAGTCTCTATCGTTTAACCGAATTACAGGTACACCTTGCTCCATTGGTTTTACGATCAAGGAATCATCATTTCCAGGAAGAGTTTCGCCCGGTTCCTGGGGATGGGATGGGTTGCCAAGGGATGGGAACAATGAAACGAGCAAGTTCCAGGGTTTCTCAAGCAGTGTCCTGAAGCTTATAGTTCCTTTCTTCGGGGGGGCGGCTGATAAAGTTACAGCACTCAAGCTAACGATGGCCATACAAAGAGCCAAGGCGATGACCTTCTTTCGCATAATAACCTCCTCTACAACCTAATATCGCCTTGCTGGAGGAATATAGATGGAGGAAACGCCTTCACTTTTTGAAAGAGATTTAGAAGAAATCCCTCTCCATCTTTCTCATCCAAGGCTAGATTAATTTTTATACAGAAAAACTCATTTGTCAAGGATTAAACAGGATTAAATTATATAGAATTAAATACTTGCGTGTCGGGGATATTTTTTTCCCTTGTGTGATACAACATGATGGCTATTAGTTTTATTCAATGCCATATTTTGGGGTTTTATCTATAAAGGAGATTTTTCAGAAAACATTAGAAAAATCAACCGCTTAAGTATTTCCCTTGAAAAAGAAGCCGAGCTCGAATGCGGCTGTTTCTTTCGAATCAGAGCCATGGACGGAATTTCTTTCGATTGAAAATCCATAGGTCCGCCTCAGTGTCCCTGACTTGGCCAAAGCTGGATCCGTCGCACCCATAACTTCCCGCCAGCGGGCGATAGTGTTTTCTCCTTCAAGAGACAATACCACGCAGGGGCCAGAGGACATGAATTTAGTAAGACTTTCGAAAAAACTTTTGTCCTTGTGCACGTAATAAAATCTCTCGGCCTCTCGCTGATCGAGCCGAACGAGTTTCATTTGGGTGATATTGAAACCCTCTTCCTCTATCCTCTGAATTATCTTTCCTATAATTCTTTTCTTGAAGGCGTCGGGCTTTATGATAGCCAGCGTCTTTTCGGTCATGTCAATCTCCTCCTCGATTGGTAAATAATGATATACATTATGAAAATGCTACTCGTCAAACGATAGCTGAAGGCGCAGGCTGCCTTTTGAAAAGTAGTGTGAAGTTGTTGGTTTTCGGTTGAACGATGCAAGCACTGTTTCTTGTGCAAAGTATGAAAAAATGTTGGTGTTCAAGTGATTACATGCCTCGGAGGGCTATTTTTCCACAATGATATCAACAAATTTTGTGGAAAACTTGTCTTTTACCTAATTCACTTTCCGGTTTTTAACGTATTTGTCGAACCACTCAAACATTTCAGCCAGCACGTGGAGGATACTTTCCCTGGCCATGTAGCCATGGCTTTCATTGGGCAGCATCACTAATCTGGTCGTTGCTCCGAATCCCTTGAGGGCTGCAAAAAGCCGCTCCGACTGTATGGGGAATGTTCCGGAGTTGTTGTCGGCCTCGCCGTGTATGAGCAGGATCGGTTCGTTGATCTTGTTGGCGTGCATGAAAGGCGACATCATGACATAGGTATCGGTTGCCTCCCAGAGCGTCCTCCTCTCACTCTGGAAGCCGAAAGGCGTAAGAGTTCTATTGTAAGCGCCACTACGGGCTATCCCGGCCGCGAAAGCGTCGCAATGCGCAAGCAGATTAGCTGTCATGAATGCTCCATAGCTATGCCCTCCTACTCCGACCCTTTTAGGATCGCCCACGCCGAGCTCGTCAAGGACCCTGACGGCGGCATTGGCATTGGCCACAAGCTGTTTGACAAAGGTATCATTTACGGTCTTCGGATCGCCGATGATAGGCATCTCGGCTCCATCTAGAATAGCGTAGCCCTGGGTTATGAAGAAAAGGTGGGAGGTACCACGGTAGAAAGTGAAACGGTTGACCGAACCTCTTACCTGGCCGGCCGTCGCTGTGTCGGTATATTCAATTGGATAGGCCCAGACCACAACGGGCAAACGCTCGCCTGGTTTCCGGTTGAGTGGGAGATAAAGAGTACCGGACAGATTAACGCCGTCGTCTCTCTTGTATTGGATACGTTGTTTCTTGATTCCGGTTAGCTGTGGTGCCGGGTCTGAAAACTCGGTCAGGGCCTTCCTGCTTTTATTCTTAAGATCGTAGATATAGTAGTTCGGCGGGTCAACTTGAGTTTCGTAGCTCGTGATGATCTTCGAGCGGGAGTTCATGAAAAAGTCGATAAATGTTTCATAGGCCGGATCCTGGCAACGAAAGAGCGTTTCCTTCTTCATCGTCTTGATGTTCATCCGGTCCAGAAAAGGATGATCGCCCTGGGGTGAAGAACCTGAACCTCGGAGATAGATCCAATCCTTATCCTGGAGGATCACTCTTTGTCCGTTCTTAAGGGAGGTCATTACCGGAGAACCGGGATCGTTGTAGCGATCCTGGGTGCTGAGATCGAACCATTTTTTCGGAGCTACTTCCGGATGGTCGAGATCGACTAGATAAGTCGTCCGCCATCTTTTTTTCCATATGTTTTCCGAGACCAGAGCCAAACCCGGCTTTGAGAAGTACATCAGACCAGATCCTCTTGAATACCCCATTCCGGAAGCGCGCTCTTTGAGTTTGAGTACGGATCTGGGGGATTCCTTGAAGGGAGCGGAAAGCGTCATGAACTGGTCGCGGAAAGGAACATCTTTTTCTGGGTCTCCATCATCGAGGGCTTCCACCCAAATCAAAGTGGCCGGCTTATGGACCATCCAGTTCACGCCACGAGGGCCTGTCGCCACTCCGTTTATGGGGATGTTTTCTTCCGGGGGAAGATCCGCCAACAGATGGACCAAATTGCCGTCCATGTCCCAGACTTCGTATGTATTAGCAAACCCGGATAGGGGAACGGAAAAGGAATACGGCCGTTTCAGCCGGTTGACGAGAATATAGCGCAGATCAGGCGAGAAGGAAACGTCTGTGAAAATGCCCGGTTGGCCGATCTTTCGTTGCGAACCGCCGGCGATGTCCACTATCACTAGTTGGGCAGTCGCGTAATAGTCGAACAGGGTTTCATCGAAGGCCGTCTTGAGAAGATCCTGGTAAGTGGCCGCCTTTGTGAACCGGCCCTTGGTTTCCTGGATGTTAGGCCCGATGGGGACCCGTGGCCGTTCGGGAGCCGGGCCTCGGTCCTCGGGGATTAAAGAAACGTAAAGGCGCCTGCTGTCCGGTAGCCAGCCGAATGAAACAGTTACGGCGCTGACAGTTGCCGGAGTTAAAGCTTTGGCCGCGCCGGTCGCGACGTCGATCACCCATAGCTCGATACCTTTATCAAGGTAACGGAGCAAAGCAATGGACTTGCCGTCTGGAGCCCAGGAAGGAGAAGTGAATTTCATTCCATCGGGAAAAGCGACTTTCCGGATTTCGCCCGTTTTGAGGTCTTTTATATCGATTCCAGTGCTGAAGCCAACGACCTGACGGCTGTTATTGTCAGGCGTGATTCGGATCCCTGCGATTCTGAGGATGGGTTGCGATACCTGGGCGATCGAGGGCATGGACTCTCTCTGGATGAGGGCCATGATATCGCCTCCGGGGTTCATCGAAACCATCGGAGTCGGCGGAGCGTCCAGTATATCTATTACCTCCTTAGGCGGCAGCTTGTATGGATCTTGAGCCCGCAGCTCGGTGGTTAAAATACTTCCGACAATGATAATTCCGACCAAAAGAAATATCGCCGGAGATAGCTTTTTCATTGGGGCCTCCTGATATAGTCGCTTTATCGTCTTTCAGACGATTAGATTATAAAGGTCAATTTATGGACTTTGCAACCGGTTTTCGTGTAATTATTAAGTATAGTTCATTGAATCCGGCCTGGTTATGATCGAAGGCGATAAAAAAGAGATTCATCTTTCGATTGTCGTCCCTGTCTATAATGAGGAAAAAAGAATAGGCTTTGCAGTCAAGGATATCCTCGCTTATCTGGAGAATAGCGGCTTCGTTGGAGAAATCATAATTGTCGACGATGGCAGCAGGGATGAGACTGTCTTAGAAGCCCGGCGGGCCATGGCAAGCGAGGCAGGACATCGGATCATCGTTTTCCCGGAAAATAAAGGGAAAGGGCGGGCGGTAAAAGAAGGGATCTTGGCCTCCTCAGGCGATTGCGTCATTTTCACTGATGCTGATCTTTCAACTCCGATGAATACGGCCGACACGGTCCTCAAGCATCTTTCTGAAGGCAGCGACATAGTAATAGGATCCAGGGCCTTGAAAGGATCAGAAATAAGGATTCGTCAGCCTTTTGTGCGGGAAAATCTGGGAAGAGTCTTCAACGTGATCGTTCACCTGATGTTCGGCGAAATCTATCGTGACACTCAATGCGGTTTTAAAGGATTCCGCCGGGGAGCGGCTTTGGATATTTTCTCCAGAGTCGAAACCGAAGGCTTTGCTTTCGATGTCGAAGTGCTTTGGTGGGGTCGCAAGTTAGGCTACCGGATCATGGAGATTCCGGTCGTCTGGTGCGATTCGAGGCCGAGCCGGCTGCCCTTGTTCGGCGGCTCGATAAAAATGCTCCGGGAACTCATGCGGCTGAAAGTGAAACTGCGCAGGACCAGAAAAGAGAGTTTGCCTTGTAATAAAAATTGATCTAAAGTCTACGCTTTTTGGTATTTTCCCATAAGCTGTCCCTGAGCCAGGATGTGGCCTTCCATGGCCTTCAGCAGTTCGGCCTTTGTCGCCCCGGCTGGAAGATCGAGCACGGCATCAAGGGCATAAACCTTGAAGAAATAACGGTGTGTTCCGCTCGGTGGACAGGGTCCGCCGTAACCGATCCTGTGATAGTCGTTCCTGCCCTGCCTAGCGCCGTTTTTGAGTTCCATGTCGGGCGGGACAGCCTCGGGAAGTCCTTTCTCGGTTGGAGGCAGGTTAAACAACACCCAATGAACCCATGTACCCATAGGCGCGTCCGGGTCGTCCGAGATAAGGGCGATGGTCTTGGTGCTTTCCGGCACCCCGGTCCATTCAAGAGCTGGTGAAACCTCTTCCGCGTCATGGGAGCATTTTCTTGGAATCATGCCTCCATCCCTGAAAGTCGTGGACGTGACTTTGATTTCCATATTCCCTTCTCCTGATTTAATCTTTCGCCGCTCTTTATTTTCTCATGCCTGTCACGTCTAATCAATTAATCGATCAATTTTTTGCCGTCATGGCCCCGGTTGATGGATTTGCTGGATGATCGGTCACGATCGAGGACCGCGACTCATCAGGCTACCCGGGTCGTTTTTATCCGGCCCGTAATGGCCACAGTTATCCGGTAACTCCCGCGGCTGTTGGCCACTATGATCGTAGCCAGGTTGGAAACAGTTCCCTGGGGATGGAAAACGGGCCAATTATTGGCGGTTACGGTCACGCCCTCCGGCTTGAATGTCCGGAAATTTATCCACTGACCCCTGTCGGCTTCGAACTTTTCGAGATATACCGTGTTGTCTTCAACGCGTACGCGGCAATTCCTGCCCGACCAGACTGATCTGAACCTGGCCTGATTGAGCAAGCTGACCATTTCCCATGCAGACTTATTCAATTTAAAGCGATGGGTGGTCTCCCGGAAAGCGAACATTGCAATGTAGGACATCATCCCGGTGAGGGAAATGACTATCAGTGTCTCGAGCAGGCTATAACCTCGGGCCCTCATTTTTATTGCTCCTTCCAGCAGGTAGGCCGGAAAGCGAACACCGTCAGGAACCCGGAATCGGTCAATGGAACGCCCATTTCCGGTCCCACCGGGCTAAGGCGGGAATCGGCGGCGATAGCCAACGAGTTCCCGTTGCCGATGAACTCGGACACATGCAGTCCGCCGGCGATTTGAACTTGTTGGTCTGTCCCCTTTATTTCGAAAATACCGTTTACGGCCGTAATCGAAGCCTGAATCTTTATTTCAGCAGGCCGATCCCCATCCCCGGACACCGAGATCACGCTGTCGCGCTTTTCGCCGGTAACGATATCGGTACCGGTGGAAAAGATAACCAGCTGCGACTGACTGCTCTTCAAGTAAGGAAATCCGTCCTTCCATTGAACTCCCTGGAGTATCAAATGAGATGAAATTTCGACCTTTTCCGAGCATATTATGGTTAGTCTGGCTCCGTTGAGAATGGAAGGGATATCTTGATCTTCTGCTTTTTTAATCTTGCCGTCCGGGGTAACGTATCCTCCACCGAAAGAACTTATATCGCCATTGACGATTATGAAACCGCCGAAGACGCTTTCGAAAGTCTCCGTACCCCCGGGCCCGGCCAATTCGCTCCACCCTGAGCTCGGGCTGAATCTCAGGAGCCATTCGTCCGACTCCATACGGAAAAGCACCACCTGATCTTCTCCGTCGATGGCCGGTATAAGTTCATCGATGTCACCCTGGACGAAGAGCCCGTTGAAGCCGATATCGTCGGCTATGGGATAGATTCCCTCAGGTAAAGGCTCAGTTGAAGGTTCAAGCCCGAGCAGCTCTCGCAACTTGGCCGGGCTTATATCCTGCGGTCTGAAGAGCTTTATGCCGAGGGCCTGGGCGAGCAAGCCGGAAGCATCAGCGGGTAGAATTCCTTCGGAAGCGGCAACCGGACGCGGCCCGGCCGTTTGTTCCGGCTGATCGAGGACGGCGATCCGGTTTTCGGCCATGAATCCGGTCAATTCCGAATCGGTCATGGTCTTTCTTATGGCCAATGGTATGGAAGAAAGGGGAATCCTGCCCGCCAGGAATTCTATGTAACCGCTCAGGACAGCTTCTTTTTCCTGAGGTAAAGAAGCCATCTTTCCCTTGGCTTGGATATCGAAGTCGGCCGTGATCCTCAAATATGCCTGGTAGTCTTCGATATTTCTCAGGCTGAACAGTGTCGCCGACCGCCACTCAAAATCACCTTCTGATTCTTTCGTTTCGAGAGGAATGCCGCTGTCGTTCAATGAATCAACGAGCAGGGAAAGAGCCAGGTCGGGTTCTTCCCTCAATCCGGCCAGGAATGAATCATCGATTGACGTGAGGCCAGGTTTTCCGGATACAAGGGAATAAAGCTGATGGAAGCCGCGTTTTGCGCCGTTCTCGGCTGCATACTCTATAAGAAGGGAATATTTCCTGTATTTTGAAATTTTTATCTGGGTCTGAACGAGTATAATCAGCCCAAAGCATATCCCTGACAGGATAAAAAACAGAAAAGCAACCATCGGAACTACGAAGCCTTGCCTGTCGGTCGTTTTTAATCTATTTCGGCGAAGCCAGGGCCATGTTTTTAGGAAAAAGCGAGAAGCCATCGGAAAGTTCTCCTTTCGAGCCGGTCACGAGTCTAACGGTGAATTTGTTCTCGCCCGGGTCGTAGTCGAATTCCGCCGTCCGGACGTTCTCGAGCAATGGTTGAGCGCTGCCGTCATTAACTTCACGCCTGAGCGTATTACCAGGGATATCGAGAAAATAAGTTATCTTTTCCAGAAGGAGGGCGGATGTGGATGCCGCTTTATAGCTGAAATTTAGAGGCTGGGCCAGATTGATGAGTTCTGTATCGGCGGAAGATACCGTGAGGATTTCGGAAGTCGAACCGTTTCCGAGCATTATTTCCCGGCCGGGCCGGATGCCGGAAGTTGGCTTGTCGAGTTTCAATCGTTCGGCGCCTACGGGCGCATCTTCGGCAACCCGGAAGGTTCGGTCGATAAGATGAATTTCAAGGAAGGTTCCCGAGGCCGAAAGAAAATCAGGCTCTATGTGGGTCGTAATTAATTCGGCCAGACCAAGACCGGCGCGCCGGACATCGGCTTTGATTTTATCGAGCGAGGCCAACATGGCTTGACTGTTATTCTGGATTTCCCGCAGCTTGGAAAAAATGCCTCCGGCAAGCACGAAGAATTGGAAGGCCGCCACGACGACAAAGGAAATAAGCCCCAGAGAGATGAGGCATTCGAGCAGAGTCATGCCTTTTCGATTCATTGTCTGGTCTCCAGCTTGATTGATAGATATAGGACGAACCGTGTCGTCGATTCAGGCCTGCCGGCAGGCGTGATAGCCAGATTGATCTTTTTTAATCCCGGCTGCATCTCTTCAATTGCGTAATTGATCAGGAATGTCCGTTTCCCATCGCTCGATATCGCGGTTTCTTCATGTACACCGGGGCCAAGATCCTTCGAGTCGAACTGAACCGCTTTGAATGATTCGAGCCGGCTTAGCAGCGTCTGAGTCATCGACGATACGACGGCCGTCTTGTTTTGGGCTTTGAGGGAAAGAGCACATAACTCCGCAATTCCGCAGGTCAGGAAAAGGGCCAGGGCTGCGGCCAGCATGGTCTCTATCAAAGTAAATCCGGTTTTGCTCAAGGTCGGCCTCCAAGCGAATAACGAGCATGTATCATGCCACTGATCGATAGGGCCCTTCAGAGAGGAAGGGCGAGGATTTATCCCGGTGTGTAAACCTTGGTTGATAACTTATTAATTATCAATGAATTCTAATGTAAATTTGAGTTTACCAGGGCCGTCCAAAGAAATATTTTTCAAGCCCCCTGTGTAGGGTCAGATACATTAGTGACAGCTTAGGGTAAGATAGGTGTTGCTATGTACTTACAAGCTACAACGACCTATGGGTCCCTCATTCCAGGCTCAGAGTACATCCGGTCGCTGGTCCG
>Ga0172363_10000921_pt1 | contig 23094 bp, 29 predicted proteins | sample LakKivs2_kivu2a2_FD_114541 | JGI IMG/M metagenome (GOLD analysis project Ga0172363, IMG submission 114541) | Sediment microbial communities from Lake Kivu, Rwanda - Sediment s2_kivu2a2 | ecosystem: Environmental > Aquatic > Freshwater > Lake > Sediment | place: Rwanda: Western Province, Lake... | reverse complement strand
AGCTTTAGAGGCGCTTAGACCTTTTGGAAACTTTTTCGTAAAAGTTTTCCAAGGAGACATGCTCAATGACTTCGTTAAGAAGGTTGAAAGGCATTTTGAGGTTGTGAGGATAATAAAACCTAAGGCAAGTCGAGCCAAAAGCTCAGAAATATTCATTTTAGGAATGCATGCTAAACAATCTGGAAGTTGAAGCCAGCAGAGATAAATTCTATTAATCATTTATAGTAGGCAAGGTGAGGGTGTTGAAAATTATCGCAGCGGATTCCTCTGCCGCTATATTAAATGATAGGTTTGAACCTGTGTCGATTGTTGCAGCTGCGTCTGCTTTAGTTAATCCGCCTTATAGAGAGCCGAGTGTGTTTTTGGCTGAACCCATTTTTGCAGATGCGGAAAAAGGACATGAAGTTATAGTGCATGAAGCCGAGCTTTGTAGAGAATTGCTTGGAAAGGTGAAAGCCGATATAGTGCATCTTGACATGTCTCTAGGCGCGGTTTCGCTTGAGCAGCTATCTCCAATCCAGTTCACCAACATGAGAATTTCTAGCAAAGCAAAACGTCATCTTCTAAGAATTCTGCCGCGACTGAGGAAGATCGCTGGAGAGATTACGCAAAAGTATGGAGTTGAAGTTTTAGCTATAGGAAAAGAAAGCATACCAGTAAGAATTGCAGAGCTAACAGCAGGAGCACACGCAATATTGTATGCTTGCGAAAAAGCCCTCAACGAGGATCAAACGATTTTGTTAGGTTTACCATCTAAATGCCAGCCTCGAACTGCTGAGAAAAAAATCTATCTTTACTCTCTTATACCTGCGGAACACGACATTAGAGGTTATGCAAATGACACTAAAGAAATATCAAAAAAAGTTAATATAACCGAAATGCTGAACCCATGCGCAAGAGGCTTCAGAGCCTTAAAAATAATTCCAAGAGAATCGTGACAAATTTTTTATGTAATCCCGTGAAGTCTAAATGTGTTTGGAGAGGTATTTCGCATGCAAAAAAGTGGTAAAGACATTTCTCCTTTTACTGCAATTTTAATTGTGTTGACGACCTTCCTGCTTTCCTTGTTCCTAGGTGCAGCTATTTTAATATTGTTTGATTTCTCTTTCATTGCATATTCTTTTTTGATGGTCTTTGGGGAACTGTTCCTCGTAGTTATTCCGCTGGGCTACATGCTTTACAAAAAAGTCGTTGTAAGTGACTACATAGGATTAAAAGTAGAGCCTAAAATTATTTTGCTTGGCATAGCTTTTGGAGTTTTCCTTCTATTCTTCAACTTGGTCATTTCTAACATACTTTTTTCAATCTTTGGAGTTAGCGAAGCAGTTGAAGAATCCAATAAACGACTAGTAGAAATCAGTAGCACTCCAAGCGGCTTGGTTCCGGTGGTGCTTTCATTGTCTCTTGCCGGCCTATGCGAAGAGTTTACCTTTAGAGGTTTTCTGCAGACTACTATTAATAACAAATACTCCTCAGGAGTGGCCTTGCTTGTCTCTTCACTGATCTTTGGGCTTTTTCATTTTGATCCGCAAGGGGTCTATATAATATCAGCTTTCCTAATGGGACTTGTTTTGGGTTATATATATCTCCGTTGGCGTTCCTACGTTATTTCCGCGGTCGCCCATTCAACTCTAAACCTCATAGTTTTGGCAATACTGCTTCTTGGGGGATAATATAATGCGAAAGTTTTTGCCTCAACTTCAGTCTTCGACGTAGTAGCACTCTCTATCAGCTTAGCACTTTTCTTGCCTTTATGATTTCTAGGCTTATGTCCAATGCTTTTATGCTGTCTGTTAGTTCTCCTAGGCTTACAATGTCAACTCCTGTCGAAGCAAAGTTGAGAATGTTTTTCGCTGTTATTCCGCCGCTTGCTTCTAGCAAGACTTTCCCAAAGAATCTCGCTTTTTTCAGCAAATTAACCGCTCTCTTTATTTGCCTCGGAGAAAAATTATCCAACATGATTATGTCAACTCCTGATTTCGCTGCGCTTATAACATCTTCAACCCTTGAAACTTCAACTTCAATTTTTTTGCTGAATGAAACGTTTTTTTTAACTTTCTTAACAGCGTTTTCGACGCTTCCAGCCACCACAAGGTGATTGTCCTTTATCAAGACCATGTCATCCAAATGAAGTCTATGTGTGTCACCGCCGCCAACAAGAACCGCTTTTTTATCAAAGTATAGAAGTCCGGGTGCTGTTTTTCGTGTGCACGCAACTTTTGTTTTGAGTCCAGCTTTTTTGATTTCTTCTGTCAATTGCCTTGTGGTTGTTGCCATGCCGCTCATACGTGAAAGAAGGTTCAATAATATTCTCTCAATTGAAAGTATTGTCCGTGCGTCTCCGAAAATTTTCAACAATGCTTGTTTCATTTTTATCTTTTCTCCATCTGCAACCAAAGTTTCAACCTTAAGTCCTAGACTTTCTAGAAGGATTTTTGCTTCTTCGATTCCCGCAGCGACTCCTGACTCTTTTGTTATTATTTTTGCTTCGGCTTTGCTGCCCGCGGGAACGATTAGCGCGGTGGTTATGTCTCCTTGCCCTATGTCTTCGGCAAGCATGGTTCGAAGTTTTTCTTCCAAAATTTTCCGTGGTAAGAACATATTTTCACTTATTGTTGTTTAACCTAAGATACTTGTTTATTTTTCTGTCATTTCAATTACTGTTTTTACAGCATTTTCCAACCCGTCATGTCTGAGGGCTTCTTTCTGAATCTCTTTCAGTCTTTCAGGGATTTCACCTTCCAAGACTTGTTGAGCACATTCTAAAAGTTTTTCTTTGCTTAGTCCTTTTTGTTGAATAGTTTTTGCGACACCAAGTTTCTCGGCTTGTTTTGCATTGCTGAGCTGCTCCGTATGGTTGGGTGTGGGCACAAGTATCATGGGTTTACCATAGCACAAGCACTGCGTTAGGGTTCCGTGTCCTGCACGACCTACGACTAAGTCACAAGTTTTCAAGTATTCAAAACGGTTTGGAATCCATTTATAGATTGTTACGTTGCCGTGGCGCATGGGCTTATTATCGGCATTCGGATAGCCAAGCGACATAACAACTTCATAATCTTCTGGAAACTCTAGCAAAATTCTCCTTAACATCCTTGTCAAGAAAGCTCTCTCTCCGATTGGACCGCTAATGGGTGAGAAAATCACGGGTTTATCAGTTGGTAATTTCAATTTTCTGCGTAATTCTTCTTCGTTTGGCAGGTCATTTGGACGTACAGACAATATTGGTCCTATCAGTTTTACATTTTTTCTATAGGGTTTTGGGATGTTCAAGTTGCCAGCGCATATGGTGTATGGCGAAGGGAAATCTGGTATTAGAATGGTGTTTCCGCTTGTCCACATTTTCCCTATAATTGTAAGAGTTATGAAATCTGCAAATTTTGCTAAACTTAAAAAACGTTTTTTCCGTGGAATTATGACCTGAAACTGATTTAAAATGCAAATTCTGGGGATTCCTAAAATTCTTGCCGCCAATAGAGAGGAGATGCGGGAGTCTGATACAACAACATCTGGCCTGAAACGTCCAATATTCTGCACTTCAGCGTTAATCTGATTCAAAAGAGTGAATGAAGCCAAAAACGGACCAGGATTGACGGCTGTTTGTCTAAAATCTACGGTTCCATCTGGTTTAACTTGAAAACCGATGGGTGGAGCCTTTATGAGCGGAAAATTTTCTCGTTCAACATAACTCATACCTTCTCGGTAAGTTGAAAATATTACCTCAGCTTTTCTCTCTAGAAGTTTCCTTGCAATTGGAATACTTCTTCCGACATGTCCTAAGCCGATGCCGCAAGGAGCAAAATAAACACGCATAAGATTATTTCCCGCCGAGGGCTTTACGCTTCACTTCTCCTCTTGGTTTCTCCTCCTCGAAAATTATGGCTTGAAACTTGTAGATTTTTGTGTCCTTCTGCAGCCAATTATCTGGGGGTAAACCCGCCTTAATGCAGCACTGGCATAGAAACTCCTCTTCGTTCCATTCCCATTCAACTGGCACTTGCGGTAGGAGTAAGCCTTTAAACATGCCTCTTTCAACGATTAGCCCGTCTTCTCCAACTTTGATTTTGGATAAGTATTCATTTGGTTTTTTCACTTCGATTATCTGTGGTGGTGTAAGCACGCTTACTTCAAAAACCACTTTGCTCAGTTCATTTAGCGAAAGCGGGTAGAAACGTGGGTCTTGGGTTGCAGAGCTTATGGCAGATTCGATAACTGCCTGAACTAATGGGGTAGTTGGGTATGGATAGCCTATGCATCCTCGCAGTTGTTTTTCTCCGTTCTTTGTGCTATTTATTGTAACAAATATCCCGCAGGGTTGTAGAAGCTTTTTTGGAACGTTTTCTGGGGGTCTGATGCATTTTCTGGTTTTTAGGTATTCTTCAACAGCCTTGCGTGCAAGTTCAACAAGTAATTTTCCCTCTTCCAAGCTTAGTCGAAATGACAATCTATGTTCTCTCCATTTGATAGCAATAGCTTATTGTGTAGAGACTAATGTTTAGCTTTTGTCTGTTTAAACTTTTGTTAAAAAATTTTGGAATTTAGAACTTTATTGATTCTTCGGTTGTTCCATCCTTAGTTAGCAGTAGAAAATCTATGCCGTCACCGCTCATAATATCTCTGCTTACGGCCGATTTTATTGCTCTTGTTACCAAGTTTTTTGCTTCTTCAGTTGACATGTCTTCTTTGTACCCTTCCTCCAGCACACCCACAGCTATTTCCGTTCCAGAACCTACAACTGCATATTTATCGGGTATCACCGAACCTAGAACGTCCAGCACATAAAGCGATGAACCTTCTTCATCCATACCGCCGACTATTGTCTGTGTGATTAATGGTGCCAATCGGCGGTTAAAAAGCAGGTTTGACATGAGTTTGGCTGCTGATCTAACGGATATTGTTCTGCCAACATCTAAATTAAACAGGTTTGCATATGCTTCTACTTCTCTCACGAGAATTTGCATGTCAGAGACGAGTCCTGCGCATGCTGCGCCTATATGGTCTGTTATTTTGAAAACCTTTTTACCACCTTTGCTGACAATAAGATAACCATAGGATACACGTTTTTCAGAGGCTAAAATAACACCATCTTGGCATACTACGCCAACAGTTGTTGCGCCTGGAACCCAAAGATATCCAGCTTGTTGGCCTTGTTTTTCCATGCAATTCACCTTTCTTTCGTGATATATGCGGGGAACTTATTAAACTTAATCATAAAGCTTTCATACTTCTATCGTGATCATGCCTAAGACTTCATTTAGCTTCCTCAACTGTTCTCTATGATCGCCTTAAACCATGACCTGATGGTTCCCGATGTTTTATGAATAAATTCCATTGGATTTTTGATTTTCACTTTTGCTTTTATCCTCAGTATGTGCCGTCATTCATCTTTACGCAATCCACAATTACTCCCCCTTGCAATTAGCGTGCTCTTTAAGTCATAGCTCAAATGGCAGATGGTTACTTCTTGATCTGTTCATTCTACAAAAACCGTCAACTTGTTTGGATCGACATTTTTACAGTTGTAGGTAATATTCATCTATGTTGCCTTTCCAGTTTTCGTATTTATATTCCGGAAGTTTCTTCACACGACACATTGGCTTAGCAATTATTTCCTTAACTTCAAATTCCCTAAAGAAACTCCCACTGTGTGCAGTTTTCACAACAAGGGCTGTGTCTAAGCCTTTATACGTGCCTGCGCAAGACACGATTTCTTCGCACTCGTCTACTTCTCCTGAATCTGTAGCTATGACAGCTACTTCTATGGCTATTTTTGTACCAGCACCGAATATTTCAAGCGTTTTATCAATAATGCCTTCTGGAGTTGGATAGTCCCAGCTGATCGAACGTGAAGGAGGAGCAAAGGGTCTGGTGCCTTGAACAATTTTTACTCCATTTTCTTCAAGCCTTTTTAGATTTTCCACATACTCTTTTCTCTTTAATCCTATTGGTATGTCTCCTTTTGGTCCCCATGTTGTGGCAGGATAATGAGTTACAACAATCATTTTGATATCGGTCCCTTTGAGTTCATCGAGAGCTTTTATTGCGCTTCTTCCAGTTTCTGAGGCAATTACTATTTTGTTCAAATCTTTCTTTTCGCATCGTAATTTTACCGCGCGTAACACTTTTTCAGTGTTCACTTCGCCGCAATACCTGAAGTATGTCACTTTTTTCTCGCCATTATTCATTTTTCTTCCCCTTTCCTGCAGAGCTAAATACTTCACTGTTTCTTTAGAGCTTTAAAGGGGAGTGAAGGATGATAAGTCTTTACGTTAAAGATGCGGGTGGTATCTGGTTAGGAGTTGCTTGCGACAACGAAAAGCTTTTTGCAACAATGTTTGCTTTCAGCGAAAAGAGAGCGTTGCAAGGTTTGCTTGAAAGCGTTCCCTTCAACATGCCATTTCAGCAGTTAGAGATAGCTTCCGCTTTCGCTGAACAGGTGATTGCTCTGTTGAAGGATATTTATGATGGAAAGGGCGCTTCTGCTGATGTTTCTTTAGCAATGGAACATCTGTCAAACTATAGCAGGAGAGTGATTAAGGTGACTTTATTGATTCCAGTAGGATACGTGGCGTCTTATGGTTCCGTTGCTAAAGCCGCTGGCGGAAGCTCGAGGGCTGTTGGCCGTGTTATGGCTTCAAACCCTTTCGCGCCAATCGTTCCGTGTCACAGGGTTGTTAGTTCAGATTTTACACTGGGTGGGTATGGCGGCGGGTTGGACGTGAAACTTGAAATTTTGAAGCGAGAAAGTAGAAGCTACACTTCTAAACGGGAGATTCAGGTGAATAATAAGAAACTGGAGTTGTTTCCAGTTGAATTTGTATTTAAAAGGCTGGAAAAAGGTAAATGTTAATTCTTTTAAGTATATAACGATACACGTAAGGTGATTCCAATGACTAAACGCGGTCTTTTTGTTGGAAGATTTCAACCTTTTCATTTAGGGCATCTTAATGCAATAAAGAATGTTTTGAAAGAGGTTGAAGAACTCGTAATTGTTATTGGCAGCGCCCAATACAGCCACAACCTTGCTAATCCGTTTACTGCTGGTGAAAGGTTGATTATGGTTCGCAAGGCTTTGGAAGAGGCTGGAATAGACTATTCGCGGATTTGGATTGCGCCAGTGCCAGACATGCATTTGCACATGATGTGGGTTTCGTCTATTGAAGGTTACACTCCGAAATTTGATGTTGTCTATTCTAATGAACCGTTGACGCGTCGGCTTTTTATGGAGGCGGGATATAAGGTTAAGGCTATCCGTTTTTATGAAAGAAAGCTTTATTCTTCAACCGAAATTAGAAAGAGAATGCTTAAGGATGAAAGCTGGGAGAAACTGATTCCTAAAAGTGTGGCTGTTTTTATAAAAGAGATAGACGGCGTTAATAGGCTTCGAGACTTAACTAAGAGCGATAAAGTGTGATTTTATCTCCAATTTTTGCTTTGAAATTCTGAGCAGCGTTGCCTTGATTTATAGAGATTTCCAAAAAATTGTGACTTCCAATTATTGCGAAAGGCTCTTCTGGTTTGGCTTCTGCATAAGCTTTGCATAATTTCAGCTTTAACCTAACATTTTTGAGTTGAATGTTAACCATGCCTTTAATGCCTGTCAGTTCAAGCTCTTTTTCTCCAAGATTTGTTATGATATTTCCAAAACTGTCTGTATGCAAAACTTCACCCACCAGCATATTTTTTCTTCTAACAATCTTCGCAAATTCAGGCGTTACAATCTCGTGAATTTCTTGACCAAACTCTGATGGCGACGTTCCGTTTGCTAAGTGTGCGGCTGCTGGCGCAAATATGTCCCTTCCATGAAACGTCTTGGATATTTTTGGTAGCATAAGCTTACGGTTTGATATTTCGAAAATGTGCTTTATTCCTTTATTTTCTGCAGCTAGAACCAGCACACCGTTGTCAGGTCCGATATAGAAGTCATGTTTTGTCTGTATAAGTATTGGTCTTCTTTTCGTTCCAACGCCAGGATCTACGACTGCTACGTGAATCGTGCCTTTTGGAAAATATGAGGATGCGGAAGCTAGGATGTATGCGCCCATTCTTATGTTGAACTTTTCTATCTCGTGAGTTACGTCAACAATTGTTGCGCTTGGGCTTATGCTTAAAATTACTGCTTTCATTTCCGCCACATAAGGGTCTTTTAACCCAAAATCTGTTGTTAAGGTGATTATCGGATTCGACATGTTTAGTTCATTATGCTCATTCTGCTTCTTGTAACTTTTGCTCTTCCGTCACTGTATCCTCTAAACAAGCAGCTGAAATCTTTTCCAACTCTTCCTTTTTCTTTTGCCTTTTCCTAGCGCGTATATCCAGTACAAGCATTACGAGATATGGCATTAACAGATAGCCCACAGCGAGAAATGGATTATAGAACAATGTGGCTAAACTTAATAGTTGGTCGGCTAGTCCGCCTCCATAAGTGTTTAGGGCGTCTTGAACCATGAAAGCCACAAATGTTAATGTTAGGCAAACAAAGAACTGGGCAAGCACGCTTCTTTCTTTTCCTAGGATGGCTGAGGGAATGACAGATGATAAGACAAAAATCCATGCGAAAGCATAAATGAAAACTATTATGTCCATTCTGAAGGATAACCAAGCACCAACTGAAGGCCAAAACATGTTAATACACGATATAAAAGTTGAGACCGCTGTTTGGGTGAACAGTTGATAACTAACCATCAAAGTCCAAGCAACAGAAATGTACATAGGCGTTGTTAGGGCCGCTTTTCCCAAACTCATCCTTCCCTTTTTTATTTAATAAAGTATCGTATATCTTAAGGTTTACGCTACTCGACTCCCTATTCGCAAACTATACCAAACAGCTAAAATAAATGAACATCATCCTTAAGCTCTGAAACTGACGTAAGAATATCAGAAGGACGAGAAATTGCCTATTTACAAGGAACTTTCAACAAAAGATGTCGCCTTAATCATATGTTTTACAGCTTTGTATGCCGTTTTTGCATCAATTCCGCTATTCCAAGTGTTGGGTGTGCCTAACAAGAATATAACTGCTGCCGCAATCACGGCGCCAATAATCGGCATACTTCTTGGTCCATACATAGGCGTCATATCAGCGACTTTTGGAGGAATCATCAGCTTTTTTGCTGGCTCTTTCTTTCCGCCAAGCTTCGTCTCTGGAATATTTGCATCGTTGTGTGCGGGTTTGATATACAGAGGAAAGCAAATCTGGGGCATCTTGATTTACTTTTCACTTTTAATAAGTTTAGGATTTTATCCGTATATTGGGCCTGCTTGGCTTTTTCCATTATCAATGTGGTTCCAGATAGTGGGCTTTTTGGTTCTAATCTCTCCTTTGCAATCTATATCTTCTAAGAGCCTTAAATCGAGCAATAATTCGAGCTTTTTATTCGGTTTTTTTACGATCTCTCTTATATCAACTTTATCTGGTCAGATCTCTGGTTCCTTAACGTATGTGATAATCTTTCCAGCTCCAATTGGCGGATGGTCAGTGTTATGGCAAGGTCTGACTTTTCTTTATCCAATTGAACGGATAATAATTGCGCTGGGTTCTGCGTTTATCGGCGTACCGTTACTCAAAGTTTTACGTTCTGCAAATTTGCTGCAAATGTCTAATGGCGAGAACCAGCAAGAAAGGCACGCATAAAAATGCATTCATTGAACGGCATCATCATATCCGCAGGTTCATAAACACCATCGTCAAAATGTACAGGGGCATCCTTAATTAGCACAACTGGAGTTTTGTCAGCGGCTTCGCCCATTAGCAAATGTGCCGCAGAAGCCAAGTCATCTGCAACCGCGTGTCTTGTAATAACCAGTGGCTTCTCATAGAGGTCTTTTTCACTCCTGCAGTCCTTTATGGGCTTGAATCCAGCAACAGCCAAAGCCAAACCAGTAGTTCCTATCCTAAGCGGTACTAAGCCACTATCAACAATTAAAACTGCAACACGCTTGCCAGTCTTGCGTTTTATTTCTTCTCTTATGTACTTCGCCCATTTTTGAGCGTTGTTAGGCCATAAAACTACAGAACCGATGGGCGCATTTTTGTTGTCTATGCCTGCATTAGCTGTTAGAATTCCATTTTTGAGCGTTAAAACAGCCTTTTCAACTCCTCCATAAATCTTTTCGGCTTCATGCAAAATTAGTTCCGCAAATTCTGGTTGCAGAGAAAATTGTTGTGCAAGCTTCTTTGCCTCCTCAGAAGGTTTAATCTTGCTTAATTTGACTATACGATCTTCTGTGTATGCTACAATTTTTGAGGTTATGGCTAATATATCATCATTTTCCAATTGCAAGTTCTGTTTTTTTAGTGACTCAAGAACTACTTCAACTAGGCTATCTCCAGTGTTTACAATGCCTGTCTTAATAGGATAAAGTCTCATACAATTTTATCCTCCATGCAAAACTGGAACAAAAACCACTTCATCCCCGTCTTTCACCATGGTCTCTAAACCGTTTAAGACACTGATTTCTTTTTCATTCACAAGTATGAGAGCGTCCGGCCTTGGATCTTCAAGCTCGGGGTCGATTAGTGCTCGCTTAAGTTCAGGTTCGTCTTCCACTATCTTCTTCATGATTTCTCTCAAGGTAACAGCATTTTTTATCGCCATGGTGATTTTGCTTTTGCCAGATGCGTTGCGCAAAGCACCGATAAACCTTACAGTCACAGTCATTTTTTTCTTTTTCCTTTCTATTACTATAGGACTACTACTATGGAGATGTCATTAACATTCGTACCCGTAGGTCCTGTAAAAATGAGATCATTCAGCTTTGAAAAGAAGTTATAGGAATTATTTTCAGCAAGATACTTTTCCGGAGTTAACCCTGCTTTTGCGGCTCTGGCTAACGTTTTTCCATCAACTATTTCTCCTGCTGCGTCTGTTGGTCCATCTATGCCATCTGTGCTCAGTGAGGCTATAACCATTCCATCCGTTTCCTTCAGTTTTAGGGCGGCTGCCAAAGCCAATTCTTGGTTTCTTCCACCTAAGCCTCTTCCAGTAACGGTCACAGTTGTTTCTCCACCTGCTATTATGCCAGCTGGTTTTGCAATGGGGTTTCCAGACAAAGAAACTTCACGAGCTATTGAAGCAAGCGCTATTCCAACGTGTCTGGCCTCTCCTTCCAAGACTGCGGTTAGCAAAAGCGTTTTTAAACCCTCTGATTTGAGCTCTTCACAAGCTGCTAAGCTTGCAAATCTGTTGTTTCCAACAACAACATTGTAAACTTTCTTGAATGCTTCGTCGTTGGCCTTTGGGGTTTCTGGAATAATGTCTTTCTCTCCGTCTGACAAAACCTTCTTGATGGACGCTGGAACCGTACCCCATAAACCATATTTTTTCAAAACTTTTACAGCGTCGTTAAAGGTTGTTGAGTCTGGAACTGTTGGACCTGAAGCAATAAAGTCTAATGGGTCGCCCACAACATCAGAAAGAATAAGGTTTAGAATTGTGGCTGGATAAGCCTTTTTTGCGAGCCAACCACCCTTAAAATCTGAAATGTGCTTTCTGACAGTGTTTATCTCATTTATTGTTGCTCCGCATTTGAGCAGAGTGTTTGTGATTTCTCTCTTGTCAGCTATTGATATTTTGCCGCGTGGCAGCGGCATGAGACTTGAGCCTCCGCCTGAAATCAAGCATATGACTAAGTCATCTTCTTTTGCTTGTTCTGCTATTTCCAGCATGCGATGTGTTCCTTCTACGCCAGCTTCGTCTGGAATTGGATGATTTGCTTCATGAAGTTTAATAATTCCCGTTTTGTATTTGCTGTCATGTGGGACGTTTACAAGCCCGTTTGTTATGTACTTGCCAAGAATCTGTTCTAAAGCTTCAGCCATTGAACCTGTTGCTTTACCTCCGCCTATAACGTAAACGTTATTGGATCGTTTCAAATCGAACGAGTATCCGTTTATCTGAAGACTTGAGTTTTTTAGTGAAATTTTTGATTTTATTATCTGTTTCGAGTCAACAGCGTTCAAAGCATATTCAAGGCTATTTAGGGCTAACATTCTAGCTTTTCGGTCAAGCTGCGTCTCGCCATTCTCAGCGAGTTGCTTTTTGTTCTTTATCGTTATCATGTTAAGTAACCTATCGTTGATTTTTCCAAGGTCAATGCGTAAGTGTAATAAGTTAAATGTTAATAAAGAATTCCGCAAAATATTACTTGGTGAGTTGTATGCCAAAACTGAAAGTTTATGTTACCCGTGAACTCCCTGAACGAGGTTTAAAATTAATCAAGGAAAACTTTGACGCTGAAGTTTGGCCTGAATATGCTCCGCCGCCAAAAAATGTGATAATAGAAAAAGCCAAGAATGTTGATGCTCTTGCTACGCTTTTGTCAGACAAGATAGATGCTGAAGTTTTTAACGCAGCTCCTAAACTGAAGATTGTCGCGCAATTGGCAGTGGGTTTCGACAACATACAAGTGCAAGAAGCCACGAAAAGAGGCATTTACGTGACGAACACACCCGAAGTTTTGACTGACACAACAGCAGATTTCGCTTGGGCTTTGCTTATGGCTGTTGCAAGACACGTTGTCGAAGCAGATAAATACGTTCGCACAGGGCAATGGAAGGTCGGCTGGCACCCCAGCATGTTGCAGGGTAGAGACGTTTATGGTGCAACCATAGGCATTGTTGGCGCTGGAAGAATTGGTTATGCGGTTGCGAAAAGAGCTAAAGGGTTTGACATGAAAATCCTTTTCTATGATGTTATTCCTAGACCCGAAATGGAAAAAGATTTAGGTGCAAAACGTGTCGACCTAGACACACTTTTTAGAGAGTCAGATTTTGTTAGCGTTCATGTTCCACTATTGAAAGAAACTTATCATTTGGTGAACGCGGAGAGGCTGAAACTCATGAAGAAGACGGCTTATCTAATTAACAATTCAAGAGGTCCGGTCGCAGATGAGAAAGCCCTTTACCAAGCACTTAAAGAAGGAAGACTTGCTGGTGTGGGTCTCGATGTGTTCGAGCAGGAACCAACGCCCGTGGATAATCCCTTGCTAAAACTTGACAATGTGGTTGTTGCTCCGCACATATCAAGCGCAAGCTATGAAACTCGCTCTAGAATGGCTGAGATGGTTGCAGACAATCTCGTTGCATTCTTTGAAGGAAGAAAACCGCCAAACCTAGTCAACCCAGACGTAATGAAAATACGACCATTGACAAGGCAGATTTAAATGAAGATTTAAAGCAAAAACAACTATAATCGTTAAATACTTCATTTCGTCTTAACTTTATTTTCCTTTCAATTGTAGGTGATTTAAGTGGACTCTATCCTTGCAAAAAGAATGGAAACTTTAGGAACAGAAACAGCCTTTGAAGTACTTGCAAAGGCCAAGGCATTGGAAAAGAAGGGAAAAGACATTGTGCACTTAGAAATAGGTGAGCCTGATTTTGACACACCCAAGAACATTAAAGAAGTAGCAATAAAGGCCATCAATGCAGGTTATACCCATTATGGCCCATCCGCTGGAATTCCTGAACTAAGAGAAGCCATTGCACAGTACATCTCAAAAACCAGAGGCATAAAAGCGGATTCTGATGAAGTTGTTGTAACACCTGGCGCAAAACCAATAATGTTTTTCGCCATTCTCGCTTGTGTGAATCCGGGCGAAGAAGTTCTCTATCCAAACCCAGGCTTTCCAATCTACGAATCTGTAGCAAACTTTGTGGGAGCTAAACCCGTGCCCATACCGCTCAAGGAAGAAAATGATTTCAGACTTGACCCTGAATACGTTAAAACGAAAATAACAAAGAATACTAGAATGATCATTTTGAATTCGCCGGAGAACCCGACTGGCGGTGTTTTAACGAATGGTGATCTGAAAGTAATAGCTGACTGCGTTGCTGATAGAGATGACGTAGTGGTGCTTTCAGATGAGATTTACAGCAGAACAATTTATGAAGGAAAGCATGAAAGCATCGCTTCGCTTCCAGGAATGAAGGAGAAAACGATTATCTTAGATGGTTTTTCGAAAACCTATGCCATGACTGGTTGGAGACTTGGTTACGGCGTAATGCGGAAAGATCTGGCCCCAAAAATTGCACAGTTAATGACTAACTCTAACTCCTGTACATGCACTTTCACACAGATGGCTGGCGTTGAAGCCTTAAAGGGACCGCAAAACGAAGTAGATAGAATGAATGCAGAATTCAAAAGGAGAAGAGAAGTCATAATTTCCGGCTTAAACAGCATTGAAGGCATAACATGCAAGAAACCGCGTGGAGCTTTCTACGCGTTTCCAAATATAACTGAAACTGGAATGGATTGTAGGAAGCTTGGAGATTACTTGCTTAACGAAGCAGGAGTGGCAGTTTTGCCTGGGACATCCTTCGGGAAATATGGTGAGGGTTATCTGCGTTTATCCTTTGCCAATTCCATTGAGAATATCAAGAAGGCTTTAGACCGTATATCTAAGGCTCTTAAAAACCGATGATTTTCTTTAATTTTCTATTTTTTCTCCTGTTAGGGTTTCAACTATGTCTGAGGCTAACTGTATTAGGTCATCTGCTTGTTTCATGACTTTCTCTCCGTTTATTTCCTCTACTTGGGCTAGTTGCTGCACTGCTCCTTCTATTTCAACTAGACATCTTAAAACTGGATCAACTATTGTTTGTGTTTTTCCTACTGCTTCTCTTATGACGATTTCTATGAACGCTGGCTCTCCTAGGCTGTAGTAGATGGCGTTTCGCGCTTTTCTGATAGCTTCTAAAACCAAGCTTGGAGCCATATAGGGCATTTTTCTTGCGGCTTCAAACTCTGCTTTTGCCTCGCGCAAGTATCGTAGTGCCCATCCTCTTCTATATTCATCCATCATGTTTTAGCCTCTTCTCCTCTTTTGTGCTTTTAAGAAATTAATGTGTTTTAATAAGGTTATTCACCTTCTTCTGAGTTTTCGTTTGAAGAAGATGTCATCTGCACTCCGGCAAAGGCATGTGTTATGTATCCGGCGATTTGATTTCTAACTTTCGTCGTTGTTCCTTGTGTGAGTGTGTCAACTATACGTTTGTTGTTTTCAAAATCATTGGAGAATTTGTTGGGAAAACGTCTAATAAGTTCCTTCGCTATTCGCTTAATCTGTTCTGTACGCACATTTCCCAAACATTTTCCTCCAGAGCAAAGATACGCTGACGTGACTCTTCATAAACACAACAAGACTAATTTAACTTTACTCCAAAAAACTCTTCAAAATTCTTTACAATCTGCTCGGCGACGCTTGCCACATCCACCTTTTTTATTTCTGATATGGCTTTAACCACCGTTGGGATGAAGGCTGGCGTGGTTCTTTTACCATTAAAAGGCGGTTTAAAAAAGCGCACGGGCCCGTCAGTTTCCGTTAACAAGTTTGTTAAAGGTGTCCTTTTGACAACTTCGCGTATGCCGTTAGAATAGACAGTTGGCAGTCCTTCAGTGATATAGTATCCCTTTTCCATAACCTTTGACAAGGCGCTTATTGGGTTGCTGAACCAATGTAGCAAGACCCTTCTAAGATTATAGGATGGAAGCATTTCAACAATTTGCACTGTTGTGCCGCGGGAATGGATTATAACTGGTAAATCAAGTTTTTCAGCCAACCTTAACATCTCTTTGAAAACCATTAACTGCTTATCCCATATCTTTGCATACTTGTAATCTAACCCTATCTCTCCAATCGCAACTAGCGCCTCGTTCTGTCTCTGCCTCAAAATGAGTTCCAACGTTTTTTGTAGCTCATCCTCCGTTAAAGTATTCACGTTCCACGGATGAATCCCAAAAGCAGCATAAACAGTCCTCGGATATTGTTCAGCCAGCTTTAGGCTTCTAGCACTTGTTTCAAAATCCATGGAATTTGAAACCAAAGCGACAACATCAGAGCTCTTAGCTTCAGTCATTGTTTCGCCAATGCTATCTGAATATTCCTCATCCGAAAGATGTATATGCGCATCAACAAACTTCATTTAAACATCACTTTTGAGCATACAACTAGCATTCCGCTTGTTTTTATAATTTCTTCTCTCAAACGAGGATAACAGCTTATTATGACTATTTTCTAGGTCACACGTTCGTCTGTGAACTGGAAAAAACCTACAGTTTAAGGGAAATGGCGCTTTTAGACATTGAAAATGTGAGAAAAATGGTTCTGCACTATTTAAACTCAATCAGCATTGGAACAATTAAATAAGCGAACAGCGCTGTTTGCCAGAATTTTAACAATAAACGTTAAATATTGCTTTAAATAGAAAAAGGGGCTACTGAGGAGTCTTTATGGTCGAATTAGAGTTAGCTGTAGCTCCCATGCATAGACTATGCAAAAAAGCTGGAGCCGACAGAGTAAGCGAAGCGGCAGCAAAAGAGCTAGCTAAGGCTTTAGAGGAAATTGGCGTAAAAATCTCTAAAGAAGCCTTAGATTTTGCAATGCACGCGGGAAGAAAAACTATAAAAGCCGAAGATATTGAAATCGCTGCTAAAAAAGTTATGGGCAGATAGCTTTCTTTCTAAGCTCTCCCTTCTTTTTATCATAAAACAAGCACAAAGTTGAAATAACTCAGTACGCTTAGCAGAAGAAAGCCTAAAGAATCGGGACACACCATTTCAATCATGGAAGCTGATATGTATGGGTGGGAAAAAGAAGCTCAGCCTAAAACAGATGGAACACATGCAAGAGAAGAAAGACGAGGAAGAGAAAAAGAAGAAGGAAAAATCTGGAGCGCCCAAAGAGAAGAAACCGTTAAGCATAATTCCGCCAAATCTAAAAAATGAAAAAATCATTGGTGAATTAAAGAAGATGCGCGTTTTGACGCCATATGGTGTGGCTTCGCGGTTTAACATAAGAATAAGCGCGGCGAAAGATTTTTTGGAGCAGCTAGAAGAAAACGGCATAATTCAACTGGTTTCTGGAAGTCACAACATCAAAATATACAAAGTAGATTAACTCCATTAATTTCATCTATCCTCCTTTCGTGTAATCCTCAATTAACTGCTGGGGAGGTTAGAATATAATTGAGCTTTCCAAGAAGGATCTACACCGTTGAAGAAGTAAAAAAGGCAAAAGAACTTCTAGATAAGGGTTATAAGCACCGTTTAAGAGTAAAGGGAACCCCTAACTTTAAGCAGAAAGTCAAGCAGTCACTTGCACTTGTTAAAACTGCATGTTACTACGATTTTTTAAGAACATATATCCGCACTATCATAGAAATTGACGGTTTAACCCAACTTCGCCAAGCAGATGCGGCAATCTGGGCGAATCAATATGCTGTAGAAAATCCAGTTGACGCAGCCAGTCTTTTCATACAAAAAGCCAATCATATGAAAGAATATCTAGAAGGCAAACTTTACTATGGTGGAACAGCAGAAAAACGCTCAGTTGAAAAACGCATCAAATTCATTGAAGTATTAAAAAGTAAAAGCAAAGAAAGAGAAATAATAGAAGAGTGTGAGAGACTTCTAAACTTCTGGAGTGAAAGTTCCTTAGTCTACTGAAGCTCAACCCTGATTTTTGTTCCGCTTTTTATCTCCTTGAACAATTCAAGATTCTTAGTGATTTTGCCCAAAATATTCACTGGACTATAGGGCTGCGATTCTCCATAGAACACGCATATGGCGCTTCCCATGGGCCAAAACGCTATGGTTCCTTTTTCAACAGTGCCTTTGGCCTTCTCTTCTCCCATCTTAATTGGTGTTTCAAAATAGATTTCCTCCTTCCACAGGGCGGCTCTGCCTTCTATTGGCAGCTTTCTAACTATCATATCTATGGTTCTGGGAGCCAGAAAACGTATGAGTTCTCCTTCCGCTTCCCCTAATCCTTCGATTATGAATTTTATCTTTATACGTGAGATTTCCGCTTCTTCACCGCTCATTATTTCTCGCCTTTTTGAAGGAACTTTTCTAGAATCTGCTCAAGCGAGACAGGACCTAACACTTGAAGTTCGTACTTAACTCTTACTGTCGGTTTGTTGATAGTCATTACTCTTCTTAGATCAATGGGTGTGCCAATTATTGCAACATCGCAAGGCGTGCCTTCGATTGTTTCCTTCAGCTCAGCTATTTGTTTTTCACCGTAGCCCAATGCTGGAAGAATTGCTCCCAAATGTGTGTATTTCTTGTAAGTGTCTTTTATCGAACCAACAGCGTATGGTTTTGGATCGATAATTTCGCTTGGTCCGAGTCTTTTCGCTATTATTGTTGCTGCTCCATAAGGCATATTTCCATGTGTCAGTGTGGGTCCATCTTCAATTACTAGTACTCGTTTTCCTTTAATTAGCTCAGGCTTGTCAACCGTTATTGGTGAAGCTGCATCCAAGATTATAGCGTTTGGATTAACCATCCTTATATTTGCTTTGACTTGCTTTACGTTTTGCGGATCTGCTGTGTCAACCTTGTTTATTATTACGGCATTTGCCATTCGCAGATTAGCCTCGCCAGGGTGATAAGCAAGTTCATGCCCAGCTCTGTGTGGATCAGCTACAACAATATGCAAGTCTGGATTGTAGAAGGGTAAGTCGTTGTTGCCTCCATCCCAGACAATAGCATCTGCTTCTTTTTCTGCTTCTCTCAAAATTTTTTCGTAGTCAACTCCTGCGTAAACAATTATTCCGTTGTCAATGTGCGGCTCATACTCCTCTCTTTCTTCAATTGTGCACTCATACTTATCCAAATCTTCATATGAAGCGAAACGTTGACAAATCTGCTTTCTTAGGTCTCCATAGGGCATCGGATGCCTAATCACAACGACTCTCAAGCCTTTATTTTTCAGAATCTTTGCAACTTGCCGAGAGGTTTGGCTTTTACCAGAGCCTGTTCTAACAGCGCCCACGGAAACAACTGGAACTTCTGCTTTTAACATTGTTGTCTTTGGTCCCATTAAGCGGAAGTCCGCACCGCTTGCTAACACTATGGAAGCCTTATGCATGACGTATTCGTATGAAACGTCGCTATAGGCGAAAACAACCTGGTCGACATCATTTTCTTTTATCAGCCTCGGTAATTCCGCTTCTGGATAAATTGGTATGCCCTTTAGATAGTTTGGACCTGCAAGTTCTGGTGGGTAAAGTCTACCTTCTATCCCTGGAATCTGCGTAGCCGTGAAAGCCACAATTTCATAGGCGGCATTGTTTCTGAAATAGACATTAAAATTGTGGAAGTCCCTCCCAGCCGCTCCCATTATAATAACCTTGATTTTTTGCATTATGCGATCCTCTGTTAAAACCTACTATAAGGGAGTTGAATACTACCCAAATCATTGCATATAAACCTTAACGTGGCAAACCTACCCTACGAGATGTAAAACTGTTTTACCTATAAAATCTATTTGTTCCGCTGTGACGCCTGGATGCACTGGTAACGAGAACACTTGTCTTGCTGCTTTCTCTGTTTCTGGAAGCCTGTATTTTCCAAAACTCCTATAGTATGGCATAAGATGCACAGGATTCATGTAATACACTTCCGCACCTATTCCTTTTCGCTTTAACTCTTCAACTGCTTTGTCCCTTTGCTCTTTTTTTGCGCGTTTCATCCTGACAGTGTAAAGATACCAGCTATGTTTGTATCCTTTAGGTTCTTTTGGCAACTGCAAATCCTTCGCTTGTCCAAGTTTTTCTGTTAGCTTTTTTGCGTTTTTTCCTCTTTTAGTCAAAAAACTTGGCAGCTTTTTTAGTTGCACACAACCTATCGCAGCTTGTATTTCTGGCATGTGATAGTTATGTCCAAGCATTAAGGACGTGTACTTCTCTTTCTCACCATGGCTTCTCATAAACCGCAACCTTTTCGCCACTTCATCATTGTTTGTAGTTATCATACCACCTTCACCCGTGGTCATATTTTTGCTTGCATAGAAGCTCCAGCATGCAACATCAGCAAAGGCTCCTGCAGGTTTTCCATTGTAAACAGCACCATGGGCTTGAGCTGCATCTTCAATGATTTTCAATCCATGTTTGTCAGCGATTTCTCTTATGGGTTGCACGTCGGCTGGTAAACCGTAAAGGTCTACTGGCATTATAGCCTTGGTCTTTTTTGTTATGACTTTTTCAATTTCTTTTGGAGAAATGTTGTACGTCTCAGGGTCTATATCTACAAAGACTGGCTTAGCTCCAGCAATGACAATTACTTCGGCCGTTGCCACAAAAGTAAAACTTGGCAAAATCACTTCGTCACCTGGTTTTACATCTGCCCCTGCAATTGCTAAATGTAAAGCTGCTGTTCCCGTGTTCACACCTATTGCATGCTTTGTCTTCACGAATTGTGCAAAGGCTTTTTCAAACTCCGTGACCATAGGGCCAGCGCCCAATCCATGTGTTAGGTTTCCGCTCTTCAAAACTTTGACAACAGCATCAATTTCTTCTTGCCCAATTTGCGGAGCATTTATTGGAATCATTCCATCGCCTTTTAGATAATATGCTATTTCTATGTTAATAACTTATGTATTTGATTTATGCTGGTGTCGATAAAAACCTTAAAGTGTTAAAAAGTTGGAAAATTTTCGTCCAAGCGTTTAATTCTGTTTAAGAATTCGTTCATCTCCTTTTCTACTTCTTCTTTTCTTTTCGTCAGAAACTCTAATTCTTCAGCTATTTCCTCCAGCCATTTTTTAATGACTAAGTTGCCTTCTTCCCTAGTCATTTTTGCAAGATATTTTGAAACATCTTGTGGAGCGCACTTTCTCAACAAGTGTAGTGGATAATTGATTTGCTGAAATTTTGAGAAGGAGAAGAAATGCCTGGTTGAACGAGGGTTCATCAAGTGCCCGCTAAGCCCTGCCGAGATAACCTTTTCGATGTTTATTTCGTCCCCTGAATCGCTTATATACCGATGGATTCTCCTCCTCCCAACACGTATTTTCGGATTTTGAAAAGCGTCAACAAGTATAACTGGTATTAGCTTATAGCCAAGGTTTTTCAGCACAAGCCACCGATGCATTCCATCCAAGATAACATGCGTCTTGTCATCCGCTATTATCGGATACTTTAGCACGTCGTCTCTAAGAATTTCCTGTTTAAGCAATTGCAGATAAAGCGGAGAGCCTCTTTCGTGAGGTTTCAACTCGTCAATCAACAACAAAACTGTTTTGTGATTTGACTTTTCGGTTGTTAAAATGGTGGATGTCACTTGTTCTTTCACCTTTTACGGCTGGGAGTAGGCACTTCAATTTTTTCTGGCTCATAATCCACGAGCTTGCCTGAAAGAAATTGCTCATAAGCTGTTAGGTCAAGCAAGCCATGTCCACTATAATTCATTGCGATTACTTTCTTTTCGCCAGTTTTCGCACATTTTAAGGCCTCGTCCACTACATATTTTAGGCTATGGGCAGTTTCAGGCGCAGTTATTAAGCCTTCTGTTTGAGCTAGCATTTGAGCTGCTTCGAAAACTTCGTTTTGATTGTAAGCAACCGAACGCATATACCCTTTATGGATTAGGTATGATATTAAAGGCGCCATTCCATGGTATCTTAGGCCACCCGCATGAATGGGCGGACACGCATATCCGTGTCCAATGGTTAACATTTTGAGAAGTGGTGTCATTTCTGCTGTATCCCCATAATCGTAGCTATAAACGCCTCTGGTTGTGTGAGGAACAGCCTTTGACTCGCAAGCAACAAATTCCGTGTCTGCTTTATCCTTGAACTTATCCATCATGAATGGGAAGCAGAATCCAGCGTAGTTAGAGCCGCCGCCTATGCAGCCGCAAACAACATCTGGATATACATCTATAAACTCGAACTGTTTCTTCGCTTCTAAGCCTATTATTGTTTGGTGCATAAGAACGTGGTTTAACACTGAGCCTAGGGAATATCGTGTATTCTCATGAGTGACTGTGTCTTCGATTGCTTCGCTGATGGCTATACCTAGTGTTCCAGGATTGTTGGGATTTTCCTTGAGCAATTTCCTACCGAAATTCGTTTGGTCGCTTGGTGACTGAAACATCTCAGCTCCATATACTTGTGCTATTATTCTCCTTCCCGGCTTTTGTTGATAGCTTGCCCGAACCATGTATATTCGGCATTTCAGTCCAAAAATGATGCTTGCAAAAGCTAAAGCTGTGCCCCATTGTCCCGCTCCAGTTTCTGTAACTAACCTTCCGATTCCTTGTTTTTTGTTATAGTATGCTTGTGCGATCGCAGTGTTAGTTTTGTGGCTGCCTGTTGGACTGAAATTTTCACATTTAAAGTATATTTGCGCGGGAGTTTTCAAGTATTTTTCTAGTCTCTTGGCACGGTAAAGGGGTGTTGGGCGTGGAAGCCTTAGATAAGCCTCCAGTACTTCGTCTGGTATTTTGATGTAACGCTCCGTGGAGACTTCTTGGTTTATCAACTCTTTTGCGAATATTCTTTCAAGCAGTTCAGGGTTTATCGGCTTCGACGTTGTTGGATCTAATGGTGGTGGTAATGGTTCAGGGAGATCTGCTTGTATGTTATACCAGTATGTTGGCATTTCATCAAGGCCTAACGTTACAAAGCATTCTTTCATTTTGTTCTTCAGCGCCATTTTGATTTCTCCTTGGTACATTTCTGTACATTTAAGCACATTAATAGACCTTATAATCACAAGAACATATTTATACTTTATTGCACAAAAAAGTACATGAAGGAATTTGCAACATGTGGAGTAACATTAAAAAATATTTAGAAGGGTATCCTGAACGGCTTAAGGTAGCCCGCGTCCTCGTAGAAAATGGACTAAGTGTAAAAAACGGGAAAATTTACATCAACGAAATTGAAATTCCACCAGTACGGGTAGCCCGCGTTGCTGGAGTGGACAGACGAACAGTAAATGAGACACTGAATGCCATTAAGGCTAATCGTGAGCTTCGGCTAATATTTGAGAGCATAAGATCTGCTGGGCATTCATTAAAAGAAATTGCAAAGCACTTGAACCTAGGTGTTGTTGAAATAACACCTGTGGATGCCAGAATACTTGGCATACTGGCTAATTCCGCAATGATTATTGCAAAAAGTGGACTAAGCATAAGACAAGCGATTGTTGACGATCCGGAGTTGTCACCCGAGCCTAAGCTCACATTGATTGCTGAGAAAAAAATTCCTGGAGAATTAATTCCAGAATTTTTAAAGATAAACGGAGTGGCTAAAGTTTCAGTGTATTAGAATCGCTGCTGTACCAATTTATATTACGTTTTT
>Ga0172363_10000920_pt1 | contig 23096 bp, 19 predicted proteins | sample LakKivs2_kivu2a2_FD_114541 | JGI IMG/M metagenome (GOLD analysis project Ga0172363, IMG submission 114541) | Sediment microbial communities from Lake Kivu, Rwanda - Sediment s2_kivu2a2 | ecosystem: Environmental > Aquatic > Freshwater > Lake > Sediment | place: Rwanda: Western Province, Lake... | reverse complement strand
CTTGGTCCTCCTGTATTTTAGTTTGACATTTTTGTTTTCGCTTTTTATTTATCAAAGCTCATACCACGGGCAAAAACCTGTCAGACACACCTCCAATTGATACTTTTGATGACAATATGGCATAATATTTTTAAAATATATGTCAGAATGGCATAATTAGATGCTGTTTTATTTGAGAAGGTGATGGTCAACAGGCCTTGAAGCAAGTATCAGACTCACGCGAGATGGTTACCGGGAGAGGCATTAATAAGCTGTTGTCAGAAACCGGAAGGGTTTAATATAAAAATTGGTAAGGAGATCGGTGATATTTTCTATATCATTAAATGAATTACTGAAATACATAGAAATTTATGAACAAATAAATTATATTTACGATAATTAGTAAAGTGACCGGGGGATCTGTTATGGCATTAGAAGTCATAAGAAAGGACATCTCATTTAAACCTGATCCGAGCAGGGTTATTGCAAGATTCTTATATACGGGAGATGAGAGAAGCCTGGAATTATTGAAGAAAATCCTTGATATGAAAGAGGATCAGGTCAAGGCGAACCTGTCACAGGTGCTGCGGGGATTTTCAAAAAGACACAGGAACATTTCAAAAATATTTGAAAATAATTTCAACCGGCTGGATCATCTGTTGGATCAGCTTGAGGTGGATAAAGACAGTCTGGATATAAACAGGAAGGTTCTGATAGGTTCCTATTTTACCATGGAGTATTCGATCGAGTCCGCCGCATTTTTTAATCCTTCAATGGTCATACATCCTGACCAGACTGAGCTGGGTGCTGAGGAATTAAGGGTGATAATCAGTTTCCGTGCCACAGGAGAAGGACACATCTCATCAATCGTTTTTCGAACGGGAGTGCTGGACAAGAACAATGACCTGAAGACAGAAGAGCCGGGTCAGCTGCTTGATGAGGCAGAACATATCAAGCGTCATGTGTACGATAAGCAGGCCTTCATGAACAAGCTCGATGAGATGCAGAATTTTAATAATATCGTTTCCACGGCGCTTGTATTGGAGCAACTGGGAGATACCTTTACTTATGGTGAGCTGAAAAGGTGTGTGGATTATGCCAGGCAGAAACTTGAATTGAACACGAACAAGGAGTTATTATTGAAAGAGATCATGTGGCTTGCAAATTCGCACTATGAGATTGAATTCTCCATGGATACTGCTTTGTCCGAACGTGTCATTTTCCCTATCTCTGAGACTGAAAAAAACGGGATTGAAGATGCCCGTTTTGTAAGGTTCACCGATAATGACAAGGTCACCTATTATGCCACTTATACGGCTTATGATGGTGTTGCCATTCTCCCCAAGCTGATGAAAACAGAAGACTTCTATCATTTCAGCGTGATTCCCCTGCATGGAGAGATAGCCCAGAACAAGGGAATGGCCATATTCCCGAGAAAAATAAATGGAAAATATGCCATGCTGTGCAGGATTGACGGGGTCAATAATTATATTGCCTTTTCAGATGAGATTAATATGTGGAGAAGTGCAAAGCTGCTGCAACAGCCAAAATATCCGTGGGAATTCTTACAGGTCGGCAACAGCGGCTCACCAATCGAAACAGATGAAGGCTGGCTGGTGATTACACATGCTGTCGGACCTGTGCGAGAGTATGTCCTGGGAGCGGTATTGTTTGACCTTGATAATCCCGAAAAAGAGATCGGAAGGCTAAAAGAACCCTTACTGATACCCAACGATAAGGAAAGAGAAGGTTATGTACCCAATATAGTATATTCCTGCGGTTCTATCCTGCATAACGGGGATCTGATCATTCCATATGCGATGTCCGATTATGCATCAACTTTTGCTACGGTTAACCTTAGTGAGCTCATCACCGAGCTTAAAAAAGGATAATGCTAAGTCTCCAATATTTTCCTGTAAACCTCCAGGTAATCACTGACCATTCTCTCGCTCGTAAACTTTTGCTTTGTCCATTGATGACAGTCTGTCCTTTTGATATCCCTTATTTGCGGCAGAACGTCAGCAGCCTCATATTCATTTTTTACCAGGAATCCTGTTTTCCCGTGCAGGATCAGCTCGGGCATGGAGCCGCGGTTAAAAGCTATTACCGGTGTCCCGCAATACATAGCCTCTGCCACGCTCAATCCAAAAGGTTCTTCGAAGTTAACCGGGTGTAGGAGGGCAAGAGCATTACCTAAAAGTTCATTCCTCATTTCTTTACCTGCATTGCCCGCATAAATGATATCATCGTTGTTCAGGTGAGGGACGATCATTTCCTTAAAATATGTTTCATCCTGTATCAGACCGCATATGATCAGTTTCATTTTTGCTTTTTTCGCAATGCGGATACTTTCAAGAGTACCTTTTTCAGGATGGATCCGTCCGAAAAATAAAAGATAATCACCCGGTAAAGGCTGAAATGTGAAGTCGCCGGTATCAATGCCGTTATATACCGTGGCAATATAGTCAAGTTCAGGGCTTCTGTCGGAGTTACTTATGGAAACGTACCAGGTGGTTCGGTTGTATTTAATATATACAGGAAGGATCTTCGGCGAAGAGAAGCCATGGATAGTTGTCAGCATTGGTGTCGGGATGAGGGAGGAATAGGTCAGGGGGAGGAAATCGTAATTGTTATGTATGATATCAAAAGCGGAGGCCTGTTCCATTAAGTTGCTGATATGCAGGCATTCCCACACCTTGGGATCGAGCATCTGGTCTTCACAGTACGCTGTTTCACTGACATATTCAAGACGGCCTGCAGTAGAAGAATTCCCGGTGGCAAACAGGGTGACCCCGACACCCCTTTTGACCAGTTCTTCCGCAATGTTGGAAGCAACCTGTTCCCATGGCCCGTATTTCCGGGGAGGTGTTCGCCATGCAATAGGAGCAAGTATGGCCACTCTCATTCTAAAGGGGTTTTCTGGGATGGGTAAGGCAATGATCGACCAGCTCCTCAACAACAGCTGTCCCTGCGCACATGACCTTATCAGCTCCTCCCCAATATATCTTTAAAGTTCCATCATCCTCGGGAACGGCGGCACAGCTGAAGACAACGTTATGGACATAACCTGTTACCTCGTATACTTCTTCCGGTTGAAGGATCCATTGATCGCCGACTGCAATGATGAGGGAAGGATCTTCAAGATCATGAAGTGCCACACCAAGGCGGTAGACATTCCCATCCATTGTAGGGAAGACACCATGATAGATGTTCAGCCAGCCGCGGCTTGTCCTGACAGGAGGAGCGCCCGGACCGATCTTCATCTCATCCCAGTGATACTGTACAGGCTTCATAATCAGTTTCGACTCCCCCCAGAATCTCAGATCGGGTGAATAGGATATCCATACCGACCAGGGTGATATGTCTGAGTGAGGCCTGTCAAGCCTGGCATATAAACCGTTAAAACGCTGAGGGAATATCACCACGTTACGGTAATCAGCTTCTGTAATAAGGCTGAACCGTTCAATGCTTAAAAAATCCTTCGTTTTTGCCAGGCCTATGCGAACACCATGGCGTGAATAGGCACTGTAGGTGATCAGGTAGGTACCTTCCAGGTATGTGATCCTGGGATCCTCTACTCCATATTCTTCATACTCCATGAATATACCTTCTGTTGCAGGGACCATAAAAGGTTCGGGATCGACACTGAAATGAAAACCATCCTTGCTGGTAGCTTTTCCCAGGATGCTTCTTCCGCTGAAAAGATGGGAACGGAAAAGCATTACGTATATTCCGTTCATCCTGGTAACCGCCGCATTATGAACCGTGGCAACAGGATAGGGGACATCTTCCTTCGTAAGTATAGGATTTCCGGGATAACGTGTAACCAGCATAGTTATGAGGTTTTATGCAGTTGTTCGTGTGCCCTGAGGATCCTGAGATGGGATATAAGATAAGCCAGGGTACTCTCCGCACCCTGGTTCCTGTTTATCCCATACCTTTCAATTCCGTCACAGCAGCCTTCAGTCTCAAAATCGTACAGGTTCATACGCAGGTCGTTTTCTCCGAGGAACCACATGAATGATGAAAACATAAGTTTGAGGTACTGTTTTTTCCTGGTCACATAATAAGCCTGGTAATACATCAACACCATGGCAAGGGCATCAACCGGTTGCTGTGCATACATTGACCGTACACCACCTTTGACATACCATGTTTCGTTGCCTATAAGAGACAGAACGCCATCCTTCATGCTCAGCCTGGTCAGAAACTCGATGGATTCAAGCGCCACTTCAGTTATCCTTTCATCATTGAGAATCTCTGTGGCATGCAGCAACGACAGGGGCAGGATGCCATTGTCATATGCCAGGATAGGCTCAAACCATCTCCAGCTGGAAGACCTGTTATTCTCGTACTGGTTGATGATTTTATAGGCCAGGTCCCTTAACAATTCTGTCATGGATTCATCGTCCCTGTTGCTCCTAAGGTAATAACAGATGCCGATAATTGTGTTGGCGATCCCCCTCAGGGATTGTAAGTTCTTGCAGTAGGGCAGGACCTCGAATAAGATAAGTTTACCTGTCTGATAATAAGCATCATTGGGTGCATTACCAAGGAGATAACCCAGTGACCAGACCGTCCTACCGTATGAATCTTCCGAGCCTACCTCGTCGAGGTATTCCCGTCTGAAGCTCAGGAAATTGCGGAATGTACCTTCTTCCCTTTGCATATAATGGATATAACTCAGGTAAATAGGTAACAACTCCAGCGCGACAGGATCTTTTTTCTGGCGGTATGTCATAAGGACCATCAGCAGCGCCCGCGCATTATCATCCAGGCAGTAACCTTCCTTCAGGTTAGGAATCCCGTATTTGGCATGCTGGATGATGCCGGTATCATCTGTCAGTCTACGAACATGGGCAAGACTGAAAGGGGGAAGTACCAGGAGGTCAATAATTGATTCTTTTTTCACCTCAACCGCGGGAGGTTTTTCAACAATCTTTTTAACCAGTGACACGTACTTTGCTCCTGACTTGGGCCATTTGATCCGTTTACCGTAGTTGAACGCCTTATCCCTCAGGGAATGCATCCTGGCAGGATGGTCAAGCAGTTCAAGTATTATATCTGTCAGCTGGGTTGTATTGTTAAAATCAAATAATATGCCCCTGCCTTCAGATAATAATTCCTGGGCATGCCAGTAAGGGGTTGATATGACTGCCGCCCCGACGCCTATGGCATAGGAGAGGGTACCACTGGTGATCTGTGCCTCATTCAGATATGGTGTGACGTATATGTCTGTTGCAGACAGGTATTTGAACAGGTCCTCCTGCTTGATAAACTCATTAAGGAAAAAGACATGCTGCTCAAGATCAAGGCTTATAACCAGCCTCCTGAGGAAATTCCTGTATTCCTCACCACTGTGCCTGATCACATTGGGATGGGTTTTACCGAGTATCATGTAAAGAGTTGCCGGGTGTTTCTTCACCACCTCGGGAAGAGCACGGATAACAGTCTCGATGCCTTTGTTCCTGCTTATCAGTCCAAAAGTCAGGAGCACCTTACGGTCTTCAAAATGAAATTCCTTTTTTGATTTTTCCTGGTTGAAATGCAGGTCTGGTACACCGTGTTCAATCAGTGTGATCTTTTCTTTGGGTATCTTATAGGATTTTGTCAGGAATTCAATGGCACGGTGGCTCATGACGACAACCTTGCTGGCCATTTTGCAGATCTCTTTGGTAATGGCCCGTTGGTCATAGCTGGGAGATCTGAGAACAGTGTGAAAGGTCACTACAAGGGGTATCTCCAGCTTGTGCAAAAGAGGAAGGATATAGACGCCATTCAAACCACCGAAAATCCCGAATTCATGCTCGAGAATACAGGCATGTGCACCACTGTAATTAATGGTTTTTGCGGCTTCGATATAATCACGCTGATGTTCCTGCCGGATAGTGAATTTAACTTCAGGCGGGTAATCATATTCAAGATCATGATCATTCATTGCCACAACAAATCCTTCGTGTTTATCATGTTCGCTGTTCCGGCAGGTGATCATTGACTGATAAAGATCCTGTGTAAAGGTACCTATACCACATTCCCTGGGGGGATATGTACCAATGTATGCAAACTTCATGGCAGAACTTTTATATGTGCATTAAGGGATTACTATAAATATACTATAAAGTTCTGTTTAATCAGAAAGTTTTGAAATATTATTGACTAATAATATCCATTTCTGCCTGATAATCAGAAATATATAAAATTATGAACAGTTAGTAATTTTTCTGGCAGGAGTACATGGTGTTGCTATTGAATTTTGATTACTTTTAGCCCAATTCGTTATACCTGATTTTTTATAATACCCTAATTAAATGAGTGGATTTTTTGGTTGTATTTCAAAGAATGATTGTGTGCTGGATCTGTTTTATGGCACAGATTATCATTCACACCTGGGTACAAGCAGAGCCGGCATGACAGTTCTCAACTCCGATGGATTCAAAAGGGCTATACACAGTATTGAAAATGATCATTTCAGGACTAAATTCGAACCTGAGCTTGATGAATTGGCCGGCAGATCAGGTATAGGGATCATATCTGATTTAGAGTCTTCTCCCATAATTGCCAGTTCCCACCTGGGAAGGTTTGCTATTTCAATGGTCGGCAAAATTAGCAACCTGGATGTGCTGGTGGACAGATCCCTTCAAATGGGCCAGCGGTTTGCCGAACTGAGTGAGAAAGGAGTTAACCAGACCGAACTGGCTTCTATCCTTATCTGTGAAGGTAATAGTTTCGAGGAAGGCATACATAACCTTTTTCATCATATAAAAGGATCCTGTTCACTTCTGATGCTTACTGAAAAAGGCATTTACGCCGTCAGGGATAAGCTGGGAAGGACACCGGTGGTGATCGGTAAAAAAGAAGGCAGCTTTGCCGTGGCTACTGAATCTATTTCATTTCCAAACCTGGGTTATGAAATTACCAGGTACCTTGGACCTGGTGAGGTGGTTTTGATAACTGAAGATGGTATTGAAGTAAAGAAACCTGCCGACAAAAAGATGCAGATCTGTGGTTTTTTATGGGTTTATTACGGATATCCTGCTGCCTATTACGAAGATATTAATGTTGATACCTGCCGTTACCGTTGTGGTGCAGCCCTGGCACGCCGCGATACTGTTGAAGCAGATTGCGTCTCAGGCATACCTGACTCAGGTGTGGGTCATGCGATAGGTTACAGCAACCAGAGGGGAATACCCTATACGAGACCTTTTGTAAAATATTCTCCTACATGGCCCCGTAGCTTTATGCCCCAGAACCAGGAGGTACGCGACCATATAGCCAGGATGAAACTTATAGTCAACAGGGAGCTGATCCTCGGTAAAAGGATTATTTTCTGTGAAGACTCCATCGTTCGTGGTACCCAGCTTAAGGATAACACAAAGAAGCTTTTTGATGAGGGCGCCAGGGAAGTACATTTGCGTATTGCCTGTCCTACCCTGCTTTTCCCATGTGAGTTCCTGAACTTCTCCATTTCCCGTACAAGGCTTGATCTGGCCGGCAGAAAAGCTATCTATGAACTGAAAGGTACCGATGAGGTTGATTTAGAAAAGTATATGGATGCGGAATCTGATGAATACAAGGCTATGGTCGAACAGATCAGGAAACGGCTGAAACTGACAAGCCTGATGTATCAAAGGATGGATGACCTGATCGCAGCTATCGGATTACCCAAGGAAAAACTTTGCACCCATTGTTGGGACGGGAGCAGCTATTCTTAAAACCGGCAGTTTACAATCCTTTGATAATAAACCGGTTACAAAGTACAAAGATTACCAGGAAAGTTCCCCATTGCACAAGGCAGGTCATAACACTGAAGGGATTGAACGGATTCATCCAGTCTCCGGGTGCAAATACCGTTGCGGACAGGAACAGCCACCAGAGTAATAATATCAAGGCGGCCGCAGGGATGAAATAACTGATATTAAACATCCACCACCTGCCTGCTTTCCAGTCGCCATCCACAGCATTAATTTCAGCGGTGATCACCCGGACTTTGTTTTTTGAGACTGCAATGGAAATGAATGCCCCTGAAATGATCAGGCCCAGTCCCCACACAAAATCCTGGTTACTCAGGAAATTGACATTTATGACTGAGGGAAGTCCGGCCAGGTACACTATCAATACAACTATAAGAATAGCAGACGATCTTTTCATGCCTTTATCAAGTAAAACCCTTGATGCCAGTTCAAGCATGGCAATGAGCGAGGTGAATGAAGCAAAAAAGAGCCCGAGAAAAAAAATAAAAGCCAGAGGTTTACCAAAAAACATACGCTGATACAACTGCGGCAGCCAGATAAATGTAAGCCCTGTAGAAGCCGGACCGCTTGATTTCATTATCGAAAGGATCTCAGGATTCTGCATTCCCATTTCGATATGCAGTACGGAAAAAACGGTACTAAAAATTATTATACCGGCAAATAGTGAAATTGTATTATTGCCCAAGGCAGTGATAAATGCATTCTTCACCGCTCCATGCTTTACCTGCATATATGCGGCGTAGGTAAGAAAGAGTCCCCATCCCGCACCGGTGTCCCAGGCGTTCTGGGTTAGTGCGGCAAGCCATGTGGAAGGTTCTTTCAGCTGTGACCAATCGGGAGTGAACAGGTACCTGATCCCTTCAACTGAACCGGGCAGGCTTACAGCCCTGGTAACAGAGATAAGGATAATAACAAGCAGACAGGGAATAAGAATTGTATTGACTTTTTCAATGGACCTGATGCCTTTCCAGATAGCCAGGGCCGCCAGTGTAATAGCAATGAGATGAAACAGGAAAGGCCAGGCACTGTCCTGGAAATTGTTCCATATATGAAATGCTTCTTCCGTGGACCCGGGAAGGGGAATAATCAGGACCTGCACCAGGTAAAACAGGCACCACCCGACGATCACTGCATAATAAAATGCTATGGCTATTGTCACCATGGCCACGAATGAACCCATCCAGGAGAGCCTTCTGCCGGCAGCTTTCAGGAAAACACCTATGGGTCCTGAACGGTGCTTCTTCCCCAGCGCATATTCAGCAATGATCAGGGGGATACTCCACAGGAATAGAAAAAGTACCCAGCCAATAAGAAAAGAACCGGCTCCTTTCTCACCTGCCGACTGTGCTGCAATGCGTGGGAATCTCCAGAAGTTACCGGTCCCTACTGCAATACCAAGTGCACTGACCAACAGTCCCAGGCGTGATGAAAATCTCTGGTTGACGGAATTATCTAACTGGGAGCTCATATCCGTGAAGTTATACTGTGCTCAGGCTTTTATAATAAGGTACAACCGGTCAGTACTTCAGGATATTTATTGGATCAACAAGCTTGGTTATAAATTCATCCGGAACAGTCTCATATTCCTCTATTGTGGGAGTGATACTGAGCACCGGGACATCAGATTTATTTATGATCTCCTGTGCGACAGACCCGATAAAATATTCAGTGAAGTTCAGTTCCTGCTGGGTCATTGTGATCAGCAGATCAGCTTTGATCTCCCTGGCATAATTGTTCAATATAACCGGCAGGTCAGGCGAAGTATCCTTAATGAGTTTATAATTACAGTTGATACCTGATTTTTCAAACAACTCCCTGAGTTCATTCAGGCGCACGGAATAACTTATTTCCACGCTTGCCCTGTCAACAGGAAGTACAGACACAATGGAGATTTTTGCCGAGAGCAGGTGAGCTATGCGAACAGAACTGCAAACCTGTTTCAGGACCTGTTTCGACAGGTCAAGGGGCAAAAGTATGTGTCTGCTTCCTGTGAGGGCGATCTCTCTCTTAAGCGTAATTACAGGAATATTCGATTCCCTGATGATATGAAGAGTGTTGGCACCTGTAAAATTCTTCACCATGTCAGAGGAATCCTTACGTCCCATAATGATCATTTCGGCCTTAATGGCGACAGCTGTATCGACTATCTTATCATAAATCTTTCCTTGCAGGATATGCTCATGGAATACCCTGCCTGATGCACCTGATTTTTCCTTGACAAGGGTATTTATCTTTTTTCTGGCTCCTTCAATGATCAGCTCTCTCTGCTCCCCGGTAAGCACCATTTTTAATAATGGATTCTCTATCTCAATGACATACAGAAGGTGGATATCAGCCTGTATACTGGCAGCAAGTGATACAGCGTAATCAAGAGCTGTAAGTGATTCCGGCTTAAAATCAATGGGTACAAGAAGATTCCTGGTCATTTTTGTCTGAATTTGTTTAGCTAAAGATACTCAATTATCGATTATTCCCGCTTATTACCCGGCCTGTAAAAATAGTATGTTTAAGGGTGTTTTCGGATACCTTCACCAGGTGCTGTATGGATGATCGACAACGATCCTTTCCTTCCTGTCTGCCAGGCTGTAACTGAGCAGATAAACAAACCTGCATACTTTTTCGAGTCTTTCATAGTCGATCTTTTCGGGAGTGTCAGTAAGCTGGTGATAGTCCCTGTGAATGCCTGTTGAAAAAAACAGCACAGGTATATCATGCACGACAAAACTGAAATGGTCGCTTCTGTAATATAATTTCTGGGGATGGTTGATATCATTATAATTGTAGTCAGGAACAATATGGCAGTTCCTGGCAAAGGAATCTGCAATATGCAGCAATTCCCTGCTCTGATGACCACCGATCACCCCAAGAGTATCCGCCCCCAGGACATTTACGGAATCATTCATGATTATGCCGGTGTCTGCAGGAGTTTTTGTTCTGCCGACCATATCAAGATTTATCGCAGCAATAGTATTATTAAGAGGGAGCAACGGATGAGCAGTATAGTACCTTGAACCAAAAAGTCCTATCTCCTCACCTGAGACCCAGAGAAACAGTATACTTCGCCCCGGTTTATGATTCTCCTGCATAAATGCCTTTGCCATTTCCAGGAGTGCGACTGAACCCGAAGCATTATCATCTGCTCCTCTGTATATCTTTCCTGATGAGTCTGTTCCGATATGATCAAAATGTGCCATGAGGACAAGGACCTCATTGCCCAGTACCGGATCAGATCCCCTGACCAGTCCTGCCACATTCGGCATAATTATTTTATCGTGGCTCATCTCAAGGTCGATACTGATGGTTTTATTCCTGACAGGGAACGAATGGGGTTTCAGCTCCCTGTCGATCATTTCCTGCAGCCCCGGCAAGGTATAACCCGTTCCTTCCAGGATTTTATCCGCAATATCCCTGTGGATCAGGATTACCTTCATCTTCTCACCGGTCTGATCTTCATCGGTTTCAGATGGGGCTTCATAAGAATAAAAAGTACTGATCATTCCGGGCAGGGAGGGATCTATATCACCCAGTGAGGAATGCCCCGATTTGGGATCAAGCACCACCAGTATAGCCTTTGGCTGCAGCATAAGTATCTGGAAATATTTATAAAATAAATTCTGAAGGCTGTGACAGCCTATATCTTCAAATAAACAGGATGAACCATCTTCACTTGTCGGGGCACGGTCCATTATTAATACGATCTTCCCTTTTACATTCACATTTTCGAAATCATCATAGTGGTTTTCTTCTGATTTTATGCCATAACCGGCAAATACTATTTCACCCTTGAGATGCATACTCTCAGGGTTCTGGGGGACAATCATATAAAAATCCCGGTTACCAATGACTTGCTCATGGCCACGATAACTTATGGATATCTTATTCTTATCACGGGAATAGGTATTTTTATACAGGGTGTAATCCTGGATATAATCCATATTTTCATCTACCGGTATAAGGCCAATATCCCCGATCCGGGTTGTCAGGTACCTTGCAGCTGAATCAAGACCCGGCTTACCGTCACCTCTTCCCTGCATCTTTTCAGAGGCCAGGAATTCAAGATGTTGCCTGAGGTCAGCGATAGTGATCGTTTCCACCCCATGCTCCTGTGCAAACAGGACAGAACAGCCGAGACCTGTGAACAGCCAGTAAAGGACAAGCCTGTATTTCATAACGCTGAGACACTTAATAAGCCGGAAAATAATAAATAAAGTAAAGAGTCACAATAAATTCTTAATTTGACAGTATATCAGTGGTGGATAAAACAGCACATTCATATAAATAAAACCTTAGATCTTTATGATGAACAGTGTACATGCAGTAATAACAGGCGCATCCGGCAATCTTGGTAAAGCCACGGTACGAAAATTCCTTGAGGCGGGTTACCGGGTCAGTGCAATTATTTCTCCGGGGAGCGATACTTCGTTCATGGTTGCACCTGATCTGAAAGTATACCGGTCAGATCTTTTTAATGAACAGGAGACAGAAAAGGTCATATCGGAGATAATACATGAATCGGGAAGGGTCAGTCTGGGCGTCATGATAGCAGGCGGGTTTGCTCCGGGCAGCATTCGTGAAACTGATTCGGACAGGGTAAAGAGCATGTTCGATCTGAATTTCTTTTCGGCCTATCATACTGCCCGTCCGCTTTTCAGGCATATGGAAGGGACCGGTGGCATGCTGGTCCTTATAGGTGCACGGCCTGCGCTGGACGTACGTCAGGGCATAAATATGATGGCATATACCCTGGCCAAATCACTGTTGCTGAGGCTGGCTGAGATCATCAATGAAGATGGGAAGGAGAAAGGTATTAAAGCTGCAGTGATCATACCGGGCATCATAGATACCCCCCGCAATCGGGAGGATATGGCGGATGCGGATTTCAGCAAATGGGTCACACCCGGGCAGGTGGCAGATAATATTGCCTGGCTGGTCACACAGGAAGGTAAAGGATCCGGTAGGACCGTAATTGAGGTATATGGAGAAGAATGAGTGGTATCATCCCATTAAAACCTTATGCCCCCGTTGATGCCGAACCACATACTGACATTCGTATGTTGTTGATTAGCTGAATAATGATTATATACTGTCCAGGAAGGAGCGACATGGTACCATGACCGCAACCCCTCATCTGTCCTGCTGTCAGAGACAGAAACGTTAAAGGAAGGACCAATGAACAGCACAGTCCTTTCCTGTAATTTCCATCCGAAATTTGCCCTTACCTGGTTGACCATATTCAACCGGTCACTATTCAGGATGGTTCCTGTGACTGCATCTGCCAGCCATAACTCCTGGTTCGCTTCGGCTTCCAGGTTGAGCAGCATGCCGTCAGCAAGATCTATCTCGGTGCCCAGCCCGAAGCCATACATCCACCGGCTTCCCGGTCCTGTTGGTTTGCCAAATGAATAGATATTATATAATTTCCGGACCCCCATCTTATAGGAAATATTCGCATATTTCACTTCACTCACGGAAAACTCCAGTCTGCGGTAACCGTTTTTCTTCACCATGTTAATAAAACCGACAGGTATCCCCTCAATAGAATCGCAGATATTCAGGAATCCTGCAACCTGTACCCCTTTGACCCGGCCTGCTTTATTAAGGAAACCTGATACCTGTATACCATTAATATCAGAACCGATATTGAAAAAACCAGCGAACTGGGCATTCGCGGGGCCTGTCCTTGCAGTATTGCTAGTCTCAGACGGCTGTACATCTTTGCGGGTCTCCCCGGCTATATTACAGAAGCCTGCTACCTGTGCACCGGCGAGAGATCCGGTGATATTGACAAAACCTGCTCCCTGGAATCCGCTGGTGATCCCGCCTGTCACATTAATAAAACCCGCAATCTGTGATCCTTTCATATCACTACCTGTCAGATTGATAAAACCGGATCCCTGGAAGGCAGAGATGCTATTGCCGGTAATGTTCATGAAACCGGAAAGCTGGCAGCCCTGTAATGAATTACTTACAATATTTCCGAAACCAGAGAGCTGGAAACCCTTTACATCATGGTTGACGGTATTAAGTATGCATCCGGTTTCAAACCCGTCAATCCCACCCGAATTGCCTACTAACAGGTTGATTGAGACCTTATTGATCATTTTGGAGTTTTTAATCCCGTTGGTGCTGAAAGGTGGAATAAAAGTGAACTGGAATGGACTTTCCTGCATTGGCTGCAGTTCGGTCTCCTGGGCTTTGCATGTGGTATGCAGTACAAATGCCAGGCACAGAATGTTGATCGCAAACTTGTTCATAGGTTACTCCTGAATTATATGAGCTGGTTATACTTATCAGTCTGTTGATGTCAGCATAGTTTAAACGATATCCCGGTACTTTTTTTCAGGTTTCTCCGGTATGCCTGTATATGTTAACAGAGGAATCCGGTGTAACAGTATCAACGAGATACTGCATTAAAGACAGGAAAATGATTAACTGGTTGTCTGGATAATAATCTTTTTTTTCGGGAGGTGATGCCCTCCGCATATCTTTTTCCATCGCCTGCTATTTTTCAAGTCCTTCAAGATATGTGAGCAATTCTTTATAATCCAGGCTTTCCGGGAAGTAATTGACAAGCGATTTTGCATAACCAAGGGCTTCTTCAATCCTGTCCTGTTCAGCCAGGAAGGCTGCCAGTGCAAAAAGTATATCCCTGTCATCAGGATGCTTTATGCAGGTTGATTTAAGGAATTGCACAGCTTCGCCGGGCTGTACAGTCGAGTTAAGGGCTACGCCAATAAGGCTTCGGACAGACACATCTTTGAAGCAAACTGTGTGACGTGTCATGGCCGGACAGGAGAAGGCATTACGGCACCTGCACTGAACAACCAGGAATTTCTGAATGCCGCAACAAACGGGTATATCCTTGCCACCGTTACACTTGGCAGGGAAGGGACAAGAATGCCTTCCTGGGGACAGCAAACAGTAAACCGTCCTGCCCTGAGTGTGCAGGATCGTGAAGATGTGGCGGCGTTTATCAGGTCATTCCAGAAGATAAAGATCAGGTACCGGTTGGACTGAAATAAGGGGATGGATTTTAATGAATGATCGCTTCAGGATAATTCCTTCCCTGTGACTGGTTTTAAGTTATATAAGTGATATGCAGCGGCAAAGTGGTATGATGATGCTCAGGTTTCCCTTTGAATGATATTGCCGGTAGTTTTATCCTTCAGAATAAGTTTTTTTGATCCGTCAGGCATTTTTTCTTCTTTAACCAGGTAATACTGCCCGTCAAAATCTGTCAGCTGGCTGATACGTGGCACATTTTCACGTCCGCGCCATACATCCAGCAGGACAGGTTCCCATTTTTTTGTGCGTGCCGATTTATAGCAGGCATCGATAATAGCATTGACCACGTAACCATCATAAAAATCTTCCATAGGTTTTTTGCCCGTGTCGATGGCATTGAACATATCTTCGAACATATTATCATATCCAAGCTCTCCGACTTCATCACCCACAGGGAACAGCCAGCCGGTATCAGATTCAGCCTTTTCAGCAATATAATTTCTTTCTCCTGTAGCCGTAAATACTTCGAAACCGGTACGGAGGAAATGATCAAGCCGGATAGTACCTTCCACACCGCTGACCTCATCACGCAGATCCATACCGCCCCTGAAGGTCCAGCTTGCCTCAAACTGTCCTATTGCCCCGTTTTCATACCTGACCAGTCCAATGCCATGATCTTCAGCCTCAATAGGTTTCACCTGGGTGTCGGCCCAGCACATGACTTCTACAGGCCTGATATCCTTGCCGATAAAGTTCCTGGCAATTTCTACGCAATGACAGCCCATATCAATGATAACCCCACCACCCGATATTGCCGGGTTCCAGAACCAGTCGCTGTGAGGACCGGGATGTGTCTCCCTTGACCGGCACCAGAAGACCTGCCCCAGCGCACCGTTTTTCACCGATTGAAGGGCTTTGATAGTCTTGTGCGTATAGACAAGATCTTCGAGGTATCCGTGAAAGATACCGGCTTTTTCAACCAGATCGAGCATTTCTTTTGCCTCTGCACCGGTGCGGCCAAGAGGTTTGGTGCACAGTACAGCTTTGCCGGCCCCGGCGCAAAGCCTCACGGGCTCGATACGCTGGTTATTGGGAAGGCTGATGATGACCGTATCAACATCCGGATGGTTTATAGCTTCTTTCATGCTGGTCGTCCACAAGGGCACCGACCATCTTTGTGCGAATTTTTTTGCTTTTTCCTCAGTGCGTGAATAAACGATCTTCACCCGGTCAGAGCTTCTTTGTTTATGCAGGCAGGAGGTGTAGAAGTCACCTATAAACCCGCTGCCGAGCATGGCAATATTCTTTGGTTTCATTTTTATTTTAAAAATAGCTAAAATTACGTATTGTGCTATTAAAAACTGTAGAGTGGTTGAGATAAATCTTTTATACACACCCACCCCGGTGCACGGGGTGGATGTGTATAAATTTGAATATCAGTACCGGGGTTTTAAACAACACAACACTTGTTAATTATAAAATTTTGAGCAACATGATTTTTAAAGCTATTGAATTTGCGGCCAGGGCCCATGCCGGTCAATACCGGAAAGGAACTGATCTTCCATATATCTGCCATCCAATGAATGTGTGCCAGATACTTGTCGGTTACAAATGTTCAAAGGAGATGGTGATAGCAGGTATTCTTCATGATGTGCTGGAAGATACCAGTATGACTAAAGCAGACCTGGAACAGAATTTTGGGAAAGAAATCACTGACCTGGTAGTTGGAGCAAGCGAGCCTGAACAGATGCAAGGAAACTGGTTTAATGCCTTTAACTGGGGGAAGCGCAAGACCAATACCCTTGACAAATTGGCGAAATCGGCAACCGGTGATATACTGATGGTTTCCATTGCCGATAAGCTCGATAATATACGGTCAATAAAACGGGATTACCGGGAGCTTGGGGAAAAAGTTTGGCTTCGTTTTAATGCGGGCAGGGCACAGCAGGAGTGGTATTACACCTCACTGGCCCGGGTTTTCAGGGCCAGGGCTGTTAAGGAAGGACCTGGTTTCAGAGCCCTGTCAGAAATATTTGAGAATGAAGTACAGGAGTGTTTTAATATCTCCGCTTAGAGGAACTGTTCATTTATACGGATTTTCAGGATTTCGTCAGGACAAATGAATATTGTTGTTTTGCAATGGAAATTAATTACCTTTGTGCCGGAAAGTTATAATAATCTTCTTTCAATTACTTCCGATTTCCGGCACTACTTGATTTTTGATTTTTGTTCCTTCCCACTTTAATAGGTTAGATATGTTATCCAATCTGCAATTTTTCTGCATGTTCCTGTTAAAAAAACGGACAAGCTGAAAATAAAAGTTAATTGCCAGAGTGGAATTTGTAAAATACAACTAACCTGATGTTTAACTTATATATTTTTTAAATGAAATTAAATGGCAGAGGTTATGCCGCTGGGGCAAGAACCTACAGAAAGAACAACGGATTTGTAAAAAAACCAGTCCAATCTTTTAACATATCAAAAATGATCCATAATGGAATTCCACCCGGACAGGAACAATATATGTCTGAGCGCAGTTTTGATGATTTTCAGCTGCATTCAGAGTTGAGGCTGAACCTCAGGAATGCCGGGTACACTCATCCGACTGAGATTCAGGACCAGACTTTTGAGGCTGTTTCCCGGATGAAAGATGTGATTGGTATCGCAACAACAGGGACGGGTAAGACCGGTGCATACCTGATACCCATTATCAACTGTCTGTTAACTGAAGAACCAATATTTGAGACACTTGTATTGGCACCAACACGCGAATTGGCTTTGCAAATAGAAGCAGAGTTTAAAAAACTTACCCGACGGTTAAATTTATTCTCTGTATCTTTGATCGGAGGGCAAAGCATACAACAGGATATTAAACGTTTAAAAAAATCCTACCATATTATCATTGGCACACCAGGCAGGCTCAAAGACCTTTGCCTGCGTAATGAGTTGGATTTAAGGGATATTTCAGTGCTGGTGCTTGATGAATTTGACAGGATGCTCGATATGGGATTTTCCAGGGATCTGGATTTTCTGATCAACCAGATTGAAAAAAGAGACCAGACCTTACTCTTCTCTGCTACCATTGACAGGAATCTAAAGACCCGGATTCAGGAACTGATGAATGAGCCTCTGGAGGTCAAAGTCAGCAGCGGATTGGTTTCTGCCGAACACATCTCACAGGATGTTATTTATACAACAAGCGAGGATAAATTCAGTAAGCTGCTGGAGATGGTTAATGATCCTTCCTTTGAGAAAGTACTGGTATTTGCAGAAACCAAAAGACATGTGGGTAAAGTTGCGAAACAATTATACAGGGCCGGTGTATCGGTTGATGAGATACACGGAGATAAAACACTGGACTACAGGAAGAAAGCATTGAACAGTTTCAAACTGGGAAGGGTGAAGGTTTTAGTGGCTACGGATGTGGCATCCAGGGGATTGGATATTTCCAATGTGACACATGTGATTAATTATGAGATCCCGCATGATTACGAAACCTACATTCACCGTATCGGAAGAACCGGCAGACTCGGTAAGAAGGGTTATGCCTACACATTTATTAATTAAGCACATCGCTCATGAGGCAATTGAAAATCATGAAGCAGGTTACCAGCAGGGACAGTACCTCACTGGAAACCTATCTTCGTGAAATAGGTAAAATTGAGTTGATCACTGCCGAGGAGGAGGTCGACCTTGCAAGAAGGATCCACCAGGGAGACCTGGATGCCCGTGACCGCCTGATACATGCAAACCTGAGGTTCGTCATATCGGTTTCAAAACAATACCAGAATCAGGGCCTGAGCCTTCAGGATATGATCAATGAGGGGAACCTTGGCCTTATAAAAGCTGCAGAACGATTTGATGAAACAAGAGGATTTAAGTTTATATCCTATGCAGTATGGTGGATCAGGCAATCCATAATGCAGGCCCTGGCAGAACAGGTTCGTATTGTCAGGCTCCCGGTAAACAGGGTCAGCCATATCAATAAAATAAAAAAAACATTTGCTTTGCTGGAGCATAAGTATGAAAGGGAACCAACTGACCAGGAGATATCACAGTCATTGGATATTTCCACAGATGATGTGATCATAGCATACAGAAATGCAGCACGCAGCATTTCAATGGATGCACCCCTGGTACAGGATGAGGATAATAATATGTATGATTATATGTTAAATACGGAGTCCACCAGCCCTGATGATGCGTTGATAGGGGATTCACTGGCAAAGGAGATTGACAGGGTCTTGCTCACCCTGACCCCGAGAGACGCGGAAATTGTCAGGATGTTTTATGGGTTGGGAGGAAGAGAAGTGCACAGGCTTGAAGTAATTGGCACACAGTTAAACCTGACAAGAGAAAGAGTAAGGCAGATCAAAGAAAGTGCGATCAGGAAACTGAAGCATGCTACAAGAAGCAATAGATTAAAAACTTACCTGGATTATAAAAGTCATTAAATGAATGGATCAGGCAGTCCTGTTTTTTCGTAACTGTACTATCCGGGTTTTCTGCAGAGATCTGCTGTTCATCCGTGTGGGTGAGTGAAAAATAGCTGTCAGCCAGGTTAGGATTTATCTGGAAGGTTCATCAGGTATTACCCGGTTATCCGTGCTGGCAGAGGCAGGACGAACCAAACCGGGATACTGTTTATCAAAAGCGGTTAATCCCGCTGCGCAATCCTTAAGGCTGCCATTACCATCCACCCCGTTGGATGTCCATACCAGCAGGCCCTTCCATCCCTGCTGGTATGTTTTGATATATGCTTCCTCAATGGGTACGACAAGGATATTTTTCCCCTGCTCGTTCTGCCTGAACACACCCCTGGCAGGATTTTCACCGACCATACAGGGGCGGTCATTCATCCCGAAATCTTCAGGTCTCTTGTCAAGGGCAAAATTGCCGGACCAGCGTACGTTCCAACCATAAAAATGAGGTGAATAGAAATCCAGGAATGCCCGGGGTGAGTTATATTGAGTCTGTAAGTTCTGGTTGCTCCAGATATTTCCCACACATCCCGGTGAATCGCTGTTCCATTTTACCCCTGCACTGCCCTTGGTTACAAGGACTGAACTGTTCTCATGCACGGCAGCAGCTACCCTGGCAACGTAATACTGCAGCCTGTCCCAGGAGATACTGCCGCATTCTGTATTCTCATGCATCCATTCCATTTCATTACATGCATCCACACACCAGAGATACGGGTTATCCTTATACCTGTTGATAAAAGGAATAACATAGTTCTCAATGTAAGAGTTCACATTATTATTATCTGCCAGCATGCTCCTCCAGCACATATATTTCTTATAGGTATTCTTTGTATGGTCAAAGGAAATCAAGGTGGCCATGATATATATCTCATGCTTTGCGGCAAGGCTGAACATATCATCAAGATCTTCCCAGTGTTTGGTGGTGGCTCCCTTTACCTCACCGGTCTCCAGGATGTCGATACCCACATCTCCGTTACATGTGATCCATATCCGGCTGGCATTTCCTCCTGCCTGCCTGATACGCTGGAACTCTGCATCCCAGAAGTTATGGTCATAGTTTCCCCCGAAATCATTCCAGTTGTCCCAGGGTGTGTTTACACCATTCATGAATATCTCGTGGCCGTTAACCTCGAAACGGGTGCCGTTGACAGTTATCCGCTGGGCATCGAGGCTGTGATTGAAGGTTAAAAGTACCATTGCAGGAAGTAAATAAAGCAGCGGGAAAATTGGATTTTGTCTGCGGTTATTGTCCATTTTTATTATTTATTATGGTTTAATGATTTTATCACTCAGCTTTTCAAATTTAATAATAATCCGGATTGCACCCCCACAATTTATCTATGATCAGTGTTGGATTGTTATATTTTTCACAAAATCTGTAAATCCGTTAAAATAGAAAGTGAGTAGTGAGTAGTGAGTAAAAAAAGGTTGTTAGGCTGAAGGCTGAAAGAAGAAAGTGAGTAGTGAGTCGTGAGTCGTGAATCGAAAAAACAGAGAGTTGAGTCAAGGGCCTGTAAGTTCCAAGTTCCAAGTTCTTCCTTCATCCTATAAACTTTCTTCCTAACAGCCTTCAGGCTAAAAGCCTATTAACCTTCTTCCGACTCACGACTCACGATTCACGATTCATTGAACCTGGAACTTGGAACTTCTTCCCAGAGGCGCGCGTTTCCAAACGCGTGCCCGCTATGACAGGGGTATGAAAAGATTTGTCTAAAAAAACAACCCGATTTTTTGGAATGATAATTTGTTTGTAAATTGGGATATTAAACTTTTCAATTGCGTCAAGATATTGATATTCAAAGACTTGTTCTTTATATTGCGCAAGGTGTCTGATAAAACAAAACTAAAATTATCATGAAAAAAAGTATAAAAAGAAGGGATTTTATAAAGATCACTGCAGCAGGAAGTGCTCTTTATCTCAGCAATCCCGGTATGCCGGCATTTGATCTTAAGTTCAGCAGAGGCCCCAAAATCATAAGTCCTGGTTGCAGGGGTACAAAAGTGAAGGTTGCACGTCTGTATATGGGGAATTCACAGGGTCTGTGGCCTAAGCCGGGTTTGAATTTTGCAGATGAGATACGGTTTTATGAAGCCCGCTTCGGAGAACTGGCTGAGGAGTTGGCCGATGTGGAATTTGTCATTGATAAGCTGGTGAGTACCCCGGAAGAAGTCGTTCAGTTAAAGGATCAATTAAAAGATGTTGACGGAATACTGGTCATTCATCTTACCCTTGAAGTATCTGCAGTAATGAATGAGATCCTTAATACAGGAAAACCTGTCATGATATTTGCAGTACCATTTTCCGGTCATGAATGGTCAAATTTCGGTGCTCTGCAGAAACAACCGGTTGGTGCTAAAATGGAATGTATTCTCTCCAGTGATTATAGCCAGCTGGCTGCAGCTATCAGGCCTTTCAGGGCAATACATCACATGAGGGAAGCCAGGATCCTTAATATAACAACAAATTCATTCAGTGAATATGCCGGGAGTGTTAATGAAAAATTCGGTACACAGATCAAACAAATAAGTCTGGATCAGGTGATCAGTGCTTATGATTCGATAAGCGATGAGGAGGCTAAAAAGGAGACTGACAAATGGATAAAGGGAGCCGCCATGGTCGTCGAACCTTCCCGCGAAGAAATCTTCAAATCCTGTAAGCTTGCACTGGCATTTGAAAAATTACTGGATGATGAAGATGCAACAGTGATCACTGCTGATTGTTATGGAAGCATGTACCATCCTCTTTGCAGGGCTTATGCATTCCCGTGTATTGGATTTACAAGGCTTAATGATATGGGATTAGGAGGTATTTGTGAATCAGACCTCTCCTGCGCAATGACACATATTCTTTTCCAGGGATTATCAGGGAGGCCGGGCTTTATAAGCGATCCTACCATAGATGAATCCAATAATACCATAATCCTGGCCCATTGCCTCGGATCAACTAAAATGGATGGCCCTTCCAACCCTTCCGCACCATATAAAATCCGTACGATCATGGAACGGCAGGAAGGGGCCGTTACGCAAGTGGAAATGCAGGTTGGAAAGAAAGTGACCCAGGCAATACTGGCAGGAACGGATCTCATACCTTATTTTACAGGAGAGATCGTCGGGGCACCTGTCTCGCTTGAGGACAACAGGGGATGCCGTACAAAAATAGCTGTCAGGGTGGATGGTAATGTGACGGACTTATGGAAAAACTGGTCGCATGGCTTGCACCGGGTAACCTGTTACGGGGATATCACAAAGGAACTTGGGCATTTTTGCAGATTCAAAGAAATCAATATGATAAATGAAGTGGCAGGATAGAGGGAATATTAATTCCTTTATGCCGGTTGAACCCTGAAACTTAATATGAACTGGCCTGACTGTAATTAAAAATTCTGTCGACAGGATTTATTTAATACTGTTGTCCGGATTATTACACATATAACCAAACAGTGAAGTATAATAAATATAATACCAAAACTTTTATCATCATGAAAAGAATATTTCATTTAGCCACGATCATTCTGATTGTATGCATATACATACAGAGCCTGACAGCCCAGCAGACAAGACCCTGGTACCAGGGAGGTCCCTGGCACTGGCCCACTCCGAATCCGAAAGCAAAAGTGCTGCCACTGATAAAGGTGAGTGGCAACAAGTTGGTTAATGCCTCGGGAGATACCATTCTGTTTAGGGGACTGTGCATCTCTGATCCGGATAAGATCGAACGGCAGGGTCACTGGGGTAAAGCCCATTTTGAGAAAGTTAAGGAAACCGGTGCCATGGTCGTGCGTATCCCTGTTCATCCTGTTGCCTGGCGTGAACGCACACCCGAAAAATACCTTGAGCTGCTCGACCAGGCTGTCGAGTGGTGCACCGACCTGGGGAT
>Ga0172363_10000919_pt1 | contig 23153 bp, 25 predicted proteins | sample LakKivs2_kivu2a2_FD_114541 | JGI IMG/M metagenome (GOLD analysis project Ga0172363, IMG submission 114541) | Sediment microbial communities from Lake Kivu, Rwanda - Sediment s2_kivu2a2 | ecosystem: Environmental > Aquatic > Freshwater > Lake > Sediment | place: Rwanda: Western Province, Lake... | reverse complement strand
GCGAATTCCCTTCCTCACAGGTACATCCGTTCCCGCCTGCAAAAAGTGATCCGGGCAGTTTCCCAGGCACTCGAGGACTTCAACTTCACTGAGGCCACCCACACGCTGGAGGAGTTCTTCTGGGGGGAATTCTGCGATTGGTACATCGAGATGTGCAAGGTGGACCTGGGGAAGGGTGGGGAACAGAAAAGGAGGGCTCAGGTGGTCCTGCATGATACCCTGGAAACAATTTTGCGCCTTTTGCACCCTATCTGTCCCTTCATCACTGAGGAGCTCTGGCAGAAGCTTCCGGGGCGCACTGGATCGGCCCTGATCGTTTCTCCGTGGCCCGATCCCCGGCAGGCCCTCCAGGACCAGGAGGCGGAAGAAAAAATGGAGCTGCTCAAGGCGCTCGTGCGCACGGTGCGCAACCTCAGACAAGAAGGGGGGCTTCCGCCCGCAAAGCTGGTAAAGGCCATGGTAATCACGCATCCCAAAAACCAGGAGACCATCGCGGAGTCATCCTCCTACATTTACCCCCTTGCTCGCCTGGAGGGGATAGAGTTCCTGGATGAGGAACAGAGGCCCATAGGGACCCTGAGCGGGGTTGCCCAGGGAATGGAGATCTTCCTTCCCCTCACTCTTGAGGAAAGAGAGGGTCTGCTTAAAGGCCTGAGAAAAGACCTAAAAAAATTAGAGGCAGATTGGGCGCGCATCTCTTCCCGGCTCTCCAACCCAGAGTTCCAGATGAAGGCCCCACCTGAGGTTGTGGAAAAACAGAGAGCGAGCTTGAGGGAGCTGGAATTTCGCCTGGAGCGCATCAAGAAGCTTGTCGGGGAACTGGAGGGCCCATGAACTACAGAGAGGCTCTGGAATTTCTGGAGTCCCCCTCGCGCTTCTCACCCAAGCTGGGCCTGGAAAGGATCAGGGCTTTCCTCAAAGCGCTGGGTTCGCCCGAGAATTGCTTTCCTTCGGTCCTTATAGCGGGAACCTCCGGAAAGGGGTCCAGCTGCAAGATGATCCAGAGCGTTTTAACCAAAGCCGGATACAGGGTGGGCCTTTTTACCAAGCCCCACCTGCAGTCGTACCGGGAGAGGGTAGCCATCGGGGATGAGCTCATCAGCCCCCAGGACCTCACTCGTCTGGTGGAGAAGGTGGTTCCGGCTGCTCAACTGGAAAAAACTTCTCTCGGTTTCCCCACCTACTTTGAAATGGGGGTGGCCCTGGCCTTTCAGTATTTTGCCTGGAAAAAAGTGGACCTTGCCGTGGTCGAGGTGGGCATGGGAGGGAGGCTGGATGCCACCAACGTGCTTACTCCAGAAATAACGGGAATAACCGAGGTTGGCTTTGATCACATGGAATACCTGGGAGAAACCCTCGCTCAGATCGCCAAGGAAAAAGCGGGCATCATCAAGCCTGGAATCCCCCTGGTGCTATCGTCTCAATTCCCGGAAGCCATGCAGGTCCTCGAAAAAAGGGCCTGGGAGTTGAAAGCGCCCTTATATTTTTCCGGGAGCAAGGAAATATCCCTTCTTTCCTGGAATCTGAAGGGCCAGACCTTCAACCTCTCGGGGAAGTATGGCCCTTACGAAGGCCTGTTCCTGCCCTTGCTCGGTGAACACCAGCTGAGAAACGCTGCCTTCGCTCTGACTGTATTGGAGCTTCTCCTGAAAGCCGGTTACACCTGGTCAGAAAGCCATCTCAGGGAAGGTTGGGCGCATCTTGAGTGGCCCGGCCGCCTGGAGGTCCTTTCGAGCTTTCCCGTAGTGGCAATAGACGGAGCACATAATCCCAATAAAGCGGAGGCGCTGGCACAGGCCCTGAAGAAGTATTTCCGCTTCAGGAAGCTGATCCTTGTCCTGGGCGTTTCCAAGGACAAGGATTTCTCTGGTATCCTTAATAACTTTATTCCCATGGGGCCTTTGGTGATTACTACTCAGGCGCGCTCCGAGCGCGCGCGGCCGGCTTCGGAGCTCAAGGAGATCTGCGAAAAAGCCGGCCTGGCCTCAGAAGCAATACCGGAAGTAAAGGTAGCTCTTTTCAGAGCTCGGGAAATCGCCCAGAATCAGGACCTGGTCCTCGTAACCGGTTCCATCTACGTTGCCGGAGAGGCTCGGGACCTCTATTTTCCGCTGGAGTGATTTCCGTAAAGTCGCATCAGCCTGGGTCGGGAGAGCCAGATGCGGTGGGAGACAAGCTCTTTATCTTTCTTCTTCTCGAAACCCCCCTCAAGGTATTTCCTTAAAAAGAAGTATTGCACGCGGGTCTCGAGGACAGCCTTCAATCTTGTCTCAACGGGAAACACCTCAAAGCCCACCCTTTTGGCCGCTTGAAAGAGCAGAGTCGTCCCTCGGAAGGCCCTGACTTTCAAAAGTTTGGGGTCGGAATCCGCCAGCTTCGCCAGCTCTCTCAGGGAAATCCGCATCCTTCTCAGGATCTCCGCGTAAAAGGCCAGGGGGTCTTTGATGCTTCCACGAAGATTGATTATTAGGTCGTTGTTCGTGTGAAGTTCGCCCACTATCTCGCCCTTTTTCAGCCTGATGCCGCCTTCGAGCTCAATCCCCGGTCCCCTGTAGTGAGTTAAGCCCAGTCGCAGGATTCCTTCTCCGGGTGGCCCTACCGGTTTAAGGCGGAAGAGCCACTCGTAGAACCTCTCGTAAAAGTTCCAGAATTTAGCGTTTAAGGAGGACCACGCCTGCTTGAGCGAGGGCTTCCAAAAGCTCAACGTTGGTCAGAACCTCCATTTCTCCAGAATGCCCGGGATGCACCATAATCTCCGTGAATCCCGGAAGAATCCTTTTAACCATTTTCAAGGCCCGCCAAAGGGTGAAGTTTGGCTCCTGTTCAAGAATTCCCGTAAAATACTGGCTGGTCTCGAAGCCTTCCTCTTTCAGGTACCGATAGAGGGCTTCCGCCCACAAGGAGAGAAATAGAAGCTCAAGCGAGCGCCCGATTTTAGGCATTGCCCGGAAAAAATTTGCTTTCGTCTCCCTGGGGCAGCGCACGAAGCGAAACCCGTATTCCTGTAGTGTCTTTTTAAGAACAGGGAAAACCCCGGGCATCACGTGACTGTGATTGTGGCTGTCAAAACGAACCGGCTTAAAATTTAGGGAAAGAAATTTCTCCACCTGAGCGCGGCACTCCCTTTCCAGGTCCCGGGGATCAATCTTCCCCAGGCGCATCCTGAAAAGGAAGGAAGCGGGAGGGTAAAATTGACCGTCTTTTCTCACCAGCGTGGGAACTTCTCCCGATAAAGGGTACCCTTCCGTGATGTTGAAGTGCAGGCCGACGGGGATGCCCTCGTTCAGGGCGATCCTGGCTCCTTCCTCAGTCGACCCTCCCCTGTTCACGATCAAGGAAGCTCCACCCACGGGACCCTTCTTAAAGGAGGCAATAATCCTCTGGTTCGTTGCCGAATCGAATCCCAGATCATCGGCCTGAAAGAGCACAAGTTTATCTTTGGGCATCTTCCTTTTTTCGCCTTTCTTCCTGGCTCCCCTCTATAATTCCGAAAAGGGTCCTCCCCAATCGAAGGTATGGCTTCGGGTTTCTGGAAGCAAGATAGCGATAAAAGGGAAGCATAAGGGCCGCCAGGGCTCGGGCTTCCTTGCCAGCTTTTTCCCCTGATCCCGGGCCGAAGATTATCTTGGGCGGCATCTGCCAGGTAAAGCTCTCCATTTTTGCGCCTCCGTAACAAAATTTGAACGGTGCTGCTCTAAATATTAAAACAATTTAATAACCCGATTCCCAATATTTTCAGGAGGAAAAAAATGGATTTTGATGCCGTGGTACTTGCAGGGTCAGGCAAAGATGATTGGCTGGCGCCCGAGGGCGTGGAAAACAAAAGTTTGCTTGCCATAGACGGCAGGCCAATGGTGGAGTTCGTTATTCGGGCCCTAAAGGGGTCCCGATACCTGAAATCGCTCATCCTTGTGGCTGACTTCCCTCTTCCTCCAGACCTTGAGGCGCTTGTGGACAAAACGGTTCCGGCGGGCAAGACCATTGAGGAAAACGTGGCGCGGGGAGTAAAGGTGGCCTCCAGCCCTCTCGTGGCCATCGTGGGCTCTGATCTCCCCTTCCTCTCCTCACGGACGATGGACGAGCTGATTTCCATGTGCCAGGCGCACCCAGCCTCCCTTTACCTCCCGGTGGTGAGCAGGGAGGCCATTGAAAAAGCGTTTCCCGGAAGCCAGCGAACTTACGCCAGGCTCAAGGAAGGGCGGGTCAAAGCGGGAAACATCTTCCTGTTCAAAAGGGAGAACTGGCCTACCGTGGAGGCTTTTCTTTCCAAGGTGATTGCTGGCCGGAAGCAAATGTGGAAGCTGGCAGCCATCTTGGGGTGGAAATACATTCTGAAGTTTCTCTTGGGCCGGCTCTCCATCCCTGAGCTGGAAAGGGTGGTCGCCAGGGAAGCGTCCTGCCCCGTGAAGGCGCTCTCAATCGATGCTCCCGAGCTCGGGGTGGATGTGGATAAGCTTGACGACCTTATTCTGGCCCGGGCAGTTCTCGAGAAGTAAACTTAGTGAGTTAAAATTCCCTGCCGAAAAATATCTTGCTCTCCCGCTTGAAGGACTGGCAGGAATCCGAAGCGTGTACGATGTTCGCCGGAAGTTCCAGGCCGTAGTCCCCCCTGATGCTTCCCGGCAGAGCTTCGGCGGGATTAGTTGCTCCAATCAGGGTGCGTACTATTTTTACTGCGTTGGGCCCTTCCCATACCATACCCACCGCGGGCCCGGATATGATCAAGTCAACCAGGGAATCGAAAAAATCTTTGCCTTTGTGCTCCTCGTAGAAAAGCTCTGCCGATTTCGGGTCAAACTCCCGCAGCTCCAGGGCAATTAGCTTAAGACCTTTGTTCTCGAAGCGCCTGATAATTTCGCCCACCAGCCCCCTGACAAACCCGTCCGGCTTCACCATAGCGAAAGTTCGTTCCATTTGTCCTCACCTGAAGAAAAGTTTGATCTCGTTATAGAGTTCCACGGGGACTCGTTTCGTTTGAGAGAGAACGGACCCCAGATCCACCGAAATGTAATCTGTGCCTCGAAGAGCAGACATGCAATCCCACTTCTTCTCCCGGATAAGCTCAATAGCCTTAAGCCCCAGGTAGGTGCCCAAATTCCGATCAAAGGGAGTTGGTGGTCCGGAGCGGATAAGGTGACCGAGAACGGTGGCCCTCGTCTCCATGTCGGTCTTCCTCTCGAGGAGCTCGGCAAAGATGTGGCCCACTCCTCCCAGCCTTACGTGGCCGAAGGCATCAACTTCCCTTTTCTCGTAGCCGAAAGGCTCTGTGCCCTCTTTGGGGTGAATGGCTTCGGAAACTACAATCAGGCTGTAGGTGTTTCCTCTGGCCTTGCGCTCCGCAAGAAAGCCGGCAATTTCCTCCAGGTCGTAGGGGACCTCAGGAATCACGATCAGATGAGCTCCTCCCGCCAGTCCGCTGGCGATCGCTACCCAACCTGCATCCCTGCCCATGACCTCAACGACCATCAACCGTCGGTGAGAGGCTGCGGTGGTGTGCAGCCTGTCAACGGCCTCGGTGGAGATGCTTACGGCCGTGTCGAAACCAATGGTGTAGTCCGTGAGCGGGACATCGTTGTCCATAGTCTTGGGAATACCCACAATAGGCAGCCCTCTTTGGGCCAATTTGTGGGCCACGGTGAGAGTATCGTCACCGCCTATGGCTATCAGGGCGTCCAGGCGCATCTTCTCGAAGTTCTCAATGGCGGTCCGGTCGTCCCCCTCTCGCTTGAACAGGTTGGTTCTGGAAGTCTCTAACATCGTGCCCCCAATGGAGACCATCTTTCCCACGACTGGCCAGGAGAGGGGGGTGCTATCGTTCTCGAGCAGTCCCGCCCAGCCTCGCCGGACGCCGATAATCTCCCATCCCAGCTCCTCGGCCTTGGCCACAACAGCGCGGATAGCCGCGTTTAAACCGGGAGCGTCTCCGCCTCCAGTCAAAATTCCTATCCTCATATTTCCAGCTCCTCTCCTAATACAAATTATAAAATCAACAATTTCCCCAATATTATTAACAGGTTATCCTCGCCTCAGATGTCGAGGTTGCGCACTTCCCGGGCGTGCACGGCAATGAACTCTTTACGCGGTTCTACTTTATCGCCCATCAGCACCGTGAATATCTCCTCAGCTTTCAGGGCGTCCTCCAGGGTGACCCTGAGGATGGTTCTGGTTGTAGGATTCATTGTGGTTTCCCAGAGCTGCTCCGGGTTCATCTCGCCCAGCCCTTTAAAACGCTGGATCTCGTAATTTTTCTGAGACTGTTTCAAGAAGACCTGCAGCTCTTGCTCGTTGTGAAAGTACTTTATTTCCTTCCCGGTCTTCACCCCGTAAAGAGGAGGTTGGGCGATGTACACGAAGCCCTCCTCGATGAGCCTGGGCATGTGCCGATAAAAGAAGGTCAAAAGGAGAGTGCGAATGTGGGAGCCATCCACATCGGCGTCGGTCATGAGAATTACCTTGTGGTAGCGAAGCTTGTTCGGGTCAAATTCGTCCCCGATCCCGCAGCCCAAAGAGGTGATAATCGCCCTGATTTCCTCGTTGGAAAGGATTTTGTTCAGGTTTGTTTTCTCCACGTTCAGAATTTTTCCCCTTAAGGGCAGTATCGCCTGAAAGGAACGATCCCTTCCCTGCTTCGCGGATCCACCGGCAGAGTCGCCCTCCACGAGGAATATCTCCGCCCTTGCCGGATTTCTTTCCGTGCAGTCAGCGAGTTTTCCCGGAAGTGGGGAAAGCTCGAGGACGTTCTTTCTCCTCGTGAGTTCCCTGGCTTTCCGCGCCGCCTCTCGCGCATGCATTGCCAGAAGTACTTTCTGGACGATTTTCCGCGCCTCATTAGGGTGGGCGGAGAGATACTCCTCCAATCCCTCGGCAACAATCATTTCCGTAATCCCCTTCACCTGAGAGTTGCCCAATTTGGTCTTGGTCTGCCCTTCAAATTGCGGATCCACCAGACGGACGGAAACCACCCCCACCAATCCCTCCCTGACGTCGTCTCCCGTGAAAGGCTGATCGCCGTTCTTAAGCAGGTTGTTCTTTCGCGCCCAGTCATTCAGGGAACGTGTGAGGGCTGCCCGAAAGCCGCTCAGGTGGGTTCCGCCCTCGGTAGTGCGGATACTGTTGGCGAAGGAGAGCACCTCCTCCGAGAACCCTGCGTTGTACTGCAAAGCGGCTTCCACAATTACCGTGCCCTCTGTGCCGCTTATGTAAATAACCTCATGGAGCGGCTGCCTGTTAAAATTAAGCTGCTGAATGAAGGAGATTATCCCCCCCTCATAATAAAATTCCTTCGTCTCCTCCGTCCTCTCGTCGCGGAACCGCAGACAAAGGCCTTTGTTCAAAAAGGCCAGCTCCTCCATCTTCTGCTTTATGGTTTCCGCGTCGAAATTAAGGGTTTCGAAGATTTCCCGATCAGGGTAAAACTGGATGAGCGTTCCCGTGCGCTCACAGGCTTCGCCCTCTTCTATGGGCCCCAAAGGTTTACCTTTGGAGAAGCTCTGGCGGTAAGTTTTCCCATTTACCCAGACGGTGGCCTCCAGCTTCTGTGAAAGTGCATTTACCACTGAAAGGCCCACGCCGTGAAGGCCGCCAGAAACTTTATAGGCGCTGCCCCCGAATTTCGCTCCTGCGTGCAGGCGAGTAAGGACAACCTCCAGCCCCGGCAGGTTCGCCTTGGGCACGATCTCCACAGGGATACCTCTGCCGTCGTCGATCACCGTGGCTGAGCTATCCTTGCCGATGATTACCTCGATGTTCTTGCAGGCACCGGCCATGGCCTCATCTATGGAGTTATCCAGGACCTCATATAGCAGGTGGTGAAGCCCGTGGACGTCTGTGGAACCAATATACATGCTGGGGCGCTTCCGCACCCCTTCAAGTCCCTCTAAAACCTGAATGTCATTGGAATCATATTTGAGTTCGTTCGTTTCCATAATAAGATTATTTTACCTTTTTATTTCCCTTTTGTCAGACCTACTGCCTTCAGATCTTGAACCGTATCCTCTCCCAGGGCGGCGTTCACTCTGGAAATCAGCTCCTTCCTGTTTATCCGAAGCTCCTGAGCCCAGGTTGAGGAGGAACAGGAAACGCGCACAACTCCTCCCTTAAAGCTCAGGAAACGGACGTTCGCGCGCCAGACTGCGGGCATGCTTTTTCCCCATGCCCTGCGCACTTCCTCCTCCCTAACTCCTTTCTCCAATCCCAGGGAAGAGATCGTCCTTCTCAAAATTTCAGATATTTGCTTTAGGGCTCTTTCTCGCTTCTCCTGCTTGGACATAGTAAAACTCCGCCTCACTGAAAAATGGGTCTGGGAGGAACCTTTTAGAAACTGTGGAGAGAAAAACTTGCGGGTACTCCTTTAAAAGCGATAAAAGCGCTACCTGCCTTTTCTCATCCAGCTCTGACAGCGCGTCGTCTAAAATCATGAGCGGCTCCTCTCCTGATTCCTCTTTAACGAAGCGCCACTCCGCCATCCTCAGCGCCAGAGCAAGGCTGCGCGACTCTCCCTCTGAAGAAAAGGCCCTTGCGTCTTTGCCATCAAGGAAGATCTCCAGCTCGTCAAGGTGAGGGCCGAAAAGAGAGGTCCCCTGCATGATCTCCCTCGGGCGGTTTGCCCTGATGTCTGAGGCAAGGTCAGCGCTCGCGGGCTTATATTTTATTGTCAGCTTCTTTGGGCTGGCCCCGATTTTTAAATAGATATCGTTGGCTGCTTCCCCGACTCTTTTTATTTTTCTCATCCTCTCCTCGATTACTGCCTGCCCGAAATTAATAAAAGCCTCCTCCCAGACCTCAAGGCCTTCTCCTTTTTCACCGCTTAAGAGGCGCTTCAGGATGGCGTTTCTCTGCTTCAGCGCGTAGCTGAACCTCAGAAGGTTGTGCCTGTAGCTTCCAGAAGCCTGTCCTAAAAAGCGATTTATGAACTGTCTCCGCGCCATAGGTGGTCCCTTGATAAGTTGCATGTCCAGGGGGCTAAAGACTACGGCCTTGACCTCGCCCCACAGGTCCACAATGCGCCTCAAAGGCCGCGAGTTCGCCTCTGCTGTCTTCACTCTTTTTTCTGCGTCGTACCTGAGGATTATCTTCAGCTCCCCGGATTTTCGCCCAATCCTCCCGGTAAGCTTAAATCCCGGCGCTCCTTCCTGGAGCAGGATGGAGTCATCAACGGCACGAAAGGAACGGCCTACAGTGAGGGTATAGATGGCTTCCAGAAGGTTAGTTTTTCCCTGGGCATTGGACCCGAGAAAAACCTGAAGGCCCTTCCCAAAGGAAAGGCTTTGCTCTTTCAAATTCCGGAAGCCGTAAAGCGCAAGCTCTAAGAGGAGCAACTTTCAGGCTCTAAGGGGCATTGCCAGGTAAAGGTAGCCTTTTTCGTCTGAGGGCCGGAGCACAAGCGGGCGCTCCCTACCGGTGTATCCGATGAAGGTATACTCTGTCTCGATGCCCTTTAGCCCCTCAATCAGGTAGCGCGCGTTGAACTGGAGTTCGATATTTGCGGTTCCCTGGGCCCACTCTATTTCCTCTTCTACGCTCCCCACCTCGGGCACGATCGTTAAGAGGCGGAACACTCCTCCTTCTCCTTTAAGTTGAACCTTGTTGGCGACAAGCCGGGCTAAAAGATAAGAGCGGTCAAGAGCTTCCTGCAATTTCTTCGTGTCCACAAGGAAGGTGGCTTCGTAGCTCTGGGGAATGACCTGCTCCCAGTTGGGGAATCTGCTTTGAATTTTTCTCGTGGTGAGCTTTCTTGTGGGCATAATGAAATCCATCTGATTATTGCCGATCACTATCTCCAGTTCCTCTTCCTCGGCGGATATCCGCAGGTATTCCTCCAGCGCTCGTGAGGGGATCAAAACCTCCTGCCTTTCTTTAAGTCCGGTGCTTTCCTCCACCTCGCGCAGGGCAAGCCTGTTTCCGTCAGTTCCTACTGCCTGCACTTTGTCAGGATGAATAACCAAAAGTATTCCGCTCAGCTCTGGCCTGGTAACCTCGTCTTTTGAGGAAGCGAAAGCTGAGTGCTCCACGAGCTCTTTAAGGTTTTTGGGTTTAATGTTTATATTGGTCCCATCCTTAATCTGGGGAAGAAGTGGAAATTCGTCGCTGGCGAGACCGCTTATAGAAAAGTGCACTTTGCCGCTTTCTATATGAATTAAGGTCCCTTTTTCTAAGCGTATTTCCACCTCTTCAGAGGGAAGCCTTCTCACGATATCGAGCAAATACTTACTGGGAAAGGTAATGCTTCCTTCTTCTTTTACCTGGGCGGGAAATTTCGATTCAATAGCAATTTCCAGATCGGTTGCCAGCAGTCTCAATTCCTGCGCCTTAGCTTCCATCAGGACATTGTTTAAAACGGGGAGCGTGCTTCTGCCAGAAACAGCTCTCTGCACTGCACTGATGTTTTTGATCAAATTTTCTCTTTCGCAAACAACATGCATTTTCTTTTACCTCTGCTTTTTATCTTTTTAAGTTTATTATTTTAAACTTAGTAGTAGTAGTATCTGGTAGGGATGATGTTTAAAACCTCTAAAGGACACACCTCATTTAACTTTTTGTTCCTCAATCTCTGTTGATGTTCCTGCTAATTATGTTGATTTTTAAAAAATAAATCAAAAATTTCCTGATTTATCCACAGCTTTCCACAAAAATTAGTTTGAAATCCGGATAATTATTTGGAATTGGTGGAAAGCTTCTTCTTTATTTCGTCCAGTGCCGTGCGCAGGTTGATGTTGATATCGCTCTCGGTTCTGATTTTGTCGCAGGCGTGAAGCACTGTGGAGTGATCTCTGCCCCCAAATGCCGACCCGATCTGCGACAAAGAAGTATCCGTGAGCTCCCGGGCCAGGAATATGGCGATGTGCCTGGGAACGGTGATCTCTCGCGACCGCTTTTTGGCCACAAGGTCGTCCACGGAGAGGCCAAAATAGGAGGCAACAGCGCTCTGGATGTCTGAAACGGAAAGGGAGCGCTGAACTACAGGGATAAGGTCCCTTAAAACGCCAGAGGCCATCGCAAGGTCAATCTCCAGGTTGTTCAGCGAGGCGGAAGCCAGAAGGCGGGTGAGCGCTCCCTCCAGCTCACGAATGTTGCTTGTGATATTCTGCGCGATGTACTCCAGCACTTCCTGGGGGATGGCCATTTCCTCCGCCTCGGTCTTCTTTTTCAAAATGGCGATCCTGGTCTCAATATCCGGAGGTTGAATGTCTGCGATCAAGCCCCACTCAAAGCGAGAGCGCAGTCTATCTTCCAGGGTTGGAATGTCCTTGGGCGGCCGATCAGAAGAGATAACTATCTGTTTTGAGCCCTCGTGGAGGGCATTGAAGGTGTGGAAAAACTCCTCCTGAGTGGATTCTTTGCCCGCTAAGAACTGGACGTCGTCCAGAAGTAGCAAATCTAAAGAACGGTAGCGGTCTCGAAACTCGGACATGCGCCTATCCCTGATGCCATTGATCACCTCGTTCGTGAAGGTCTCTGAGGAGAGATAGAGAACTCTCAGCGACTTGGTTTTGGAAAGGACGTGGTTGCCAATGGCCTGCAAAAGATGGGTTTTCCCCAGACCCACTCCACCATAGATAAATAATGGATTGTAGGAACGCCCGGGAGCCTCGGCTACAGCCATGCAGGCGGCGTGGGCGAAACGGTTGGAGTTGCCCACCACGAAGGAAGAGAAGGTGTACCGCGGGTTCAGCGGAAGCTTTGCCCCCCTCTCCTGAAAGAGAGGCTCGGCCGGGGCAGGCTTTGCCGGGGCCTCCATCACTTGAAAGTCCACCTCAACATCGGACTTTAAAGTAGAGGAGACAGTGCTTTTGATAAGCGAGTAAAGCCTGGTTTGCAGCCAATCGCGGGCAAACTCATTGGGCACGCCGATTAAAAGTGTACTCCCGTTCAGGGCCAGGGCCCTGGTGGATTTAAGCCAGGTCTCGTAGGCAGGGCGCGAAAGCTGCTGTTTCAGCGCTTGAAGGACTTGCTGCCAGAGGTCCTCCGGCTCGTCAAAAAGATCAGGCATCGTCCCTCCTTCTCCCGCACCACTTTATCCACAGGGCTTGTGGATAAAGTGGATAATTTTGCTCTTCACTGACTTGACTAAAACTTTACCAAACTTGAAGTGCCCCATCAAGAAAGCAATCTCTACAACTCAGCCCTCTCCAGGACTAACATTGCCAGCACCAGGAATAGGATAATGGCCACAGCAGTGACAATTAATCCGTCCAGAAAGTCTGCTGCCTGACCGCGCATTAAAATGTTTGCCGCCCCCAGCATCCCGGAGGGGGAAAATCGGGAAAAATCCTTGCCCAGCGAGGGAAGAAAGCTCAAAACGAGGAAAAAGGCACCGGAAAGAAGCCCTGCCCACAGCCCGGAAGAAAAGAGGGAGCTGGCAAAAAGGGTGAAGGAAATGACGAGGAGGGCGAAAAGGCTGAAAAGGGCAAACCCCAGAACGAGCCTGAAGGAATCAGGAGCTGGGGGAAAGAGGAGCGCGTAGTAAAAATAAAAGGCGAAAAAAGTCAGAAACAAGCCGCCTATTGCAGAAAGCGAGCTTGCGCAGAACTTTGCCAGGACCAAGGAAGAGCGGGACACGGGCTTGGAGAAAAGGAGCTCCAGTTGGCCGCGCCCCTTCTCCTCCGAGATACTGCCCATGTTGAAGAGAATAAGCACCAGCATCCCCAACTGGCTCAAGTTTTTGGCCAGGGAGCCGGCAATTTCCTCAAAGGAGGGCTTCATCAGCTGTTCCAATGTTCCTTTGAGCTCAGGAGGGACAAGGGCGGGAATAAATTTGAAAATGAGAGGCGCAGAGATACCCAAAAGCAGAAAAACGAGCAGGATTACCGGGAGGCGCCAGCTCCTCCATGCTTCTTTAAGCTCTTTGCCCAAAAATACCCTAAAGGCTCCCATCATTATCCTTCTTGAGGATCTCTAAAAATATCTCTTCTAAGTTCGGTTCCTCCACCTCCATCCTTTTGAGGGGCAATTCCAGTTCAGAGAGAATTTTAGGGATCTCCATCTCACAACGACTGATATCGCTTACCTTGAAGGAGAACTTGTTGTTTTCCTTTTGCACGTCCTCCACCCATCCTGAGCGCCTCAGCCGGAAAAGGAACTCGCCCTTATCCTCACCTGTTTCTATGATCACCTTCCTGCGAGAGTGCTTCTGGCGCAGGGAAGAAATGGATTCCTGGGCCAGAAGCACTCCCTCGTTGAGAACAGCCACCGTATCGCACACCCTCTCCACGTCTCCTAAAATATGGGTGGAGAGGAACACCGTCACTCCCCCGTGCAGCGATTTAATCGCCTCGAGAACTTCTCTCCTTCCCACCGGGTCAAGGGCGGAGGTGGGCTCATCTAAAAGGAGAAGGCGGGGGTTGTTGACCAGCGCTTGAGCAATCCCCAACCTCTGCCGCATTCCCCGGGAGAAATTACGGATGGGCTCCCTCGTTTTCCTCAGGGAGACGAGGTCTAACAGGTAATCCACGCGCGCGCCGAGCTCTTTGCGGCTCACTTTAGAAAAGCTGCCTGCAAAAAGGAGGAACTCTCTGGCCCTCATCCAGCCGTAAAAGGTCGGGTTTTCCGGCAGGTACCCCAGGGACTCACGGCTCCGCACGGGCTCTAAGCTCACGTCTTTTCCCAAAAGAAATACCTTTCCTGAGCTTGGTTTTCTCAACCCCAAAAGGAGCTTCATAGTGGTGGTCTTTCCCGCCCCATTGGGGCCGAGGAGGCCAAAAATCGAACCCTCGGGAACCTGAAGGTTTAATCGATCCAGGGCCACCTTCTCCCCGTATTTCTTGGTGAGCTCAACCGTCTGGATGACCAGATTCATCCCCTTTTTCCTTCCGCCCAAGGGCAAAATACAGGACAGGGCCAACTATAGATAAAAGGACGATTAATACCCCCCACAGAATCACATTTTTTGGTCTGCGGCCAAGAAGGTCAACGAGAGCCATGACCATCAGGGAAACCTGAATTAAAACCAGCGGAAGTATCAACCAGAACTCCTTGGGCAATTCTACCCTCCTTTTTGCTCTGTCCCCGTCTATTATAAGAGGACCCTTTGCCCGTGAAAAGGTAGACCCCTGCCCCAGGGGATTTGACCTGAATATTCCCTTTCCCTATAATTATTGGGCAATGTTTCGCCAGAATGAGGTAAAACCATGAAGAGGACTTATCAACCGCATCTTAGAAAAAGATACAGAGTGCACGGGTTTCTGGCTCGGATGAGAACAAAAGGGGGCCGAAATATCCTGAAAAGAAGAAGGCAGAAAGGTCGCCAAAGAATAACAATTGATTAAAGGACTTGAAATTTTTTTGGAATACTCGTTCCCCAGAAAGGGGAGACTTGGGCGTCGCGAGTTTAAAGGGGTCTGCCGGGAGGGAAAGGCCCTGGTTTCCCCATTAATCATCCTTTATTATAAGCCTGATCGGGCTGGTGGCGCGGGCTTCGGAACGACCAGGGACGTTAGGGAGGCAGTGGATAGAAACTTGCTCAGAAGGCGCCTGCGGGAAGCCTTTCGCCTTCTGAGCCCCCAACTGTCTCCTTTCTGGAAGGTTGTGTTGATAGGGAAGAAAAGCGCACTAAATTTGAGCTTTCAGGAGCTTTCCCTTGAGCTCCAGAAGCTTTTAAAAAGGGCAAGGATATTAGATGATCAGCAAAGCGCTTAAAAGAGCGGCCCTGCTTTTAATTCGTTTTTACCGCAAGGGAATTTCCCCTTACACCCCTCCCTCTTGCCGGTACATTCCCACTTGCTCTCAGTATGCAGTAGAAGCGATTGAAAAATACGGTGTGGCCAAGGGCGGCTGGATGGCCTTAAAGCGCATTCTGCGCTGCAACCCCTTCCACCGCGGTGGCTACGATCCGGTACCATAGAAAGGAGAACACAATTTGGGCTGGCTACAAGACATATTGACAAAAATTCTGGATTTCTTTTACGCTCTGGTCCCCAATTACGGCGTGGCCATCATTTTCCTCACCGTCATCCTCAAGGTAATCCTGTATTGGCCGCAGCAACAGTCACTTATGACCTCCCTGAGAATGCAGAAGATGACGCCCGAGATGCAGGAAATCCAGAAGAAGTTTAAAAGCGATCCCGATCAATTGAATAAAGCCATGAATCAGCTTTATAAAAAGCACGGGGTCAATCCTGCGGGGTGCTTCACCTCTTCCTGTCTCCTGCAAATACCCCAGCTAATCATCATGTGGGCCTTGTGGTTCGCTATTCAGGCCTACTTCCTTACCCCTGTGTCCCCGGTTCCTCTGGATACCGCTGTGGGATATGGCTTGACGATGACCACTACTACTCCCACGAACTTCCTATCCTATACCACCACTGTGGTTAATGGAGTAAATATGGCGCAATTCTTGCGCGGAGCAGCACCGGGAGCCTGGTTTATGGGGTTTAACCTCGCTTACATTCCCTCCCAGGGCGGGTGGTTTTACTATCTCTGGCCTGCCCTGGTGGCAGCAACGATGTACCTCCAGTCCTACACCATGGGGAGCTCGCGCCAGCAAGGAGGGGCGCTGATGACCATTCTTTTCCCGCTGCTTATCGGCTGGATCTCGATCTCAATCCCCATCGCCGTTTCCCTTTACTGGGTAGTTTTTTCGCTTCTGCAGATCGCTCAGCAGCTTATAGTGTTCAAGGGGATCCCCAAACCGCAGGCAGCGGCCCTGAAAGTTGATGAGAGGAAAAAGGGAAAGCAGACATGATTAAAGAAACATCGGCCGAAACGACTGGCCGCACCGTGGAAGAGGCCATCCAAGCGGCCCTTGAGGAGCTTGGAATTCCCGCGGAGAAAGCCAAAATCGAGGTTCTCGAGGAACCCAGGTTCGGCCTGTTCGGCCTGGGTGCTCGCCAGGCTCGCATCAAGGCTACCAGGGTGCTCACTGAGCCCGAGATAGTGCAGCAGGCGGCGCAGGAGCTTCTTGAGAGGGTTGACCCTTCTCTGACCCTGGAATGCGAGCCCAGGGATGACTTCTATTACCTGAACATAACGGGGGACAACCTGGGAAAAGTGATTGGCAAACACGGAGAGACGCTCAACTCACTGCAGTTCCTGCTCCAGGCGATGCTCGCCAGAAGAGGAGTGAAAGTGCGCGCGGTGCTCGACGCCAACGGTTTCCGGGGCCGCAGGGAGGAGACCCTGCAGAAAACCGCACTGCGCATTGCCGAGCAGGTGCGGAGACTTCAGAGACCCTATACCTTTCCCCCGATGCCACCCATGGAGAGGCGCCTGATCCACATAGCCCTGCAGAGCAGATCGGACGTGGCCACCCACTCTGAAGGGCAAGAGCCATATCGTAAGGTGATTATCGAGCCGGTGCCGGGTGTGCAGGCCGCGAAACCGGGCATTCCCTCGCCCCTGGCGCCCACGAAAAAGTGGTTGCCCTCAATCACCAGGCGTTCGGCATTTCCTCCCAAATCCACTTACAGGTACGTGCGCAAGAGCCGATAGCTCAGCTTTGGATTCCGCAACCGTTGCCGCCATTGCCACGCCAATTTTGCCCTCGGGCATTGGCATAATAAGGATTTCCGGCCCGGAAAGCCTTAATGTATTGCTCAAACTCACTGGCCGCAAGGCACAATATTTTGCTCCCAGGGCGCTGAAACCCGCAACCATCTACTCTCGGTCCAGGGATGCTCTTGACAGGTGCCTGGCTGTGTACATGCCTTCCCCGGGCTCTTACACGGGAGAAGACGTAGTTGAGCTTCACTGCCACGGAAGCCCGCCGCTGCTTCAGGGCATCCTTGAGGAAGTGCTTAACCTGGGTGTTTCTCCGGCAGGCCCCGGCGAATTCACCAAGAGGGCTTTCCTGAACGGGAAGCTCGATCTCGCCCAGGCGGAGGCCGTCCTTGCTATGGTGAACGCGCCCAACCTTCTGGTGGCCAAAACCGCCCTGAAGCAACTGGAAGGGGAATTTTCCCTCAAACTTCTCAGCCTGGAGAAAAGCCTCACCTCTCTGCTTGCGGAAATAGAAGGGGCCCTTGATTTTCCCGAAGACGTGGAGCTGAACGAGGAAGAATTGAGGCTCGGCCTGAAAGAAATCATTAGCCAGATTGAGGATATTCTAATAAAATCCCAGTCCGCTGATCAGGCGGCGCGCCCCCTGAGGCTGGTGATTGCCGGGAAACCCAATGTGGGAAAAAGCTCCCTCCTGAACGCGCTCTTGGGGGAGGAAAGGGCGATAGTCACCCCCATTCCCGGCACTACCAGGGATTCGGTTGAGGAGGAAATACGCCTCGAGGGCGTCACACTAAGGCTCGTTGACACCGCGGGCCTGGGGAAGGCAAAAGGAGCCCTGGACCTGATGGGCCAGAAGCGCACCAAAGGGCTTCTGGAGCAAGCTGACCTGGTGATTTTTCTCGTGGATATCTCCCGTGAGCCTACGGGAGAAGACTACGGAGTTCTCAAGGAAGTCAAGGGAAGGGCGGGCCTCCTCGTGGGGAACAAGCGCGATCTGGGAGAGAGCCCGGAGTGGCTGTCCTTTCCGGAGAAAATCTGCGTTAAAATCTCCGCGCTGACCGGGGAGGGCCTTTCAGAATTGAGGCAAATCCTTTCTGCTGAAGCGCTGAAACTTATTCCCGGGAAGGAAGAGCTCTGGTATTTATCGCTCAGGCAAAAGGATGCCCTGCGCGTTTCACGTGAAACGTTGCTTGAGGCCCTGAACTCCCTATCGGCTCAGCCACTGGACATAGTGTGCGATGGAGTTCGCAGCGCTTCCCGGGCCCTGGGACAATTGACAGGAAAGGAAATCCCCCCCAGAGTTATTGAGGAGATTTTTTCTCGCTTTTGCGTGGGGAAATGAAGTTCGAGGTCATAGTTGTCGGCGGAGGTCACGCGGGTTCCGAGGCGGCCCTGGCCTCAGCGAGGCTGGGGTGCAAAACCCTCCTCATTACTTTAAGCCTGGACCGCGTGGGGGTTATGCCCTGCAACCCGGCTATTGGCGGCCCGGGGAAGGCCCAGATTGTGCGGGAAATTGACGCTCTGGGAGGGATGATGGCCCAGGCTTCTGACAGCACTATGATTCAGATCAAGATGCTCAACATCTCCCGGGGCCGAGCGGTTCAATCCCTGAGGACGCAATGCGACCGAGCCCAATACGCCCTTGCGGTTAAGGAAACCCTTGAGCGACAGCCCGGCCTTTCCCTCTACCAGGGCGAGGTCTCAGAGGTCATCGTGGAGGATGGGGAGTGCCGCGGTGTCAGGCTGACTAACGGGGATCTTATCGAGGCTGGGGCGGTAGTGCTTTGCACCGGAACCTTTCTTTCCGGCGTGGTGCACATTGGCCCCTTTCAGGCACCCGCAGGTCGGGCCTGGGAATTCCCGGCAAGGTACCTTTCCGCTTCCCTGTCATCTTTAGGGTTCAAAATTGTGCGCTTCAACACGGGGACCACTCCCAGAATTGATGCCCGCACTGTGGATTTTTCCCGCACAATACCCCAGCCGGGAAGCGAAAAACCGCTCTCCTTTTCCTTCTGGAACGCCCCCAGGGCTTTCCAGCAAAAGCCCTGCTACCTTACCTACACTAACGAGCGCACCCACCAGATAGTGCGAGAGAACCTTCGCTTTTCGCCCTCGCGCAGGGGAGATATGGTCAAGGTGGGGCCTCGCTACTGCCCCTCTATTGAGGAAAAGGTGGTGTGGTTTCCGGAAAAGACCAGGCACCAGGTATTCCTGGAGCCTGAGGGGTGGAACACCGTGGAGATGTACCTTCAGGGGCTTTACACCAGCCTCCCTCCTGAAATTCAGCTTGAGGTCCTGCGAACCATCCCGGGACTGGAGGAAGTGGAGATGATTCGCCCCGGATATGCAATTGCCTACGACCTTATAGACGCCAGGGAGCTCAAGCTCACTCTCGAGAGCAAACGAATTGGGGGTCTTTTTTTTGCAGGCCAGATTAACGGCACTACGGGCTACGAGGAAGCCGCTGGTCAGGGCCTGATTGCCGGGGCCAACGCCGCCCTTAAAGTTCAGAAAAGGGCTCCTCTGGTCCTTTCCCGCGGCCAGAGTTACATCGGGCTGATGATCGATGATCTGACCACGGTGGGCGTGGACGAACCTTACCGTATGTTCACGGCGCGAGCGGAGTTCCGTTTAAGCCTCCGCCAGGACAACGCTGACGAACGCCTCTGTCCGCTCGCTTACCGCCTTGGCTTGCTCGATCAGGAAAAGTGGCAGGTCTTTCAGGAAAGGATGCGCACCAAAGAACTGGCCAGGGATTTTCTTGACTCAACCCGGATAGCTCCAGAGAAAAAAGTGAGGGACCTTCTGGAATCCAGAAACGCCGGAAAACTGAATCAGACCGTCAGCTTGAGCGAGCTTTTGGAAAGACCTCAGCTTGACTGGCAGGACCTTCCAGGGATCGTGTCCCTGCCTCGGTTACCCGAGGAAATCTGGGATAGGGTGACCACGGAGATCAAGTATCGAGGATACCTGGCCAGGGAGAAAGATTGGAGGCACAGGCTGGAAAAGTGGGAGGCCCAGGCTTTACCCGAGGACCTTTCCTATGACGAAGTCTCCAACCTGAGCAACGAAGCTCGTGCCAAGCTCAAGGCAGCAAGGCCCCAGAACTTCGCTCAAGCCCAGCGCCTACCCGGGGTCAAAGACGCGGACCTGATTGCGCTTATGTTCTACCTGGAGTCGAGAACTTGAAGGTGGCTCTATCCTGGCTAAAAAAGGGCGCCCAGAATTTTGGCCTGGAGCTTTCAGACGAGGTTCTGGAGCAGTTTGGCGCTTATATGGAGCTCCTTATGGCCTGGAACCGCAGGCATAACCTCACTTCCCTGCGCACCGAAGAGGAAATCGCCATCAAGCACTTCCTGGACTCGCTTGCGGGCCTCCTCATTTTTCGCCCGGAGGATAAAGACGTAGTCCTGGACCTGGGCTCTGGCGCTGGCTTTCCTGGGGTTCCCCTGAAGCTTTGCGGCGGCAAATGGAGCCTTTCTCTGCTGGAACCCAGGCTTCACGCCTCCAATTTTTTGAGGGAGCTCCTTTTTAGCCTGAAACTGGAGGCTCAAGTGATCCGAGAGAGGGCTGAGACCGCTTGTAGGGGCGAGCTCAGGGAGGGATGCAACTGGGTGGTCTCCCGTGCTGTAGCCCGGCTCAACCAGCTTGCGGAACTGGGCTTGCCCCTCCTCGCTCCTTCGGGCTGTCTGCTCGCCTGGAAGCAGGAGGAGGTGAAAGAGGAAATCGAGGAAGCCGAACGCGCCCTGAGGGAGCTGGGCGGGGAGCTTGAGAAGGTCTTTTATTACCGCTTACCCTACTGGGAGCTTTCCAGGACCCTGGTGCTTGTCCGGAAAGTGCGGCCCACCCCGGAAAAATATCCCCGCAGGCCGGGAATCCCAGCTAAAAAGCCCTTGCTTTCTCAAGAACATAGTATAATGAGAAATTGAAGTGGGACGGATAATAACCCTGACCAATCAAAAAGGTGGAGTGGGCAAGACAACCACAGCTATCAATCTGGGAGCTGCTCTGGCCCAACTGGACAACCGGATACTCGTTGTGGACCTCGACCCTCAGGGAAACGCCACGATCGGGCTGGGCGTAGACCGCTCCCGGCTGGAGGCCTCCGTTTACCAGGTGCTTCTGGACGAGCTCCCTCCCGCCGACGCCATCGTCCCCACGAGATACGCCAGGCTATTTCTCATCCCCTCCACAATTGAACTGGCTGGTGCGGAGATTGAACTGGTGGCCATGGTTTCCCGGGAGTATCGGCTTCAGGAAGCCCTGAAAGAGATAAAAGGGGGCTTTGATTTTCTCCTTCTCGATTGCCCTCCTTCTCTGGGCCTGCTGACAATAAATGCCCTGGCGGCCGCAGATAGCATTTTAATTCCCATTCAGTGCGAGTTTTACGCTCTGGAGGGGGTGACCCAGCTGCTCAACACCATAAACCTGGTGCGCCGCCGCTTGAACCCCAAACTTGAGGTAGAGGGTGTGCTTCTGACCATGTTTGACAGGCGCACAACGCTCTCCCAGGATGTGGAGCGCGACGTTCGCGCGGTCTTTGCCCAAAAAGTTTTCCGTTCCAATATCCCCAGGTCAGTGCGCCTGGCGGAGGCGCCGTCCTACGGGAAATCAATTTTAGAGTACGAACCTCATTCCAAAGGAGCACAGGCTTACCTGTCGCTGGCCAAGGAGGTGCTGGAGCATAACTAAGAAGGGTCTGGGAAAAGGATTGGGAGCCCTAATTCCGGGATCAGAGCTTGAAGTTGGAGGCGAGCTTCTGGAGATTCCCCTGACCTCCATTTTTCCCTCCCCCTTTCAGCCCAGGGAGGAATTCGGAGGAGAGGCACTGGAGGAGCTGGTGTCCTCTGTGAGGGAGCACGGCTTGGTTCAACCGGTGCTTGTCCGGCCCAGAGGCCAGAATTATGAGCTTGTGGCGGGCGAACGGAGATGGCGCGCTGCTCAGCTGGCGGGGCTTTCGAGCATTCCCGCTCTTGTTAAGGACCTTGATGACATGCAGGCCCTCCAGGTCTCCCTGGTGGAGAACCTTCAGAGGGAAGACCTGAATCCCCTGGAGGTGGCAGGAGCCCTGAAGGACTTGATGGAGAAGTTTCGCCTCACTCAGGAGGAGGTGGCGGAGCGCATCGGAAAGAGCCGTTCAGAAGTGGCCAATCTCTTGCGCCTTTTGAACCTGCCTCCTGCCGTTCAAGAAAGCTTGAGGGCTGGAAGGATATCCTACGGTCAGGCCAGGGCGCTCCTTTCCTTGGGATCCCAGGAAGAAATGGTCAGGGCCTTGCGAACCGTGGAGGAGCGCAAGCTCAGTGTTCGGCAAACGGAGCGCCTGGTCAGCACCCAGAAAGAAGGTGGAACCGAGCCCAGGGACCTTTTTGCCCAGGAAAGGGAGAAAATCGAGTCGGACCTCAAGTTAGTTCTGGGAGCGAAGGTCAAGGTGCTCAAGGGCCAGCCTGTGGGAAAAATCGTCATCGAGTATTACAGCTACACCGACCTTCGTCGCATCTGGGAAATCATCACCCGCCGGCGTGACGTTTCACGTGAAACGTAAACTGCCGCCCTGGCTTTTAGAATACTTTGACGAGCATTACCTGCGCTTCGTGCTTGAGGAGATCCCCCCGGAGAGAACCCTAAAACAGGTCAATTTTCTCCTGCCCTTTTTGCCCTCTCCTGAATCAGGGCCGATTCTCGATATCGGCTGTGGCATTGGTCGCCACTCTCTCTTGCTGGCGAAAATGGGATACCGGGTTGTAGGAATTGACGTTATCCCGGCATTTATCCGGAGGGCTTTGGAGGATGCGGAAAAAGAGGGAGTATCCTGCGAGTTCAAAGTGCAGGACATGCGCGCTTTAAAGGAGCAGGAGGTCTATGCAGCAGCCCTCTTTTTCTGGTCAAGCTTCGGCTACTTCCAGGACGAGGAAAACCAGCAGGTCCTCCTGGGCGTCCGCGAGGCCCTGAACCCGGGTGGATTCCTCTTCCTTGACTTGGAGAACCGCGATTACATCCTCAGGCATTTCCAGGGTGAGACCTGGAAGGACAAGAAAACTCACTTTATCCTTGAGAGAAACCGCTTTGATCCCACAAAGGACCTCTTAATCACTAAAAAAATTTACCTCCTTCCCTCCGGGCGCAGGGAGGTTGAGAGACAGCTCAAACTCTATCCTTACACCACGGTGGCCCGTTTTCTCCAGGAGAGGGAATTCCTCATTGATAAGATCTTCGGAAGCTGGAGCGGGGAGCCTTTTACCCTTGAAAGCCAGCGCATGCTGATCCTGGCCCATAAACCCTGAGGGTCGAGCGGAGCATTTTGGGGCGCGCCCAAAAATTTTTTAGGGATAGGATGCCGCCTGGAGGTCCTTTCTTGATTTTTCTGAGAAATATGGATTGGCAGATAAACTTTTGCTGGTGTAGACTTTTAGAAAATTGAGGTAAAGAGGGCAGGAATAATGTCTGGCATCTGGTTGAAAGATTTATCAAGTTACTCTGCGATAGCGATACTGGTCCTATTTGTATTCTGCCTTGTGCTTTTAATCCTTTTCCTCAGGCAAAGTGGTCGCACAAACCGACTCCTGACACAGTTGCGATCCTTGCTCAGGGGGGCGGAAAACCTCAACCTTGAGGAAGCCCTGGCAAAGCTGGGAGAGGACGTGGGAAAGGTCGTCAGGGATAACGCGGACCTGGGAAGCCGTTTGAGCACCCTGGAGCACCGCTCTCAACATTTCCTTCAG
>Ga0172363_10000916_pt1 | contig 23197 bp, 18 predicted proteins | sample LakKivs2_kivu2a2_FD_114541 | JGI IMG/M metagenome (GOLD analysis project Ga0172363, IMG submission 114541) | Sediment microbial communities from Lake Kivu, Rwanda - Sediment s2_kivu2a2 | ecosystem: Environmental > Aquatic > Freshwater > Lake > Sediment | place: Rwanda: Western Province, Lake... | reverse complement strand
TTAACCTCACCCCAAACTATCTCTTCCCATTTATGGGTTTGTGGTGCAGCCAAAGATGTGGTTGGCAACACTGGCTTTTCTTCGCCAGTTGAGTTTAGAGTTGATAAAGAAAAACCAGTTTCTCAAATTACTGCTCCAGAAGCTGGCTCAACAGTGACAGCTGATTTCAATGTCACTGTTTCTGATACTGATACCGGTGGTTCAGGAATTAATACAAGTGCTTGCTGGTACTATGTTTATGATTCAGTCGCTGGTCAAACCAGATCCTCAACCTTAAGAACCTGTAATGTTAATCAACTCATTACCGTAGGAGTAGGCAAAGATTGTCAGACCGAGAACGGAACCTGTACTGTCTATGTCTATAGCTATGATAATGCTAGCAATCTCAGCAACACCAATTCCCGGAGTTTTCTTATTCGTATTGACCTGACACCACCAGTTATCACCATCAATACACCCTCAGGTCAGTGGTATAACTCAAATCCTCTCTTAGATGTTGACTTCTCAGACGATAAAGCTCTAGACTCAGGCTATTACCAGGTTGATTCCTATACCGGAACCTGGGTTGCCATCTTTACTGACCATCCTGGGACAAGCTATACCACCGATTTTAGCATTGCTAACTCAATCTGGAATGGCTTTGTAGATGGTTCTTCCCACACCATTTACTTTAAAGCTGCCGATGATGCTGGGAATGTTACTGGTGCTGATGGTTCAAAATACCTAGTTATTAAGAAAAATGCCAAACCAACTTGTACCGGTCTCTCTGGTTCTCCTTCTTCTGGTTATTCTCCTTTGAGCGTCATCTTTGCTGGTTCTGGTAATGATACTGATGGTTCCATTGTTAGTTATCAGTGGGACTTTAACGGTGACGACACCTGGGATCAGATTACCAGTGTTAATAGTGCAGGTTATATTTATACTGCTCCTGCTACTTACTGCGCCAAATTAAGAGTCCAGGATGACCGAGGATTCTGGTCAGATACTCCTGCTACCTGTCCTGCTACCTGTGCCGCTACCATTACTGTCTTAGGCGATACCGAAGCTCCTCAGCCTGGAAAACTTTATATTACTCCTAGCCAATATGAGCAAACTTATCCAATAAAAGTTAAAAAAGACCAGATTGATACTTATAAAGTTGATGTTACCGACAACCAGGGAGTAGCGAGCTGTGATTTATATATAAAATGGACAAACCAGGGACAAATGTTTCCTATTCCTGCTGGCTGTACCACAGCTTGTACCTTTATCCGTGATTTTACTTTTTATAGTTTAGGGACTTTTGGAGGAAACTATGCTTTATGTAAAGACCTGGCTGGCAATTCAGGTCAGGGCCCAGCTGTGGAAATAAAAGTGGAACCTCCAGAAGGAAACCGAAATCCAATCATTACCTCTGGTCCAGATTATACTACTTATCCCTGCCTTTCTCCTACCACTCAGCCAGGTTGCCTGGTTTATTTTAGAGTGGAAGCCTATGACCCAGATGGAGATATTTTAACTTATAGCTGGGATTTTGGAGATAAAAAGACTTCTCCTGACCATTATCCTTCCCATCAATATGAAACTATTTCTCCTTCTCCTCCTGGTTATTATCTGGCCAAGGTTACTGTTTCTGATGGTAGAGGAGGGGAAGCTGTAGGTTCAGTTCAGGTTCCGGTCAAAGCTCCTACCCTTTCTGTTGGAGCCTGTGCCGGTTTTAATGTTAATACATTATGTCTGAATCCTTTCTTTGGGAAAGCTCCTTTAAACAATGTTGATCTAAAAGCTGATGTTTCTGGGACAATGTTTGGAACAATCACTTATCAGTTTTATTGCCAAAAGGAAGGATCTTTAATATGCAGCAATACAGTTGATACCTTTAATTATTCTCTTTCTCAATGTAGAACTGACACTGGTATAGGTGCACTTTGTAGCTATCCCGAAATTGGTGTCTATACTGCCAAAGTTTTAGCAATGAGAGGAATTGGAAGTGAGTCAGCCGAAGTTACTATTAAAGCCACTGAAATTGCAACTGAATGTGCTCCGGGAGACACTGCCGTTTGTACTTCTCCCCAAGGTTGTACTCATCTTATAACTTGCCAAGCAGATGGAACCTGGCCAATTTCAGAGTGTCAAAATGACCAGTGTGTCAAAGGAAGTATCCAATCCTGTGGTAGTAAATGCGGAACCCAAACCTGCCAGGCAAATTGTAGTTGGGGAACTTGTACTGGAGAAGGAATATGTTCTCCAGGTCAAGTTGAAAGTTGCGTAAGTGGTGGAACCAAAACCTGCCAAGCAAATTGTAGTTGGGGAACTTGTCAAGGTGTAAGTTGTACTCCAGGAGACACTCAACTTTGTGGTAAATGCGGAACTCAAACTTGTTTAACAGGTAGTATCTGGGGAGCTTGTACTGGAGAAGGAATATGTTCTCCAGGTCAAGTTGAAAGTTGCGTAGGTGGTGGAACCCGAACCTGCCAAGCAAATTGTAGTTGGGAAACTTGTGTTGGTATAGGTTGCACTCCCGGAGCTAGCCGATCCTGTGGCAGATGCGGAACTCAAGTTTGTCAGCAAGACAGAACCTGGGGACCTTGCTTAGGTCAAAGGGTTTGCTATCCAGGTTCTGCTTCTCCTTATTGTCCTTGTCCAGAAGATGGATGTCTCGGTTCCACCTATTATGATTATCCCCAATATGGAGGTTGTACTTCGGATTGTGCTTGCCAACCTTGCTTAGCTACTACCACCTTTAATGATTCTCGTTGTGTTCCTACTTTGGCTGCAGATCTTAAGGTAGCTACTGATGAAGAAAATTGGTTTGATAATTTAGCTAAAACTTTCCCAATTAATGGCGTAGATCTCAAAGCCACAGTAATGGGAACAGCAACCGGAACTGTAAATTATGAATTTGATTGTACTAACGACGGAAACTGGGAATATACCCCTGATACTATTGATCTTTCAAATAGCGATTCCGATTGGATTTCCCGGACTGATAATCAAGGCCATACTTACGATACAAAAATAACTGCTCCCAATATCTTCGCAGTTAAAGATATCTGTAATTATTCAGTAGCTGGAACCTATACTGCGAAAGTTCGGGTGGAAAGGGGAGTATTAAGTTATTTAGATACTGCTTTGATTACTGCCGAAAATAAATCTCCCGGAGTTGGAAATCTTTCTTCAATTTGGGGACCAGACGAATATTGCTTCTCTCTCTGGCCTCCGGTTCATTTATCTTGGGAATTTAATGATCCAGGAGATAGCCAGTCTGGCTATAGGGTTCAGATTGATGATGAATCAAGCTTTTCTAACCCTTTGATAATTGATACTACTGATACTGTTGGAAGAGTTGAATCCCCTTCAAACTCTTATGCTCCTCCTACTTTTGGCGACACTCATTTAAATTTTTCCACGAAATATTATTGGAGAGTAAAAGTTTGGGATAGTTTTGGAGTTTCTTCGGAGGATTGGGTTGAAGGCCCCCCTTTCATTACTGAACCTGCCTATCCCTGGCCCGATTTTTACTGGGCCCCTCCCAGACCCTCTGCAGGAGAGGAGGTTCAATTATGCGCTACTATTACTCCTACTTGCGATGATTCAAAACTCAGCACTTGCTACGATACTGCTCCAAATCCCATTCCTTCTTCTTGCTCAGGAAAGACCTTTAATTGGTCCTTTCCCTCCAACGTTGAGCCTGTTACCGGAACTAATTCTTCCGAAAATCCAAAGATAAAATTTCTCTCTTTGTCTGCCGAAAACAAGGTAAAACTTAAAATTACCGATAATGTTGGCCATTCTTGTGAAAAAGAAAAAAATATAGGAATTAGCCTTCCTCTTCCTGAGTGGGAAGAGATACCACCTTTTTAAATGAAAATTTAAAAGTGCCCTAGTCCGACCCGCGGACAGGTCTAGGAAAAAGTTAAAAATACCCCGTCATAGACGGGGTATTGTATTTTTTAAAAATTTTTGCTATTCTAAAAATAGAAAAATAACATTGAATTTTTGGAACTTTAGATAATTTCTATGCTAAATGACCAATTATTCAACTTAAAATATGAATCAATTTATTCCACTATTTGTGGGCATATTTGCCCTTGCCTTGGGCTCTATTTTGGGTTATTACGCCCGTCAATCAATTGCCAGAAAAAGAGCTGGCACCATCGAGCAAACTCTTCAAAAGAAAATTCAAAAAGCCAAAGAAGAAGTCGGGATAATCCTTTCTGAAGCAAAAAGAAAAGCCGAAGTTATTTTAGAAGCAGCTAAAAGAGAAGAAGAAATAAGACATGGAGAACTAATAAATTCCGAAAGATTGCTGTTAAAAAGAGAAAATATCTTAGAGCAGAGAATTTCAGATTTGGAGGTCCAGGAAAGAGAATTTCAGGAAAAAGTTCAAAAATTAAAGCAAATTAAAGAAAATTTAGAAGAATTGAGGGGTCAGACCCTTGAGAACTTAGAGAGAATAGCCGAGCTTTCTCGAGAAGAGGCAAAAAAGGAATTGCTGGCAAGTTTGGAGAAAGAATATCAAAAAGAAATTTTAGAAAAAATAAAAAAACTGGAATTAGAGGGTCAGGAAAGATTTGAAAAAAGAGCCAAAGAGATTTTAGCTGCTGCCATTCAAAAATGCGCCATCAATCAAGCCCAAGAGATTACCACCACTACTTTTTCTCTGCCCTCAGAAGAAATCAAGGGGAGGATCATCGGTAAAGAAGGAAGAAATATCAGAACCCTGGAGAAATTAACTGGAGTAGAAATAGTGATTGATGAAACTCCAGAAGCAGTAGTTATTTCCGGGTTTGACCCAATAAGAAGGCAGATTGCCAAAACTGCCCTAGAAAAATTAGTTCAAGATGGTCGAATTCAACCAGCCAGAATTGAAGAAAAAGTTGAGGAGGCAAAAAAGGAAATAGCAAATCAAATCAAAAAAGCCGGAGAAGCAACAATTTATGAAGTGGGCTTAGTAGGATTAGACCCAAAATTAGTTCAGCTTCTTGGCAGATTGCGCTTTCGGACAAGTTTTGGCCAGAATGTTTTACTCCATTCAATTGAAGTGGCCTATTTAGCTGAGGCCTTAGCTGATGAAATCGGAGCAAACTCCCTGATTTGTAAAAAAGCTGGCCTTTTTCACGACATCGGCAAGGCAGTTGACCAACAGGTTGAGGGTTCTCATACTGAGATTGGAATTAAAATATTAGAAAAATTTGGAATAGAACCAGAGGTAATCCAGGCAATGAAATCCCATCACGAAGAATATCCTTATGAAACTTTAGAAGCAGTAATTTTGCAGGTGGCTGACCAAATTTCTGGGGCCAGACCCGGAGCCAGAAAGGATACTTTGGAAAATTATCTAAAAAGATTAGGAGATTTAGAAAATATTGCCACCTCTTTTTCTGGCGTAGAAAAGGCCTGGGCTTTACAAGCTGGGAGAGAAATCAGAGTTTTTGTCAAACCAGAAGAGATTGATGATTTATCTGCTAAGAAATTAGCCAAAGACATTGCCAATAAAATCCAGGAAGAATTGAAGTATCCGGGAGAAATTAAGGTAAATGTGATTCGGGAAATGAGAATCATAGAATACGCCAAATAATGTTGGTTAAAACAGTTAAAACTAGACCATTCCTTCCCCCTAAGGATGATTTACTCTCTTTAATAAAAGAGAGTTTTTCAACCTTGGGATTAAGAGAGAAGTCGATATTTGTGATTGCATCAAAAATAGTTTCAATTTGGCAGGGACGGTGTATTAAATTAGAAGAAGCTCTAGACAAAGACGAACTAATCAAAAAAGAGGCCGAGTTCTATCTTAAAAGAGATAGAGTGCCTCAGGGGTACGTAATGCTCACGATAAAAAATAATCTTTTAATCCCCACAGCTGGCATCGACGAGAGCAATGCCAAGGGACATTTTATTTTATGGCCCAAAGAACCCTATAAAGCGGCAAAACGAATTTATGATTTCATAAAGGCGAATTACCATCTTAATGATTTTGGAGTAATTATTTCCGACAGCCATTGCACGCCTTTAAGATGGGGGACGATGGGGATTACAATAGGATATTATGGTTTTTATCCTTTGAAAGATTACCGAGGGACCGAAGATATCTTTGGTAGAACAATGAAAATCACTCAATCTAATATAGCCGATGCCTTATCATCTGCCGCTGTTTGCGTTATGGGAGAAGGGACAGAGCAGACCCCGATTGCGATTATTGAAGATATTGACTTTGTTGAGTTTAAAGAATTCGACCAGACTAATTCTAATCCCTTAGAGATAGATAGAGATGATGACATTTATGCTCCTTTACTCAATGCAATTAAATGGGAAAAAGGAGGCAATTTTCGAGAAAAAAATGTTTAAACTTAAAGTTTAAACATATCCAAAAAGCGCCGAGACGGCGCTTTTTGTGTTAGAGCCCTATAACCCGTACGGGTCGGGCTCGACAAAATTTACCTGAGAAATTTTATATAGAGCGGGAGACGGGATTTGCACCCGTGACGTCTTGCTTGGAAAGCAAGCATTCTGCTGCTGAATTACTCCCGCAATCGGGGGCAGCGGACTTGAACCCCGTACAAATCCCTTCAGGATTATACGTGGCAGGTCGCTAATCTTATCGGGGTGTCGAGATTTGAACTCGAACTAAATCCTCCCAAAGGACTCGTGCTACCATTACACCACACCCCGCTAGACCTTATTCTAATAAAATTTCTCCTTTTAGTCAATTTCTTGATATGATATACTAAACTTAATGACTTTTAAGAAAATATCTTCACAACTTAATATTTTTGCCCAGTGCAAAAAATTTGGATTACCCCTCTGGCAGTGTCCCCAGTTTTTATTTCTCATTATGGGAATAATTATTATTGGTTCTATTGTGACATCTTACGCTATTGGTATTAGGTATATTGAAGATCCAGAAATGGTTGCCCTAGTATCTCTTTTAATAGCATTAATTTTATTTGTCATTGCTTTTACTATCACTCGTTCTTTCGAAAGGTTAGCTGAAGCTAATAGAATGAAATCAGAGTTTATTAGTATAGTTTCCCATCAACTTCGTTCTCCCCTTTCTAATTTGAGGTGGGCAATCGAATTATTGATATCAGGAAGATTGGGGAAAATTGAAGAACAACAAACTGAATACTTCAAGATTTTAAAAGAAAATTCACATAGAATGGAAGAGTTAGTTCAAAATTTATTAATTGTTTCCAGAATTGAAACAGCAGCTCTTCCCTCAAAAAAGCAAGAATTTTCTTTGGAAGATTTAATCAGAGAATTAATTAAAGAATTTGAACTTTTTGCTAAGGCCAGCAATGTTGAGATTTTTTTTGAACCTCAAGTAAATTTACCAAAAATTTTTACCGACCCTTCCCAAATTAAATTAGTTGTTGAAAATCTTTTAGATAACGCCATCCGCTATGTTAAAGAAAAGGGCAAAGTTTTGATAAAATTAGAAGAAAGAGGCCAGAATTTTTATTTTGAAATAAAAGATAACGGCGTCGGTATTCCTAAAGATGACCAAAAATATATTTTCCAAAAATTTTTCCGTTCAGAAAATGTAATGAGATACCAAACTCAGGGCTCTGGTCTAGGTTTATATATTTCCAAAGCAATTACTGAAAAATTAGGTGGGAAGATCGGTTTTAAAAGCCAAGAAGGCGTGGGGTCGACCTTCTGGTTCACCTTGCCAATTAAGTAATTAAAAAATCTATGAAGACAATTTTATTTATTGAAGATGAGTCGGCTCTCCAAAAAACTTTTGGTGAAATTTTAAAACAAGAGGGATACGACATAACCCCAGCCTTAGATGGAGAAATTGGTTTGAGATTAGCAAAAACTAAGAAGCCAGATTTGATTTTACTTGACTTGATTTTACCAAAGATGCACGGATTCGAGGTTTTAAAGAAATTAAAGGAAGACAAAGAAACAAAAGATATCCCGGTGATTGTTTTGACTAATTTAGAAGGAATAGGCGATGTCGAGAAAGCCATTGAATTGGGAGCAACCACTTATTTAGTAAAAGCCCAGTATAGTTTAGATGAAGTAGTAGAAAAAATTAAAAAAGCCCTCAACGAATAGGGTCTAGGGACTAGGTTTTTAGGGTCTAGTTAAATTTACGTAGTTTAACTAAAACCCTAAACCCTATACCCTAAATATCTAAATATGAGAGTCGAGCCTCAACAATTAAAAGCCTTTTTATTGGATGCTGGTTTAGTCACCGAAGAGCAGTTTAATTTGGCATTTAAAAAAGCCAAAGAGTCTAATCAGAAAGTGGGTGATGTTTTGGTTTCGGAAAACTTAATTGGGCAAGAAGAATTGATTAAATTAGAGGCCTATATTTTGGGGATACCTTTTGTCAATTTAGTAGATGAAAAAGTAGAGCCCGAGGTTTTGAAAATAATTCCTGAGCCAATTGCAAGATCGCATAATATTGTTGCCTTTCGAAAAAGAGGAGGGGATTTGGAAGTGGCGATGCTTGACCCAGAGGATTTGAGGACCATTGAGTTTATTAAAAAAACAGCTAATTTAAGAATTTTGCCCAGACTTACTACGCCCGAATCAATAAAAAATGTTTTACAACAATATCAAAAAACTCTTGAAGCTGAATTTGGGGAAATTATCAAAAAAGAAGCCGGGGGCATTAAAGCAATAAAAGAGGAAGAAATAGTTGAAAAAAAAGCCGAACTTCAAAAAATTGCCGGGGAGCTTCCGATAATTAGAATTGTTGATACCTTATTAAAACACGCTATTTTGCAGAGGTCTTCTGATATCCACATTGAGCCAATGGAAAAAGAAGTTATAGTTCGCTATCGAATTGATGGAATTTTAAGGGATGCCATGACTCTACCAAAATTAGCGGCTCCGGGAATTGTTGCTAGAATAAAAGTTTTATCTAATTTAAAACTGGATGAACACCGACTTCCCCAAGATGGCCGTTTTAAAGTTGAAGCCGAAGATTACAAATATTCTATCCGAGTTTCAGTGTTACCAGTTTTTGATGGAGAAAAAATTGTCATGAGATTATTACCAGAAACTGCCCGCACTTTTACCTTAGAAGGATTAGGTTTAAGAGATCAAGCTCTTGAGAAAATTCAGGATAATTTAAGAAAACCCGTAGGAATGATTTTAATCACTGGCCCAACTGGTTGCGGAAAAACTACCACTTTGTATGCCATGATGGAAATTTTAAATACTCCAGGAGTGAATATTTCTACTACTGAAGATCCAATTGAGTACCGCATGCCAAGAATAAATCAAACTCAGGTTAATCCCAAAATTGGATTAACTTTTGCCAACGGTTTAAGGGCCTTGGTTAGACAAGACCCCGATATTTTGATGGTTGGAGAAATCAGAGATAATGAAACAGTGGGCCTTGCTATTAATGCTGCCTTGACTGGTCATTTAGTTTTATCAACTTTACACACCAACACAGCTGCTGGAGCCATCCCTCGCTTAATCGATATGAAAGCCGAACCATTTTTAATATCTTCGACCTTAAATTGTATTTTAGCTCAGAGATTAGTTAGAAGGTTATGTGAAGAGAAAGAAAAATATACCTTGAAGGATTCCGAATTAAAAAATATAGCTAAATATTGTGATCCCAATAGAATTTTAGAAGTGCTACGGGAGGAAAAATTGGCAAAACCAAAAGAAAGTCTTAATAAAATTCCCTTTTTCAGGCCAAAGGAAAGTAAAGAATGCCCAGAGGGCTACAAAGGCCGGATTGGCATTTATGAAGTTTTACCCGTTACTGAAACCATAAAAGAATTGATTGTTAAACAAGCCACTTCCGACCAAATTCAGGCCCAGGCCCAAAAAGAGGGTATGAGAACAATGACTGAAGATGGATTTGTCAAAGCAGCTCAAGGAATAACAAGTGTTGAGGAAGTGTTAAGAGTAATCATTGGGTAAATGCCGAGATATATTTATACAGCCAAATCTCTAACCGGTGAAAGTAAATCGGGAGCTGTAGAAGCCAAAGACGAACATCAATTAGCTCGAACCCTGAGGGGAGAGGGGTTGCTTTTAATTAGGGCAGAATTAGAAGAAAAAAAAATAAAAAAGAAATTGGAAATCTCCCTTCCTTTTTTTGGGGGAGTTTCTTTAACTGAAAAATTGTTCTTTACCAGAAATTTACAGGTAATGATTGCTGCTGGCTTTCCCCTACCACGAGCGATGACAACCCTAGCGAGTCAAACAAAAAGCAAAAAGTTCAAAACATCCTTATTAGATATTGGTGAAGAAATTACTAAAGGAAAAACTTTTTCTGACTCTCTGGCTAAATATCCGAATATTTTTTCTGAACTTTTCTTAGGTATGGTCAAAGTAGGCGAGGAGTCGGGAACATTGGAGGACGTTTTAAAAACCCTATCCCGGCAAATGGAAAGAGAAAATGATTTAAAATCGAAAATAACAGGAGCGATGATTTATCCAGCAGTGATTATTTCGGCCATGATAGGAATTGGAATTATGATGCTGATTATGGTCGTTCCCAAATTAGCCGAAACCTTTAAAGAGCTCGATGTTGAGCTACCAATTACCACAAAGATAGTAATTGGTTTAGCTACTTTTTTAACTCAAAAATGGTATTTTGTAATTATTATCCTCTTTGTTTTAGTTTTTCTTTTTTGGCAGGCAATAAAGACCAAAAGCGGAAAGAAAATAATCGATACCCTTACCTTAAAAATTCCAATTATTTCCCCAATTATAAGAAAAACCAATTCAGCCTATACTGCTAGAACTTTAAGCTCCCTGATTTCGGCCGGGATACCAATTGTCATGGCTTTAGAAATTACGGCTGGCTCTTTGGGGAATATTTTTTATAAAAGTGCATTAACTGAAGCGGCCGAGAGGGTCAGGAAAGGGGAAAAGTTATCTGAGGCATTGAAACCATACGAAAATATTTATCCATCAACTGTAATCCAAATGATTGCCGTCGGAGAGGAAACTGGCGAGACCTCAAGTGTTTTGGCAAAATTAGCCGAATTTTTTGAGGAGGAAGTTTCCAATGCCACTAAAAACTTAACTTCAGTAATTGAACCAGTTTTAATGATTATTATTGGAGCAGTAGTTGGTTTTTTTGCAATTTCTATGATTCAGCCAATGTATTCAATGCTGGGAGCTATCCAATAATGAAAAATCAAAAATCAAAATCTTACCCCGTACCGAAACGAAGTTTCTGGTGCGGGGCCAAAATCCCTCGAAGCAATCCCTTCGGGATGCTACGGGGCAGGCAAAATTCTTTTACTTTAGTTGAGGTTTTAGTAGGCACATCTCTGGTGCTTATTGTTTTTTTAGGAATTTTCGGTGCTTATCAATTGGGATTGAAAGTTGTGGGGCTCTCAAAAAATAAAATTGTAGCTACAGCTATTGCTAATGAATGGATAGAGAAAATTAGAAATTTGCCCTATGAGTCAGTTGGGACAAAAGGGGCAGCCCTTCCTTTTGCCGTTGGAATCTTGGATTCGGAAACAACGACAATCGGGGATAATGTTGAGTATAAAATTGAAATCCAGGTTAAATTTATTGTTGATGAGGCCGACGGAATAGGAACCGATGATTCTTGCAACTGGGATTATAAAAGAGCAGAGGTCAGGGTTTCTTGGTCAGGAAGATTTGCCGGCGAAGTCAAATTGGTAACCGATATTTCGCCAAAAGATAAAGTCCAGGAAATTGCCACTTGTCAGGCCCAACCAGGTGGAATTCTTTCAGTAAGAGTATTCGATGCTTATGGAAAATGGGAAGAGGAAAGAGGGGCCCCTTTAATTGAAGTTTTTGATCCTCAAACTGGCCAAAGAATAGATTATGCTACCCCTTCTGATGGAAAACGTGATTTTCCCTTGGCCACTTCAACCTATAAAGTTGTTGTTTCAAAAGATGGCTTCTCCAGAGAGGAAACTTTTGCTTCCGGCGAAAGTCATCAAGGAAAGACAATTATCACTCCGGAAGAACCAAATCCAATAGTTCTTTTGGGTCAAATCACTGAAATTAGTTTTGCAATTGATAGATTGAGCTCTTTTTCAGTTAATACCCTTTCTCCTTGGGGAAGTGATAGTTTTTCTGATTCTTTTTTGAATGAAAGCAAAATTTTTGAGAAATCAAACGTGGTAGTAAGTTCGGGCCAGGTTTCTTTGGCCACTTCCGATGAGGAATATTTGCCATCTGGTTATCTATTTTCAATTGCCAGTTCGCCAACAAATTTAATTAAATGGGATAAATTTTCTTTTTCAGATTCAGAACCAGAAAATACTGATTTAAAATATCAAATTTATTATGCTAGTGGAACAGATTGGATTTTAATTCCCGATACTGATTTACCAGGAAACTCAATTGGTCTTGATGAATCCCCAGTTGATTTGTCAAATTTAGCCACTACAACTTACTCCCAGTTAAAATTAAACGCAAATTTTTCTACTAATTCAACAACTACTACCCCAACCCTTTATGACTGGCAAGTTTTCTGGATAACTTTGGAACCTACTCCCATTGCCAATGCCAATTTTAATTTAGCAGGTTCAAAAATTGTTGGTTTAGATAGTAATGACAATCCGATTTATAAATATTCCGCCACTACTTCTTCCAATTCAGTCGGCCACAAAGATATTCCAGATTTAGAATGGGATAATTACATCTTTTCAGTAGATCCCGCTACTGGCTTAGATTTAATTTCTACCGATCCTTCTCCTCAACCAATTGCTCTTGCCCCGGCGGCTACCCAGTCAGTAGAATTATATTTAAAGGCTGAAAATTCCCTTTTGGCTACTGTCCAAAATACTGAAACCTTAGAGCCCGTTTTTGCCGCCACTATTACCCTCTCTAATTCTGCCTTAGGCTACAGTCAAACCCAATACACAAATGAAAAAGGTCAAACCCTTTTCATTCCTTTGCAATCGGCAAGTTACAATCTAGAAGTTTCTGCTCCAGGATACTCACCAACTTCAACAACAGTTTCCGTTTCTGGGGATGTAACAAAAACGATAAAATTAACCCAAATTGAATAATGAAGTCATTTACTTTAATTGAGACATTGGTAGTAATTGTTATCTTCACTCTTATTTCGGGAGCTCTTTTCGGCTCAATTTTAATACTTTATCGAACTCAAAGTTATACCTGGCAACAGTCAATTGCTATTGATGAGGCCAGAAGAGGGATTGAAACAATGGTTAAAGAAATTAGAGAAGCCAGAAGTGGTGAAGATGGTTCTTTTGTTATCGAAAAGGCAGGAGATAAGGAATTTATATTTTATTCAGACATCGATAATGACGGAAAAACAGAAAGAGTAAGATATTTTTTAGGAACGACAAATTCGGGAACTCAAACTCAAGAGTGTCAAACCTCAGTCAAAGGAGGAACCTGCGGTGTCAGTTTTCCAAATTTTTTAAAAGGAACAATAATTTCAGCTCAGGTTAAGGTTTCGGTTGACGGAGATTTCGGGGCGGGTAATGAATACGCCGAAATTTATGCCGATGGAGTTAAACTTGGTGATATATGTCGAACAGGTTGTTCAGATTGTCCGGGAACTTGGCAGGGGACTGCCACCTTCGATGTTAAAACTCAGGCAGCTGATAATTACATTTCTTTTTTGGCTGATGCCACTTCTTATGTTGATCCCAACTGTCCCCATTCAATGAAAGCTAAATTTGAGTTTTCTTTTACCGAAGACATATCGGCCCTTGCCCACGAATTTAAAAAGGGAGTAATTAAACCAGTCGGCTCTCCAGCAACTTATCCTCCAGAAGATGAAGTCATTACTACTTTAACTTCTTATGTTAGAAATGTTCCGCCAATTTTTGAATATCATGACCAAAATGGAAACAAAATTACAGATTATCCGGCTAGATTGAAAGATACAAAACTGATGAAGGTTTATTTGGTAGTTAATGTTGATCCAAACCGACCACCCACCGAATTTGAGCTGGAATCTTTTGTCCAATTAAGAAATTTAAAACAAGAATGATATGAAAAATAAAGGAATTATTATAACTTATGTTTTGGTTTTTGGGGCAATATTTTTGATTTTGCTTTCTGGTCTTTTAGGTTTTATTTTACTGCAATTAAGACAATCGGCTCAAAGAGTGGCTTGGAATGAAGCTTTGGAAATTGCTGAAGCTGGATTAAATTATTACAGGTGGTGTCTTAATAATGAAGTGGAAGCTAATTGCTTAACTGAAAAAGATTATTATGATCCAGCTGGAAATTTGGTTGGCCATTTTTCCCTCAGTATCGCTTCAACAGTTTCTTGTGGCCAGAGTATTCAAAAGAAAATTACCTCCACTGGCTGGACAAATAAATTTTCAAATATAAAAAGAAAAGTCAGTGCTTTATATGCCAGAGAGTCGGTTGCTAAATACTCTTATATTTTAAACGATAATGTTTGGGTTGGTTCTGACCAGGAAATCAGGGGACCTTATCATTCCAATGGTGGAATAAGATTTGACGGAACTAATTATTCTCTTGTCTCTTCGGCTAGAGAGAATTGGGTTTGCACTGGTTCTTTTGGTTGCGGACCCAAAGGATTACCAGGAAGAGGAGTAGGATTAGGAAATTGTCCCACCGATCAGTGTCAGGTAATAGATCAACAATGCGTTTGCCCCGGAGTTTTTACTGATACCTATAATCCAACCGAAGATCTTTTTTCTTTTCCTATTCCTCCTTTTGATTTTACTGGAATTACCGTTGACCTAGCTCAAATAAAAAGCCTCACTCAGCCTTATCCTCAAGAAAAATATTGGCCTCCTTCGACCAATATTGATTCCAAGGGAAATGGCTACCATTTGAAATTCAAGGATAATGGCACTTTTGAAGTTTGGATAATTACAAAACTTTCTTCCACTCATGCCTACTCTTTGGAGGAGGATTGGCATTATGATTATTTCACAATTTCAAGTGAATATTTATTCAAAACTGTTACTATTGATCAAAATTGCCCTCTTTATTTTTTTGAAGACAACCTCTGGCCAGAGGGAGTAGTTAAAGGAAAAGTAACAGTTGTTTCGGCAAATCTTATTAATCCCAACTTGGATACGGATATTGTTGTACCTGGAAACATTGACTATGCAGTCAAAGATGGCTCCGATGGTTTGACTTTGATTGGCGAAAGAAATGTTTTAATCGGACCCCAATCGCCAGACCAGATGGAATTGCGAGGAATTTTCGTTGCCCAGAAAGGTCGTTTTTCAAGAAACCATTATCCGAATAATATTAGAGAGAAATTGGAAATTTATGGTTCAATCATTAGTAATGGCCGGGTTGGCACTCAATGGATTTCTGGTTCTCAAGTGGTCTCTGGCTATTTAAAAAGGGAAACCTATGTCGACCCAAATTTGCTTTACAATCCACCGGCTTTTACTCCCTTTGTCAGCTCTCAATTTAAAATTTTTGACTGGAAAGAACTCTAAATGTGATATAATAAAAAATAGAATATTTGTATATTCGTAAAAAAATTCGTAATTTCGTAGGAAAAATGAATTTTTTAGATTTAAAACCAAAAGCTTTTGGACTTGATATCTCTGATTTATCTTTAAAGATTATTAAACTCGAAAAAAAGGGAAAAAAATTTACCTTAGCTTCTTTTGGAGAAGAAAAAATAAATCCCGGTATAATTAAAGGGGGAGAGATAAGAGATGAAGAGCAACTTTCTAAAATTATTAAAGAGGCCCTAACAAAAGTAAAGGGCCAAAAATTGAAAACAAAATATGTTGTTGCTTCCTTACCAGAAGAGAAAGCTTTTTTACAGGTTATTCAAATGCCACGGCTTTCAGAAGAGGATTTGAAATCAGCTGTTATTTATGAGGCAGAAAATTATATTCCTTTACCCATTGACCAGGTTTATTTAGATTCCCAGATTGTTCTTCCAGTATATAACCATTTAGACCATTTCGATGTTCTTTTAGCTGCCTTACCAAAAAAAACAGTTGATCCATACCTCTCCTGTCTAAAAAAAGCCGGTCTTCAACCTCTTGTCCTTGAAATCGAATCTTCAGCCATTGCTAGGGCTTTAATTAAAAATGGAGTTACGAATTATCCGGTACTTTTGATTGATTTAGGGGCAACCAGAACCAGTTTTATTGTTTTTTCTGGTACATCCCTTCGTTTCACTTCCTCAATTCCGGTTTCTTCTGGAAATTTTACCGAGATTATTTCTAAAAATTTGGGCACAAACCTGGAAGAAGCTGAAGAATTAAAAATAAAATATGGTTTAGAAGAAAAAATTCAATTAAAAATAAAAGATGAAAAAACTCTAAGAACGGTCAAAAAAGGTAAAGTATTTGAGGCTCTCATTCCAGCCCTGGTTGATTTAACTCAACAAATTAAAAAGCATCTAGAGTATTATCAAACCCATGCTGCTCATGAGCATTTACCACCAAATGGCAAAGGAGTGGGAAAGATTTTGCTTTGTGGAGGAGGAGCAAATTTAAAAGGGTTAGCCGAACTTCTTGCTCTCGGATTAAAAATTCCAGTCGAGTTGGGAAATCCTTGGATCAATATTTTACCCGAGAATCAAAAAGAAACATCGCAATTATCTCTTGAGGAATCGTTGAGATATACCACAGCCCTAGGCTCAGCTCAAAGACTCATTAAATAAAATGATAAATTTATTACCATTAGAAGAAAGGGAAGAAATAAGAGAGGAAGAAAATTTAAAGCTTATTTTAATTTTAGGCATAGTTCTGGTGGCCCTACTTATTTCTTTAGCTCTAATTTTGTTTTCAATAAAAACCTCTTTTTTAGGGACACTTGAAGTCCAAAAGATTTACCTTGCAGAGAAAGAGAAAGAACTGAAAAGCGCCCAAATTCAAGAACTTGAAGAAAAAATTAAAGGACATAATCAGACCCTTTCAAAATTAAACTCTTTTTATCAAAACGAAATTGATTTAACTGGAATTTTAGAGAAATTTTCAAAAACTCTCCCTTGGGGTACCTATTTAACTAGCCTTAATTTTGACCCCACCCTTTCTCAATTTTCTCTATCTGGTTTTTGCCCGGATAGAGAAACCCTCCTTGTATTTAAGAAGAACCTCGAAAAAGAAGAAAAATTTGTGGAAGTTTATTTTCCACCAGCTAATTGGGTGATGCCCACCGATATCAACTTCAACGCCACTTTTAAGGTAAAATGACCCTAAAAAACAAAATCAATTTATCCATCATTTTTCTCATTTTGGTAACCATTTTTTGTGTTATTTTTATTATTTCTCCTCTTTTTAGAGAGATTAAGAAAGGGGCGACCGAGATTATTTTTCAGAGAGGGGACTTGGCCGCTTTAGAAGCCAAGGTCAAAAATCTCGAAAAGTTTAGGAGTTCTTACCAAGAAATCGAACCCGGCCTAGAAAAAATAGATAAACTATTCATTGACCCAGGAGTGCCAGTGGATTTCATTAGTTTTTTAGAAAAAACATCGCAAGATTGCCAAATTTTAATTAAAATATCACCCGCCCTTCCGACAAAAATCGAAAAAGACCCCTGGTCTTCTCTGATTTTTCAAATAACTTCCGTGAGTTCTTTCCCCAACTTTTTAAAATTCTTAGAAAAATTAGAATCTAGTGATTATTTAATTAAGGTTCAAAATTTAAATATTGTTCGCTTAAGCGAGGCAGAGCTAAAATCAAAAGAGTTTGAGAAATTTTCTTTAGGCGATGTTAAGGCCAATTTCTCTTTAAAGGTTTATACAAAATGACGAAACCCCCAAAATTGAAAACAAAAAAAATAAAAGATTTTTTTAAAAAACTACCGAGGACTTTAGGAGAGAAGGCCCTTTTAACCTTTTTGGGTTTTCTCTTTTTAGCTTTGATTTTTGGCGGGATTATTTTTTATAAATACGGTATTTTAGCCCAAAAAGCCGAACCACAAATTACTGAGAAGCCTTTTCAATTTGAAGAGAAAACTTATGAAGGCGTTTTAAAAATTTGGCAAGAAAAAGAAAAAAGATTCGAAGCCGCCGATTTAAAAATATATCCCAATCCATTTAAATAATTACGAAACCCGACAACGGCCCGTTTAGAGGCGAGGCCTCTAACGGGCCAACGTAATTTGCTTGATTTTAATTTTGTTTTAGATACAATCAAATTTACCGCGCCCCTGTAGCTTAATGGATAAAGTACCTCCCTTCTAAGAAGGTGATGTAGGTTCGATTCCTACCAGGGGCACAAAGCGCTTCGCTAAATTAAAAAATCAAAAATCAAAATGCAAAATGGCGGCTATGGTGTAATAGCAGCATTAGAGTTTGTGGAACTCTCGGAGGCAGTGCAAATCTGCTTAGCCGCCCCAACAAAAAACAGCTTTTGAAGGCTGTTTTTATTTTATTTCTTTTCTTCTAATTTCACTTTTAGATTGATTTCTTTTCCTTCTCGCAGGACTTTTAAGGAAATTTCATCCCCACTTTTAAATTTTTGTAAAATATTGGCTAAGGGATTTTTTTCAGTGATTTTTTCTCCCCGGCATTCTAAGATTATATCGTATTCTTTTAGGCCGGCCTTATCAGCAGCCGATCCCTTAATTATCGCTTCTTCTCCCAATCTTTCTCTGATAATTAAGGCACCGTAATCTACTGGAAGCTTGTGGGCTTGGGTAATTTCCTTGTTTAAAACAATATATTTTACTCCCAGAAACGGTCTTCTGACTTTTCCATATTTCATAACTTCTTCCAGATCTTTTTCCGCATAATTTATGGGAATAGCGAAACCTAAATTTTGGGCTCCCATTACCATAGCAGTATTAATTCCAATCACTTTCCCTTCCATGTTTACCAATGGCCCGCCTGAATTTCCTGGATTAATTGCCGCATCGGTTTGAATTAAGCCCTTTAAGCTAGTTGCCTGTTGACTGATGCCACTGTAGGCAGTAATAAATCTGCTTAATCCCGAAACGACGCCAGTGCTTACCGTGTCATGGAATTCTCCCAGGGCGTTGCCGACCGCAATTACTGATTCGCCCAACTCAATTTTTTCTGAATCGCCCAATTCTAAATAGGGCAAATCTTTAGCATCAATTTTTAAAATGGCAATGTCGTTTATGGGGTCTTGGGCTAAAACTTTCGCCGGATACCTTACTTCTGGTTCTATAATAACGGTGTAATCAGCTTCGGGATCGCCGACAACATGCTGGCTGGTGAAGACATAGCCGTCGGATGAAACAATAAAACCTGACCCGCCCCCAATTTTTGTTTTTTCTTTTTTGCCTCCTTTTTCCATCCGGGGAACGATTAGATTCTGGTCACCAAAGGGCATAAAATAAAAACCCTCAACTTTGGGCAGGTCTTTGGAAATAACGATAGTAATGACGGCTGGACAGACCCTTTTGGCTATTTCAACAATTGGAGATTTTTCCATAAATCAACGAATAACGAATTAGTTACGAATATACGAATTTATTTTATCACTAAAATCGCTTGTCAACAAGAAAAAAAGTTGATAGGATATTTATATTGCCCCTGTAGTTCAACGGATAGAACAGCTTCCTCCTAAGGAGCGGATCCAGGTTCAATTCCTGGTAGGGGCATGGGCCCATAGCTTAGTTGGTTAGAGCGTCGGTATGGCATACCGAAGGTCGCGAGTTCGAGTCTCGCTGGGTCCATATGAAAATCTTAGTATTAGAGCCCGGCGCCTGGGGCACTGCCCTGGGAATTCTTTTAAGTAAGAAAAATCAAGTTTCTTTTTGGTATGAAAACCCAGAGTTTTCCTTTAAACTTTCCAAATTTAGAGAGAATGAGAAGTTACCCGAAATTAAAATTCCAAAAAAAATTTTTATTTCTTCTAACTTAGAACAATTAATAACAGGAACTAACCTAATTCTTATTGCTTCCCCCTCTTTTAATTTCCGGAAAACTTTACTAAAAATAAAAAGATTCAAAAAATTACCACCCTTCCTCGGAATCGCTAAGGGCATAGAAAAAGAAACCTTAAAAGTACCTTCTCAAATTGTTGAAGAAGTTTTGGGCTCCATCCCTTACGCTCATTTGTCTGGTCCGGGATTTGCCAAAGAAATTGTCAGAGGAAAGCGAGCTCAAGAAGTGATCGCCTCAAAAAATAGAACTTTCTTAGAAAAACTTAAAGAAGTTTTTCAAGTTAAACCTTTGAAAATTTATACCACCACCGATTTAATCGGAGTCCAATTGGCTGGCACTATTAAAAATTCCTTAGCCATAGGTATTAGTTTGGTTGAGGCAGCGAGGCCGAAGCCAGAAATTGAAAAAATTAGACCAAAACTCATTGAGCAGGGTTTGGAAGAAATGATAAAAATAGGCAAGGCAATGGGAGGAAAAGAAAAAACATTTTTAGGACCAGCAGGTTTAGAAGATTTAATTTTAACCTCTACCAACCCCCTTTCAAGAAATTTCCAATTTGGTAAAAATCTTTATCTTGATGCCGAAAAAATGAGGCAAGATATTAGAGAAAGAAGGATTACTGCCGAAGGTTTTGATAATGCCTGGGCTTTGCATAAGTTAGGGAAAAGACATAAATTAGATTTGCCCATAATAAATGAAATTTACAAAGTAATTTACAAAAAAGTTTCGCCCAAAAAAACAATTAAAAATTTAATTGAGTTAATGGAGGCGTGCGAGAGCGGTTGAATCGGATAGTTTCGAAAACTATTATGGCCGTAAGGTCATCGAAGGTTCGAATCCTTCCGCCTCCGTTGTTTAAACTTCCACTTTAAACATCATGTTTAACCTTTTCAAAAAAAAGAAAGAGCCCGAAAATTTAAGCGAAATTATATCTCAGTTTAAGGACTTGGAGAGAAATTTTGAAAGAATTTCTGAAGAATTAGAGAGTTTAAAAAAAGAAAATAAATTTTCGATTCAGAAAGTTGGTTTAGTTAGATTTAATCCTTTTAAAGAGATTGGCGGAGATCAGAGTTTTTCCATCGCTTTACTCGATGGAAACAATGATGGAGCGGTAATAACTAGTTTATACACCCGAGAAGGAAACCGGATTTATGGAAAGCCGATAAAAGCGGGTCTTTCTGAGTACCTACTATCTGAGGAAGAAAAAAGAGCTATCGAACTATCCCAAAAACAAAATGGACCACGTTAGAAGTTCTTGGTGAAAAAATTTAAAAATTAAATTTTTTTCACGAACCTAGAATAAAATAATATAATAATGCTATGTTTTTAATTGAAAAATATGAATATCATAAAAAAACAAACTTCTAACGGGGTGGAAAAAAGAACTCAAAATTTAATACAAAAACCACCGGTAGTAGTGGTTATGGGGCATGTTGATTCTGGAAAAACATCAATTTTGGATACCATTCGAAAAACTCATGTGGCTGAAAAAGAGGCAGGTGGTATTACTCAACACATTGGAGCTTACCAAGTCGAAAAAGATGGTAAAAAAATTACCTTCATTGATACGCCTGGTCATGAGGCGTTCTCTCAGATGCGCTCCAGGGGGGCTAAGGTTGCTAACATCGCTATTTTGGTAGTAGATTGTTGTGAAGGGATTCAGCCCCAGACTAAAGAAGCAATTTCTCAAGCAAAATTAGCCGGCGTTCCAATTATTGTTGCCTTAAATAAAATTGATAAACCTGAAGCCAATCCAGAAAAGGTAAAAAGAGAACTCCAAAAAGAAGATATTTTAGTTGAGAGTTTAGGAGGAAAAGTGCTCGCAGTTGAGGTTTCAGCCGAAACTGGCCAGGGAATTCCTGAGCTTTTAGAATTGATAGCATTATTAGCTGAAATGGAAAACTTAGCAACTGATATTTCAAAGCCGGGCCAAGGTTTAGTTATTGAATCTTATTTAGATAGTCAAAGGGGACCAACCGCCACTCTGATTTTAGATGAGGGAACTTTGAAACAAGGCGACATTGTTGGCACCCCCTCTACTTTGGGGAAAATTAAAATTTTAGAAAATTTTAAAGGTCTATCCATTGAAACAGCCTTACCAGCTGATCCTGTTATTGTTTTAGGACTTGAGAAATCGCCCAAGGTTGGAGAAAGTTTTAAAGTTTTTCCCGATGTAGAAACTGCCCAAAACTTTCTTAAAATTCCTGAAAAAAGTGAAACGCTTGAAGCTTTAAATATCTCAGCCGAGCAAAAAGTTTTAAATTTAATTTTGAAAGCAGATTGTTTGGGTTCGATTGAGGCGATTGAGGAGGTTTTAAAAGGATTACCTCAAGAAAAAGTAGTATTGCGTATTTTAAAATCAGAAGTGGGAGAAATCGGCGAATCAGACATTAAATCTGCTAGAGCCCACCCCGTAGGAGGGTACCCGGCTTTGATTTTGGGTTTTCGAGTGAAAATAAATCCAATAGCCAAAACGCTATCCGAAAGAGAGGAAGTGAAAATAATGACTTTTGAGATAATTTACGATTTAGTTGAAGGAATAAGAAAGTTTATGGAGAAAATTTTAGAACCCGAAACAATCAGAACTGATTTTGGGAAAGTCAAAGTTTTAGCAATTTTTTTAGCGGAGAAAAACCGTCAGATTTTGGGTGGAAGGGTGACCGAAGGGGAAGCGAGAGGGGGCGCCCAAATTGAGATTTTTAGGGAGGAAGAGCTCATTGGCAAGGGGAAATTAGTTAATCTTCAGAAAAATAAAAAAGATGTGGAAAGGGCCGGGAAAGGGGAGGAATGTGGAATGCTCTACGAAGGAAATACAAAGATAGAGGTTGGAGATGTTTTGGTTTTATATACAGAGGAAAGGAGAAAAGGCGAACTTTAATTTTCAATTTCTAATTTCCAATTACTAATTTTTGTGTCAAAGCGCATCCAACGGGTAAATGCTTTAATAAAGCGTGAGATATCTCAGCTTTTATTGAGAGAAATTGAGTTTCCCTCAGACACTTTATTGACGGTGACAAGGGTTGAAACCTCACCGGATTTGTTGGAGTCTAAAGTTTTTATTTCAGTAATATTTACCCCGTACCGCCCCGCTCCCTATGCAAAATTTATTAAATCAGAAAAACCAACAGCAAGCTTAGGGGGTGGGGCTGGTGCGGAGCCAGAAAAAGAAATAAAAAAAATTGTCGATTTTTTAAATCGAAGAATTTACTTTCTTCAGCAAAAAATTAACCAGCGACTAAAGATGAAGCCAATTCCGAAGATAAAATTTCTGGAAGAAGGAAAAACTAGCGAAGCTGGCCGAATTGAAGAAATTTTAGAACAGTTGAAAAATAAAGAAAAATGAGATAGAATAGATATAATTGGCGTCGTGGCGGAGAAGCTACGCAGCGGTCTGCAAAACCGCTTACGCCGGTGCGATTCCGGCCGACGCCTCAAAATTTGCCCGGGTGGCGA